>Ga0315909_10009312_pt1 | contig 10636 bp, 10 predicted proteins | sample LakEriMetagenome_11_FD_203527 | JGI IMG/M metagenome (GOLD analysis project Ga0315909, IMG submission 203527) | Freshwater fungal communities from buoy surface, Lake Erie, Ohio, United States - Buoy 2 MA125 | ecosystem: Environmental > Aquatic > Freshwater > Lake | place: USA: Lake Erie, Ohio...
CCTTCTGATGTTTTTCCTCATCATCCATTCGAAAGAACTTTATTTATAAAATCTTTAAATATCAAATAATATATTACAAAATCAATAATTTTAAAATATGTGGATATCAAATTAGAATCGTATAATTTTAATTCAAAAGATTTAATTAGATTTGATAAAACAATTATAAATAAGATAAAATAATTGTTTATTACAACTTTTAAAAATGATTAAAAATTTAAACTTTGGAACTAGAACACCCGGATGGTTTATTATTGTTTTAGATTTATTCATTTCCTTTGTTGCACTAATATTAGCTTACTTTATTCGCTTTGATCTTAATGCAGATATAACTATTTTTAAAACTGAGTGGAACAAAATTTCAGAATCTATTCTTGTCTTTTTTATTCTCAAGTTTTTAGTCTTTTTCGTTTTTAAAATTCACAAAGGGCTTATTAGACATACTTCAAATCAAGATTTAAAAAGACTTTTTTTAGCACTAGCTGTATTTACTATATCACTGATACTTTTTGGAAAACTTAAATTTCATTACGTTGATAGAGCATATATCTTTCCTACATCAATTTTAATCATAGAATTCTTTGTTAGTTTAATCCTTTTATTTGGAAGTCGCTATTTAATCAAAATAGCATATAATGAGACAATTAAGATAAAAGTAGAGCCTCAAAATATACTTGTTTATGGAGCTGGAGTTTCGGCAATTATAACGAAAAATACTATTGAAAACGACCCAAAAAACAATCAAAAAATCATGGGTTTCATCGATGATAATCCTAAATTAGCAGGAGCTAGAATTGGAGGAATTTATGTGTACTCTTCAACAGAATTTACCATGCTTTGCAATACATTTAATATTAAAACTCTTATAATAGCAATTCAAAATCCAATTCTTTCCAATCAAAAAAAAATAATTGACTTATGTCTAGAGAATAATATTCAAGTTCAAAAAGTACCAGATCCTAGAAGTTGGATAAATGGTGAATTTAGCACAAAACAATTCACTAAAATCAAAATTGAAGAACTATTAGGAAGGAATTCAATTCTTTTAGAAATAGATAAAGTTGAAAAGGAATTAAACCAAAAAATTATTTTAATAACAGGTGCTGCAGGCTCAATTGGTTCTGGAATTACTGAACAAATTGCATTATTTGATCCCAAATTACTTATTTTACTTGATCAGGCAGAATCACCGCTTTTTGATTTACAATTTACTTTACTGAATGATTTCCCAGAACTGAAATTTGAGCTTGTAATTGGAGATGTATGTAACGAAATACGCATGCTCAATCTTTTTAAAACTTTTAAACCTCAACTTGTATTTCACGCTGCAGCATATAAACATGTTCCAATGATGGAAATGAATCCATGCGAGGCTGTTGCAACAAATATTCTAGGAACAAAAATTATTACAGATCTTTCTGACAGCTTCAAAGTGGAAAAATTTGTGATGATCTCAACAGACAAGGCTGTGAATCCAACAAATGTAATGGGAGCATCAAAGCGTATTGCTGAAATGTATGTAGAAAATAAAAACAAAGCATCTGAAACAAACTATATCACCACCAGATTCGGAAATGTCCTTGGTTCTAATGGGTCTGTAATACCTCTTTTTCAAAAACAAATAGAAAAAGGTGGACCAATTACAATAACAGATGAACGAATAACACGTTATTTCATGACAATATCCGAAGCATGTCAATTGGTTTTGGAGGCAGGAGTAATGGGCAAAGGGGGCGAAATATTTATTTTTGATATGGGAAAGAGTGTAAAGATAATTGATCTTGCAAAAAAGATGATTGCTTTAAGTGGACTTGAACTTGGTCGCGATATTGATATCAAAATTACAGGATTAAGACCAGGTGAAAAATTACATGAAGAATTACTAGCTAATGAAGAAAACACTCTTCCAACGCATCATTCTAAAATTCTGATTGCGAAAAATAGACTTACTACATCGGAACAAATAATTTCTATTGAAGAACTAATCACACTAATTCCTCTTCAAGACAATCAAAAAATTGTTAAAAAAATGAAGGAAATTGTTGAGGAATATATAAGCAATAATTCAATTTATGAAGCTTTAGATTAATTAATTTAAGACTAATCAAATATGAAAATAATTGCAGTTCTATATTTTATTTTAATTGTGATAAATTTTTTCGCTCAATCAACTCCATGTTATCTTCAAAAAAGATTTTGTGACAATCGGAAAATCAAAAATTGTAATGAACTAGTTTCATTTAATGAAGAAACAGACACTTATTTTTCAAAAAAAAATATTAGTATTCTTTATACAGGAAACTGCGTGACGTGTTATAGAAATGGGCAATTAAAATCCCAAATTTCAATTATAAATGGAAAACAAGATAGTATTGGTATTGAATACTATGAATCTGGATGTATCCAATCTAAAATGTACTTTGTATTAGGGAAACTTGATGGAGAAGTTACTTTTTATTATGATAGTACAAATAAAAAAGCGCAACAGGAATTCTTTAATCAAGGAATTAGGAATGGTAAAAGCATCGAATTTGAAAATAATACAACAAATGATACAATAATTTATAAGACATTTAAAAACAACAAATTAGACGGCATAAAAAAAGAATTTTATCCAAATAATAAAATTTTGCGAATTATTGAATATAAAAATGGTGTTCTAGATGGTATCCAAAAAAAATACAATTCAGAGAGTATGATTGAAATGGAGATTTCATTTAAAAATGGAAAAAAAGACGGAGTTTGGCGCTATTACTTCGATTCTGGTTTAGAAGCAAAGCTTGAAAATTGGTCTGACGGATTAAAAAATGGAGAGTTTAAAGTCATAGATGAAAAAGGCATAATCAAAACGCAAGAATACTATAAAAAAAACATCCCCATTGAAAAGCATATTCAAAATTACCCCGATGGAAAGCCAAAACTTGTTACTATATATGACAAGAAAGGAATAATTATTGAGGAATTTTCCTTTGACGAATTTGGAACAAAAAAAGATATAATTAAGCGAGTTGAAAAGATCAAGAAAAATTAAATAAACCCTAATACCATAGCTATACCAATTAAAAACAAGAATACTGATACAAGCAATCGAATGTTTACATTTTGCTTTTTATCAAAAAATCGTTTACCAAGAAAAGTTCCTGAAAGAGCAAAAAAGACACCGAAAACAATCATTTTCCATGGAAGATTTTCAAAATTTGATCGTTGAAAATAGCTACTAACACGAACTAAATCTATTATCATAGCAATCGAAACAGAAGTTGCAATAAAAACATGTTTTTCAATCTCAGTTTTAGATAAAAAAGCAGATCGAAGGGCCCCTTGATGACCAGAAAGACCACCAAAGAAACCACTTATAAAGCCACCTAAAGGCAACCATTTTTTATCAAATGATTTTGATTTAAATGAAGGGATAAGCTCAATTAATGCAAAAATAATCATGAGAATCCCTACAATAAAGTTAAATACTTCTACTTTAAATATGTGATTAAAAACTGTATAATCATAAAAAAATACCTCTTGATTTAAATAACTTATTATCAAACTACCAATATAAGAACCCACTCCTGCTGTTACTCCAAAACGAAGTAAAATTGAAAAATCGATTGATTTCATTGTAAGTAGAAATTTAAAAATGCCTGTTGTAAAATGAACTAGAGCAGTAGCTAAAATGGCGATTTCTATTTCAAAAAAAAGTGCAAAAACTGGTAACAAAAGTGTACCTAAACCAAAACCTGAAAAGAAAGTTGCAAAAGAAGCAAGCATGGCTACTAGTGCAAGTATCAAATAAGGCAGCAAGTCTAACATGAAAATAGTATTTTTACAAAAATAATCAAGATGATTGACTTAAGAAGCGATACTGTAACAAAACCAAGTGAAGAAATGCTTGAGGTAATGATAAAAGCGCCAGTGGGAGATGATGTTTTTAATGAAGACCCTACAATTAATGAGTTACAAAACTATGCCTCTAAATTATTTGGAATGGAAGATTGCTTGTTTTGCAGTTCAGGAACGCAAACAAATCAAATTGCTATTAATGTTCATGTTCAACCTGGAAGTGAAGTTATATGCCATAAAGAAAGCCATATCTATAAATATGAAGGTGGTGGAATCGCCAAAAATTCAGGAGCTTCCGTTCGTTTATTAGATGGAAATAGAGGAAGACTTACACTTGATGAAATTGAAAAATGGATTAATCCTAAAATGGATGTACATTTTCCACTAACACAATTAATTTCTCTTGAAGATACTGCAAATCGCGGTGGAGGTTCAATCTATGATTTTAATGAAATTATTAAAATTAGAGATTTTTGTCTCAAAAATAATTTACCACTGCACTTAGACGGCGCACGCTTGTTTAATTCATTGGTGGAAACTAGAATCGACTATAAAAATTATGCAGTTAACTTTGATTCAATGTCAATTTGTTTATCAAAAGGTTTAGGTGCTCCAGTTGGTTCTCTTTTGCTTGGATCAAAGGAATTTATTGACAAAGCAAGAAGAGTTCGCAAAGTATTTGGAGGAGGAATGCGACAAGCTGGAATTATTGCTGCAGGTGGACTTTTTGCACTTAAGAACAACATAGAAAGACTAAAAGAAGATCATCAAAAGGCTAAAATTATAGAACTAGAACTAAACCATTGTGCTTGGGTTGAATCCGTTGTTCCTGTTGAAACGAATATCGTTGTAGCCATTTTAAAAGATCATAACAAGCGAGATGAATTCATTGAAAAACTGAAAAATAAAAATTGCTTGATTATGGCTTTTGGACCAGGAATGTTACGAATGGTTACTCACTTAGATATTTCTTTTGAAGATATAGAGGTATTTTGCAGCAATTTAAAAAGCTTGAACTAATTTATAAATGTAACCTTTTAGCTCGTTTTCACTATAAGTAGTTGTCTTATTTGGAAATCAAATGTTAAAATTTTTAGTTCTAACTTTTCTAGCTTTTTCATTTCCTAGCTTAGGGCAAAAAGACCCCTGTTTAAGTAGTGATTTGAAATACAAAAAATTACTTTCAAAAGCAATTTCACAAGAAAATTATGAAATTCAAACCAAGAAATTAAGCGCTCTTATTTCTAAGTACCCTAATTATGCTGAGACCTATTTTACATATGCTCGCATGACAATGCGCGAAAGTGAAATGAAATATAAAAACGAGATATCAGGTCAAAAAAGTATAGAACTTAAAAAAACAGCACTTATTTATTATAAACTTACTATCAATAAATGTCCAAAGTATCACGCAGAGTGTTATTATTCAATTGGCTCATCATTAATTGATGACGGTGATTATAAAAATGGAACCACTTACTTCAAGAAATTTATAGAATTTAATGAAAATGATTTTCCATCAATTCCTAAAGATTTTACCAAGAAAAAAAAAGAGGTGAGCGATTTCATAAATAGAATTGAATTTGAAGATAAACTTATTAGCGAACCAGTTCCTTTCTCACCTATGAAAATACAAAATGCAAGTTCAAATTTAGACGAGTATTTCCCCATGATTTCACCTGATAATGAATTGTTATTTTTTACACGAAAAGTAGATCGCACAAACTTAGGTGATATAGAAAAAAATATACAAGAAGAATTTACTATTTCAACATTCAACAAAGAGAATAATGAATTCAATTATGGCACCCCACTAAATAAACCTTTTAATGATGGTTACTTTAAAAATTATGGCTCCGCTACCCTATCTCTCGATAACAAGGAAATGATAATTTGTGCTTGTCGGAATGAAAAGGTCTATAACAAAGACTATTTAAATTGTGATTTGTATTCTACAAAATATAAAAGATCAGGAAAAGGAGGCAATGATTTTCAATGGACTACCTTGGAGAATTTAGGACCTAATATTAATACTAGTGATGGCTGGGAAGCGCAACCTTCACTTTCAGCAGACGGAAAAGAACTCTTTTTTACAAGTGCAAGAAAAGACTCAAGAGACAATGATATATTCTATTCGCAAAGACAAAAAGATGGTAGTTGGAGCAAAGCTATACCTTTTGATATAATCAATACAGTTGGTAAGGATAAAAGCCCATTCTTTCACCAAGATGGTAAAACATTGTATTTTGTTTCTTCAAACTCAAATGAAAGAAAAGGACTTGGTGGCTTGGATATTTTCTATATCAGAAAACAGGGAGATAATTGGTCAGAGCCAAAAAATATCGGATTTCCAATAAATTCTGAAAATGATGAATTGGGTCTTTTTATATCAACAGATGGTAAAACCGCCTATTTTTCAAGCACAAATAAAGGGAATTGGGATATTTATGGATTTGATTTATACCAAGAAGCGCGCCCTCAAGAAATTATTTTAGTGAAAGGACAATTACTTGATGAAAATGGAAATGGGATTAAAAATGCCTCTATAACGATTAACTATAATGAATCCGGAAAAAGCAATACTTTTCAAGTGAATGGTGACGATGGTAAATATACTGCAGTAATTGAAGTTTCTAAGAAAGAAGATATTACAATTAGTGTAAATAAAGAGGGTTTTGCATACAATGGACTTGTAATTGAGAAGGAGGTATTGGAAAACAACTCAAATACTATTCTACAAACTGAAAATCTAAAAATGGACACTTTACTTGAAGGAAAATCCTACAATCTCTCTGATATTTTTTTCGAATCTGAATCTTATGAATTAAACAAAAAATCTCTTGCTATTTTACTAGGTTTTTCAAATTATTTGCTTCAAAATACAAAAATATCAATTGCAATAAATGGACATACTGACGATATAGGAGAAGACGATAAAAATCTTTTGCTTTCTCAAAATAGAGCTGATGCAGTTAAAAATTACTTAATAGACAAAGGAATTAATGCAAGCAGATTAAAGAGCATTGGTTATGGCGAAAAGAAACCCAATGTGCCAAATTTGAATGAGTTAAATCGCGCAAAAAATCGTAGGACTGAATTTGAAATTCTTGAGATCAAAAAATAATTCAAAAAAAAAGGAAGCCAAAGCTTCCTTTAAATATTAATAAGTTTAGCTATTAAGCCTTTGTAAAATTCTTTTTCTCACGAATTCGAGCTGACTTACCAGTGCGTTCTCTAAAATAGAAAATACGCGCTCTTCTAACAGCACCACGCTTAATGATTGAAATTGAATCAAGAAATGGCGATGTTATCGGAAAAATACGCTCAACACCAATATTTCCAGACATTTTACGAACTGTAAAAGTTTCAGTTGCACCATTTCCTCTTCGCTGTAAAACAACTCCTTGAAATTGTTGGATACGCTCCTTTACTCCTTCAATAATTTTATAAGAAACAGATATTGTATCTCCCGCGCCAAACACAGGTAAATCTCTTACTACTAATAAGTCTTTTTGAATTTCTCTAATTATATTCATCTTCTATATTTAAAAGCATTCTAACTAATGCGGGTGCAATATTACAAATAATTTCTCAAAGTTTAAAAAGAGATTAGAAATATTTAATAAAAAAGGAATAAAAATTAGATAGAATTAAATTTTAAAGATCATATGTATTTGAACCTAGAATTATAAAATAATATACAACAAAATAAGTAAGACAATAATTACCCCATAGATAATAAATAAATCTTTGTTAATTTTTGATGATTCCTTATAATTTGCTATTGGTGTTCCTGTTGGTATTGTTGTTTGTTTTTTTTCACTTTCAACATTCGCAACAACATCAACCTGTTTTGCAACAGAATTAGAACTCAGTATAAGATTTTCCCAATCAAAAAAATAGGTTTTTCCCAAGCGAACCTTATCTCCAGCTACCAATAATTTAAAGCCATCTAACTCTTTATCATTAACAAAAGTGCCATTTATTGATTTAAGGTCAGTAATAAATACGTTACCATATTCATCACAGAATAATTCCAAATGATGGGGATCAATCCCAGCCTCGTCAATAACTAGTTCATTATTTAAAAATGTTCCAATTTTAAGATGGAGTTTTTTCATTTTAAATTATTCTTGATTAAGGTATTTTTTTTTGTAAGCAAAAATTGTTTCTTTCAGCATTGAAAATATCATATCTGAGCTTAAAATTTCTTGTTGAATTACTTTTGTATTTGTTCCAAAACCAATAGAAAATTGAGTATTCTTTAGTCTTGGGAAATTAGTGTGCCTAATTTTCCGATTGTAGATTTTCTTTCGTTCAACGTCGTATGCCCTAATTCGAATGCTTACTGTAGGCTGAATATATCCTTTCTGAAAACCAAAAAGAGAAGGAGAAGTAACAGAATATCCACCAAAACGCACTTTAACTCGAACATAGTAATCTTTGTCATAAAATTTAATTGCATTTCTAAGGCCGTTTCTCGGAAGACCTTTAATACTTCCTGAAAATCCTGAAGACGATATCGCTTCATTTTTTTGATTCATTTTATAGATACAGACTGCCTCCGAGCTTAGCACTTCTTCAACAAACTTTTCAAGTGCTATTCTAACTGAGTCGTGAAGAAAAGGTGCGAATTCTGAAATTAAATTTCTGTTAGGTCCTAAGTTCCCTGTGTTAATAACACCTATGCCGCCTACTCCACTTTGTGAGGATTGAACCCTTGTTGCTTGCAATAAATTTTTAGAAATAGGAAAATAAATTGAATATATTCCAGCACTTTGCTGGGCGAATAAGAATATTGGGGCAAATAAGAATATAAATAAATTAAACTTCATAATTCTACTTTATCAAATTTACAAAAAAATAAAGTAGTTTTTCTTTTTTCATACCAAAAGAGTTTTTTGGAGATTTAAGATATAAACAAGTTTATTATCAAATCAGTTAATAAGTTCCTGTTATTTTTACTAATTACATGCTCAACAAAACTTAACTTTATACTTCAAAATAAGTTCATGGGGAAAATAATCGCAATAGCGAATCAAAAAGGTGGCGTTGGGAAAACTACTACTACAATTAATTTAGGTGCTTGTCTTGGCGTATTAGAATATAAAACACTAATTGTTGATTCAGACCCCCAAGCAAACACTACTTCTGGCATGGGTTTTGACCCTAAAACGACCAGAAATATTTATGATTGCTTGGTAAATAACCTTGCAATCAATGAATTAATTATTAAAACAGAGAGTCCAAATTTGCATATTTTACCATCTCACATTGATCTTGTAGGTGCAGAATTAGAAATGATAAATTTACCGAATAGAGAATATTTACTTAGGCAAGCTTTATCAACAATAAAAGATGACTACGATTTTATACTAATCGATTGCTCCCCCTCTCTTGGTTTAATTACAGTAAATGCTCTGGTAGCTGCAGACTCAATTATGATTCCTGTTCAGTGTGAATATTTTGCATTAGAAGGCTTAAGTAAATTGCTTAACACCATAAAAATTGTTCAAGGCCGTTTAAATCCTGATTTGGAAATTGAGGGGATGCTATTAACAATGTATGATACACGCTTACGCCTGGCAAATCAAGTTGTAGAAGAGGTGAAAACACATTTTCAAGAACTTGTCTTTGATACTGTAATTCATAGAAATACAACTCTAAGTGAGGCTTCAAGTCATGGCACTTCAGTGATTATGCACGATGCAGCATCTAAGGGAGCAATAAATTACCTTAATTTCGCAAGAGAAATTTTGCAAAAAAACAATTTGACAAAAATTGGTAACGACGATAAAATTATTGACATAAACAATGAGCTCTAAACCAACAAAACAACCTGCTCTTGGAAGAGGACTAGGCGCTTTATTAGAAAACTCTAATACTGATATCACCTCAATATCAAATGTAACAACTAGTTCAGTAGCAATGGTGTCTATTAAATTTATTGAGGCCAATCCTTTTAATCCAAGAACACATTTTGAGAAAGAAGCATTAAACGAATTGTGCAAATCAATTGAAACATACGGAATAATTCAACCACTAACAGTTCGTAAACTCGGAAGAGATAAATACCAATTAATTTCTGGAGAACGCCGTTTTCGAGCTTCTCAACTTACGGGTATCGATGAAGTCCCTTGTTATATTCGAATAGCAAATGATCAAGAGATGTTAGAAATGGCATTAGTAGAAAATATTCAAAGGGAAAACTTAAATGCTATTGAAATTGCTGTTTCTTACGAAAGACTTCTAGAAGAATGTAATTTTACACAAGAACAACTAAGTGAAAAAATTGCAAAGTCTCGCTCAAATATTGCAAATCACATTCGCTTACTCAAACTTCCTATTGAAATACAATCTGCGGTTAGAGACAATTTAGTTTCTATGGGGCACGCCAGGGCGCTAGTTTCTGTAGTAGATTTAGAGGAACAAATGACTGCCTTTCACCAAATTATTACTGAAAAATTATCAGTAAGAGATGTTGAGAACTTACTAAAGTTGCCCAATAAAAAGAAAGGAGCAACAAAAACTAATTTTATAAGCACCGCTGATACAACTCATGAGTCTTTTCTTGCAGATCGCTTAGGTTCTAAAATTACCATACAAAAATCAGAGTTAGGTAAGGGTAAAATAATTATTCAATTTAATTCAGAAGCAGATTTACAAAGATTAATAGCTTTATTAAAAGATTAATGAGATTACTTCTTATTTTTTTGATGTTTTTTTCACTGCCTTTTGTCTTTAGCCAAATGATAAAAGAAAAAGATTCCATTGTCCATCCTTATAAAAAAGCGATCCT
>Ga0315909_10009314_pt1 | contig 10635 bp, 6 predicted proteins | sample LakEriMetagenome_11_FD_203527 | JGI IMG/M metagenome (GOLD analysis project Ga0315909, IMG submission 203527) | Freshwater fungal communities from buoy surface, Lake Erie, Ohio, United States - Buoy 2 MA125 | ecosystem: Environmental > Aquatic > Freshwater > Lake | place: USA: Lake Erie, Ohio...
TGGTGGAGTAGATTGTGGCGTAGTACTAGGACGAGTACGTGATGGCGTAGTATTTGGCGTATTGTTTGGAGGAGTACGTGACGGCGTAGTATTTGGCGTATTGTTTGGAGGAGTACGTGACGGCGTGATCTTTGGTGGCATCAATGTAGGAGTCATAGTAGATATAATAACATCTATATCCGTTTTAACTTGACCATTACATAATTTTATTTTATTCATCATAATATTTTATTTAAAATGTTGGTGCAAATTTTGCTAAAACTAATTTTTGAGATGCGATTGTTGTACGTATTCTAAAATATCTACAAGATTTATTAATTGGTAAGGTAACTTCTCTGGTATAAAAGAGAGGAGTTACTAGCGCATTTACTGATGTCCATGATATTCCATCTATAGATGTTTCAAAAACTATATTTGGAGGAAGATAAGAATTATCACTATTATATAATATAAAAGATACAAACTTTAATGGTAAAGAGCAACTAAAATCCATTACCGCGGATATTGTTGATGGATTTGTTATTCCATATCCAAAACAAGTGGCACACAACGGAGAGTTACCATTAGTTCCAGACAATAAAGCCGTTCCATTAGCTTCATTAGCTGATACTGTTCTTAATAATGTTCCTAATATATTATCAGAAGTTGGAGAATTATTACTAATATAAAACTTTCCATTATTTAACCAAATTTTATCAGGTCCATATGATGGAGAAAATGGTACTTGTAGGATTCTATATACTGTACTATATGGAGAAAATGAAGAACTAGCCCAATAGGTTCCAGATTGTGGATCTTCCTTAAATCCTACTCGATCCCTACAAATAAGATCATTCCTTGATATTGAAGTATAAGCTCTGCTGACAATATATCTTCTTTGTGATCCTACATATGTCACATATATTTCTGCATATATTTGATATTTTCCATCTCCTAATTCTTTAGTTAGTAAAGCAAATTGAGATCTTGTGAATTTTATTTTATATATTGGACTTAATGAATTATCATCCCCATATCTTATTCCATAAAATACTGATCTTGTTCCTCCAGAAACAGTTTGGTCCGGTATACTAATTGCTGTTTTTCCACTGGAAGATTGCTTATAAAAGATTATACGAGCATCAACCATTCCACTGTCCAAACTTATACCCTCGGCATCACCCCCCGGCGAATAACTATAAGTTGTTGTTCCACAATATTCATTTACTGTTTTTGGTAAACTTGCTGTAGCGTCAGAAAAACTTATAGAAGGTCCTAAATCACGAGTATATTTAAAATTATTACGATCATTTGATAATGGAATAATTTTTATAACTATATCATAATCTCCTGTGGTTGGATTAATTTCTAGTTCCATATCAAAAGTTGGAGAATTAGAAGCCGAAGCATTTTCAACAGGAGTGAATGGTTTTGAAGTCGGTGTTGGTGTGGGAGATGTTTTTGGTAAATTTGTTATTGTTGGTGTTGGTGTTGGAGATGCTATATTATTCAATATAGTATATTCTTTACTTAAACTATCTATATAGACATTATAATTGTAACTAGATCCCAACGTCCATACTTTTTGTCTCTTAAAAATACTAAAATTATAACTACTATTAATATCTAATTTTAAATAATATGTTTTTCCTGGTTTAATAAAATTATCTACTATATTTACTGCTCGCTTGTTTGTCGCACTCTCAACATCAAGATATGCTATATTAAGATCAATTGGATATATAATTTCACCACTACTAGCATCAATTAATTGACTATAATTATTTAATGAATTTGATACTATATAATAATTTGCAGCATCATTAATATCAACTATATTAAAACGAATAGCTAAACTATCTTTATATTTTTCTAAACTATAATTTACTGTTGGAGAGAAAATTGTAGTAGAGTTAGGATTTGTTGATACTTTATCAGAAACCACCTCATATTGTTTTGGATTAATGTAGCTCGACTCCGCACCCGTATACTCAGATACTACTTTAACCAGATAAGTTCCATTTGACGGTACAGTTAAACCGTATGCTATCTGTCCAAGTGCTCTATATTCATAGGGAATATTTTCTACTCCAAATAATCCATAAATACCATTATTATAATGATCTGGTATGGAAAAGGTCCAAGTTATACCATTATCATTGCTATAATAAATTTTATATCCTAATAATCCGTCATATTCAGTTTTAATCGGTTGATCAAAAGTTATATATAAACTCTTATTACCAGCAACCACACTTAAATTTCTTATTATTCTATCGGGATCCGTAGTAATTGGCGTAGGAGAAGAGCCTGTAACAGCGAACGATACGGTGTTCGAAACAATAGAAGCATTTTTTTCATATAGTGTTGAACGGTCGGTATAATAAACTCTCATTCGTGCAGTGTAGTTTCCAACAGGCAAAGTTTTAGTTTTGTAAAGATATGTTGCATTTCCTCGATAGGGATATGTAATATTTTGTGGAAGAGATACTGTTAAAGGATATGCTGATAAATTTTCTGTAATTGTAGAATTAGAAAAGTCTATAATCTCAAAAACATATGATACTGGAATTCTATTTGATAAAGGCTGTATTTCAAATGAAAAAGTTCCATTATCAGATATTGCTAAAAGTTTAGGAGCTAATGGATTCACTGTTTGGTTTACATTTAACGATATATCAGGAGGATCTAACTCATAAAATCCTGCCGATTTATAAACTGGAAGATATCCAATATTTACATTATTAACAATTGAATCAATACTAAAGCCATCATCTGGAGATACAGCTCCTATACTAAATATATTACTACCATCACTATAATTAGCAGTTAAACCTATTCTATATATTAATCTATTAATTTGATTTAAAGATGATGGATTATAATTAAAATCATATGGTTCGTCTTGTATCTTTAAATCTGAAAAAGTTATCGGAAATACCTTTTTAGACGATGTAGACGATGAGGAATCTGGTCTTATCAAAAATTCACCAAAGATTTGCCAGTATTGCCAATTATTCGGAAGTGGCACGGTATAAGCATACCTTGCATAAATTATTACACTATAAGAATTCAAAGTAGGATTTCTAGTAATACCTCTATCATCAGTCCAAGATATTTGCTTAATTAATGATTCATCCCATTCTAATAAATAAGACCCTAAATATTTTTTGATAGTAAAATTTTGAGGAGCTTCTGGTAAATTTTGAGAATATAACTGAGAGTTACTAAAAACAGATATTGGTTTTGTTATAGTAGGAGTAGGCGTTAATGTTTTTGTTTTTGTTGGTGTTGCACTTAATATTGGTGCATTTTTTGTTTTTGTTACTGTTATTGTTGGTGTTTTAGTTTGTGTTGATGTAATAGTTATTGATGGTGTTGTAGTTATAGTTGGCGTTTTAGTTGGTGTTGGCGTTACATATGCTGAATCTATAACTTTTTGTCCGAATCCTGAAGATCTCATGTCACTGCGAGTTGTATAAGTAAAATTTCCAGGAATAACATTTTTATTTCCAATATAATTACTATAAAAATACGTTGTATAAAAACCATTATTATTAGATAATCTTACTTGAATATAATAAATTTTATTTATATCCATAATCCAATCATTTTTCATAAATAATATTGTATTATTTGTTGATCCATTAGAAGAGATAGGATTTCTATAGCCATATGTTGATCCTTCTGACCACACTCTAGCCTTATCAAAAGATGTTGAATTCCAAACTCCTGATGCTCCTATTATTTCATTAAAAGGAACAGTAGCAGTTCCTAATGAAGTATAAGTTCCGCCGCTACTGCTGTAGGATAATGAAGATGCTTCAATTGGTGAAATTTCCATTTTTGAAAATGGTGAATTTGTTATACAGGAGATATCTGGTAAATTAATTAATAAGCATATTTGATTGCCTCTTAACGAATTAAAAAGAATACCAGCATCTATATCTATTGGACATCCAGAAGAAGATATTAGTCTTTTTGTGGTGGTTGGAGTTGGAGTTATAGTAGTTGTTATTGACGGTGTTATTGTTTTTGTTGGAGTTGGTGTTAATCCTATAAACGGACTAGTATTATCAAAATTATCAAAAGTAATTGTTTTGTTAGTAAAATTATATTTGAATGTTGTAAATCTTTCTCCAGAATCTTTATTTGTACTAACTATAACTTTAGGTGTTCCATTGATTCTCTTCTTTGATACATAGTTAATAAAGTTTTTAAGATCATAAGAGTCTCTTACGCCCGATTGATATAAATCAGCATAAATTTTTACCGGATTTGTATTAATTGTTCCTTCCCAATAGGCTCTTAAATCTAATTTAATTTCATTTATATTTTGGTAATCTAATTTAATTTCATTAAGATCTATAATAATAGATTCATATGCTGGTGATCCTACTTTATCTCCCACCCATTTTATATAGCTAGAAGATGAATTATTTCCGGGTGGCCAATCGAATCTTTTGCCGGTTCCTAGATAATCTTCAACAGTACTCTGACCAAAATCTGGATAAATCATTCGTGATCGTAAATTAAGATCCCCACTATCAAATTCACAAGTAATAACAATATAATCCACATCATAAATATATTGTTTGGTATTTAATGATACTGGTTTTGAAATTATACCATAACCTAATTCTGGCTCAGAACTTAAAATTTGTGCGTAATCTAGTATATCTATAATACCGTCATTATTTACATCTGTAACATTTGGATAATTAGCTATTACTTCAAAACTATGAACTCCAGAATGGCTAGTTTGATACGTATATGAAGTACTAAATCCAATATTTTTTTCATATTCTATCCAAGATGTATTACCAGAACTATCGATAGGCCCATATATATTTAAATAATATTCACCAGAAAAATTTAAATCTCCATTTTTTCTTTCTTGTGGTGGATTCCAAGATAAATTAAGAACACCAGGAAAGGACTCTACAACTTTTAAAGAATTAGGACTATTTTTCAAATCTTGTGATGGAGACGCCCCATTAAACTCTATCGTTGCAGATTCGTATCGTTTAATATAAGGATCATTTAAGCTAGTTATCTGATCATAAGAGTACGGAGAGTATCCTTGTTTTTGATATACTGCATAAACTTTACATGTATATAATCGCGGTTGAATACCTTTAATCGTTATAGATAATTGATCAACAGATAATGGTTTATCTTCTGTAGTATAAAATTTAGTTACTATATTATTATTGTAATAATATATTTCATAACCAACCAAAGAAAAATTTATGGTTTCAAGATCAGTAATTGTAAATTGAGTTGTAGTAGGAGCACTCCATTCTAAATAAACGCTTTTATTTCCAACTGTTGCTTGTAATCTTTGAGGTCTTAAATTTGTTTTAGGATTAGTTGGAGTTGGAGTAAGAGTGGTTGTTGGTGTTATTGTTAATGTGGGGGTCGGAGTAACTGGTTGTAAATAAGTATATACTCTTGACGATTTAACAATTACTTCGTTACCTGTTGATGAATCAATATATTTAGTAGCTACTTCAAAAGAGTAATTTCCAGATTTATCTCTTACTGTAGCTGAAAAAATAGTATCACTATAATCAGATTGATATTCTAATATATTGTCTTTATAAAATAGTAAAGAATATTTTTTATTACAAATTAAATTTCCAATAGTAAAATCTGTTGGATTAATCCAAGATATATCGGCTACACTTGGCGTTGTTTTTGTAAGTGTAACACTTGGCGAATTCGGGGTGGTTTTTGAATAACTTGTAGACCCTATTACAGTTGCTGAATATGTTCCATCATTATATATACTTTCAATTTTAATTTGATATGATGTGCTATTTGATAAATTTGTTACCAAAGCATTTGTCATATTTGATGGAAATGTATATCCAAAAGCAACAGGAATCCATTGAAAAGTTGTCACATTATCAGCATAGTATACCTTATATCCTACTAAATTAGTAAATTGTGCAGGATAGTCCCAAGAAACATAAATGCATTCATTCCCTTGTGTTGTTTGTATATTTGTGACTGTTTTTCCAAGAGGCGTGGGAGTTACTGGTATTTTTGTTGGAGTTCTAGTTACAGTTACTACTGGTAAAAATGATGTTGTTGGGGTTGGTGTCTGTATTATTGTAATATTTTTTGTAGGGCTTCTTGTTGGTGTTGTAGCAATATTTTTTGTTGGACTTCTTGTTGGTGTTATTGTTGAAGTAACAGTTTTTGTAGGTGTTGGTGACGGCCCAATCTCTACAGTAGTTGCTGTTAATTGTTGTGACCAAATTGGTCTTTGAAGAAGATTAGGATTGGTTGGTAAATTAGTTTTATCAACACTTAAGTAAACAAAACTACCATTAGATGTTGCATTTAAAGTACTTACTCTAAAGTCATAACTTTTACCAACTTCAAAAATATCATTTCTAAATATATATGAAGTTACACTACTAGTTGTGGTTGGTAATAAAATTGTAGGAGCACTATTAGATGATGTTATTGGTGGCCAACTTGCAGAACTTGATAGTTTATACTGAATAACATATCTATTATCTGTATTTGATGATACGGCACCTAGCTCGCCAGACGATCCTCGTATTTGACTTGGTGGCGACCATGATAATGTAGGTCCAGTTGATTTATAAGAAAAAACTAAATTTCTAGGACATTGAGGACCACCAGATGCTGAAAAATATGGTTTCCATGAAAGATTGTAGGTTCTGTCGGTCTGAGCAATAACTCTTTCCGCTCCTATGTGACTTAATACCACTAAACGAAATTCATAATATAAATTATTAGATAAATTATTAGCAGCATAGGTGATAGTTGATGGACCAGAAGTATTTATCACTCCATGAGGTATCCAATTTCCACTAAAAGCATCTATTGCATTATTTGTAAATCTATAGTCAACTCTATATAAAGATTCATTATAGGCTAAATCACTAGGTTTAGTCCAACTTAATGAGATATGCTCGTTTCCTGCTACTATAATTTGAAAATTATTCATAATAATTAATGACTATGGGATATATTGAATTGTTCCTATTGTTGGATAACTGGAACTTGGAGTTGGTGGAGGAGGTTCGGATATAGACGGTGTTATACTGGGCGTCAAACTTGGAGATGGAGTAGTTGACGGAGTAGTGGTTGGGGTTGCAGATATTGTTAAAGTTATTGTTGGAGTAACAGTTATTGTACGAGTTGGTGATATTGTTGGGGTTGCAGATAATGATTTTGTTACTGTCGGAGTTACGGTCTTAGTAATTGTTGGTGTTCTTGTTGATGTTTTGGTTGTTGTTGGGGTTCTTGTTAAAGTTGGTGTTGCTGATGATGTTTTACTAACGCTAACGGTGTTTGTTGGAGTCCTTGTTAATGTGCTAGTTACTGTTGGAGTTTTAGTATTAGCAGGAGTTTTTGTTATTGTAGGCTCAGGTGTTGGTGTTATATTTGGTGTTTTTGTTATACTAAGCGTTGGAGAAGCTGTTTTAATTGGTGTTTTTGTTCTTGTTATTAAAGGAGTCTGACTGATTGGTGGTGTTTTTGTTGGCGTAGCAGTTTTAGTTGGTGTTTTGGTCGGAGTCTGACTTGTCACAATATCATGACAATCTCCACAGTCTGATATTATTTTAGGATTATTCAACATAATTTATAATACCTTTGCTGCTATTAAACAACCTTTAGAAACCGCATGTAAGGGGTCTGAAGCGTGTTTGACTACTTTAATCGGTAGTGGAAATCCATTCTCTGATAATTTTTTAGTAAATTGCTCAACATAACCTTTGGCCTGAGATGTCCCGCCAGCAACAACTACTGTCAATGGGTTTTTAAATTTTGGTAAAGATTTATGACCAGATAATGCAGAAGTCAGTTGTTTAGTTGTATAATCAATTAATCTTTCATAATAAGATGATACGGCTGAAAGTACAGGATTATCATTATGTTCGCCAATTATAAAACCACCACCCTCTTTTTCTGCTTGGACTACACTATCTTTTTCTCCTGTTGCAACAGCACTCATACGATCCACCCAATCGCCTGACTTGGTAGTGCTAAATACTACTGTCGGTTCACCATTCAACATTACACAAACATTAGTCATTCCTGCACCACAAGATACAGCAATTCCAGTATAATCTTCATCAGCTAATTCAGCATAACATAAAGCTTCGGCTTCATTAATAGCTTTAGCATCATATCCACATTCACCCAAAATAGCCTTGACTACATCCTCATGGTAACCAACATCAAAATCTTCATCTTCTTGATCAACAGGTTGTGCTGGTACGCAGAATACCAGTTTCTCATTTAGTTCTGATGCCTGACCGGCCACTTCTTTTAAAATGAAGGCCAAGACACGTTTAGCGTCCTTCTCTTTGGCCGACACGACTCCTTTACTCATGGGTCTTTTTGCATTATCATTACGTTCAATAGCTTTTTCAATTGCGTCTTTACCTAGAATAATAAATGATCCATCAGCATCTTTGATAAAAACTTTTCCAGATAGACCCTTCTCAATCATTTTTGTTGCGACAGGAGTTGTCGGTTTGATAATATAAAAAGCATCCCTAAAATCCTTATAACTTATTCCACCAGATGAATCTTGGGATAAAACAATATAACTAGTTCCAACATCTAAACCTTTGCTCATAAATATTACCTTTTTATATTTTTAAGTTTATTGATTGAAGATTCTATATCTTCATTAGATATTTTAGTTTCCCCAAGGTTTTCGTATTTTTTCTCCATATCAGATGTCTTAATATCTGTTACATACTTACTTTCGTCAATAGTAACTTTGTTAATAGTTTTATCATTATCAGATTTATTCTTGTTAAAGAATGAAACTGGCTGACTCTCAATAATGGTCTGACTATTCTTTAATCGACCAATAAGATATCCCAAAAAGAAAAATACTATATTTAATAGTACTAATATAATCAATAATAAGTATATAGTATCTGCCATAGTATCCTCTAAGGTAGATTACACCACTATACAAATAAAAAAGGGGCCAAAAAGGCCCCTTTAGTATCTCAACATTGGACTATTTGATGTTTATCTTATCAAGGTTGTGATCCTAAAACTCTTCCCTTTTGAGTTCTAATAACATAACCTCTTCTAACTAAGAATGGCTCAATACTATTTTCAATTGTTTCTATTGCTATGCCTGTCATTGAAGATATTGCTTTTAGTCCAAGAGGAGAGCCTTTGCTTTTCTTCAATAGATCAATATAAAGTCTATCATAAATATCTAAACCATTATTATCAATACCTTGAACAGCAAATATCTCATCAATAGAACTTACTTTGTCAGGATGACAGGAGACATAATTCTTGTACCACTGCAATCGTGAATTCAAAATTCTCGGAGTACCTTTGCTTCGTTTAGCAATTTCCAAAAGACCCTGATCATCTATGACTATTCCTAATTTTGCAGAATTCGACCTTGCAAGTTTAGCTAGATCATCATCCTTATAAAATGATAAATGTTCTTTAATTGTGAATCTATCATAAAATGGCTGACTTAAACTTCCACCACTAGTGGTTGCACCAACAACTGTAAACATGGGTAGTTCTACTGTTTCTGGAACGTCTTTATCATCATCGTTTTTAACAGTAATATTTAATACAAAATCTTCCATAATAGGATAGAGAAATTCTTCCACAATTTTAGGCAATCTATGGATTTCATCAATAAATAATACTGATCGTGGTTCAATTCCCATAATATAAGGAACAATATTTTTGATGCTACGAATATTTGCCGCGTTGGTAGTATAAAGGTTCACTCCCAACTCGTTCGCTATAGCACTCGCTATGGTGGTCTTGCCAAGGCCGGGAGGCCCGTCTATTAAAACGTGAGGCATCACCGTGCCTGTGTTTTTACAACCCGTCACAGACACTCGCAGACGTTCTTTCACCCCGTCCTGCCCAATAATTTCATCAAATGTTGATGGACGCATACCGTTAGCCATTTTTTCCTCCAAAAGATTGTAAAGCGTTTTTAATTAGTAATCCAATGTCATTAGTTTTACAGAAATTATACGACTTATTGATTAAGTCATTAGATTCCCCTAACTCAAATCCGTAACCAACAAGAATTTTAACACACCGATCCAGAATGTCAACAGGAATAGTGTCAGTATTATTTTTAGGCGTTTCTTGCTTACGTTTTCTTTTTTCATAAACTATCTTAATGTTTTTTATCTGTTTGGGTTTGAAAACCAAACCGCACTCACAGACTATCTTAAAATTTTTAACTTGTGCTTGTCTTAGAAACAGCCAATGTTCATTGTCACAAGTTTCAGACGGGCATTTATATTTGAATGAGGCATCAACTTCAATCGGTTTCTGGTTTTTCAATTTTGTTTTTATCATTGTCTTTGATCCAAAAAACGAAATCATTACTCTCGTTGTCAAAACCTGTTTCCAAAACCCCTTTGTTTACAAGGTTGTTCAACATATTGCTAATCATTCTGTCATTCAAAGATTCTAAAATCTGCATAAAAACTGTATCATTAACCATATACCTTATTTTTTTTGTCTTTTTATTGGTTTGCTTTTTGAACATTGGATCTGCTATTATTAGAGATTCTTCTATAGATAATATTTGATCTAGTTCTTTTTGATCTTCTGGTTTTACAAGGGTTATATCATCAAATTCTGGAAAATCTT
>Ga0315909_10009319_pt1 | contig 10631 bp, 8 predicted proteins | sample LakEriMetagenome_11_FD_203527 | JGI IMG/M metagenome (GOLD analysis project Ga0315909, IMG submission 203527) | Freshwater fungal communities from buoy surface, Lake Erie, Ohio, United States - Buoy 2 MA125 | ecosystem: Environmental > Aquatic > Freshwater > Lake | place: USA: Lake Erie, Ohio...
TTGCCATCGCTTCTTCGCTGGTCATCGGCTTGTAGGCGTTCATTTGATCCTCCCGGCATTGAAGCTGACTTCGTAGAGCTCGGCCAAGTCGAAATAGGCGGCGATCTTGGTCAGGCCGCGCGCCAGCGGGCTGGCGCGGGTCACGGTCGCGCGCCGCTCGAACACCTGACGGGTGCCGAACGGAATGGAAATCGGCGCGCCGTGCACCCGTACCTTGTCACCCGGCTGGATCTCGATCTCGTCGGCGAGTTCGACATGGGCGTGAAAATGCTCGGGGCTCTGTTCGACCGTGATCGTGCAGGGCGTCTCGAACGAATGGGTCGCCAGAAAGGACATCGCCATCAGCGCGCGTCCCTGGCGGGGAGCATATCGGCGAAAACCGCACGGTTGGGCAGGCCGAAGGCGGCCGTTTCGATGTTCTGGCCTGTCACCGGGTCGTGCAGCGTCAGATCGCCATTGCTCCATTCGGTCAGTACGAAGGCGACCGCAGGACCTTCACCGCGGATTTTGCGCTGGTGGACAAGGCTGCGAACGCTCGCGCGGACGAACCCGCCTTCGCCCTGGCCGAACCGGCCGAGCACCTCCGCGGTGGCGCCGTCCTCGACCCGCACGGTGCCGTCCGGCTCATCGAAGAAGCGCAGGGTGCGCGCGCTGAGTACCTCGGCGCCGGCCTTGGCGCGGGCGACTTCGGGCACTGCGCTGCGCTCGAAAAAGCCGAGCTGCACCGAGGCCGTGAGCGCCAGCGAGATCACGACGATCCCGCCCATCAGCATCAGCGGCACCTTGTGGACGGTGACTTCGTCCTTTTCGTATTCGCGCACAATCATGCGGGCGCTCCCTCAAGTCCCTTATCGCCCAGGACCGTGTCGCTGGCACGGCGCTTCACTGCGACCCGCGCCGCAGCCGGGGCAGCGACCGGAGTGTGATGCACGGGCGTTGCGGCCGCATCCTTGATCTCGGTCAAATTCTGCTCGATCGCACCATAGCGCGCGCGGACTTCGGCGATCATCTGCGCCAGGTGCGCGGCATCGGGCACAGCGCGCAGCATCGGCTGGGGATGGGCGTAGCGCATCGGCCGGACATGCGGCCACAGCAGCACATAGCCGAGCAGCCGATCGCCACTGAGCTCGAGCGCGATATCGCCGTGTCCATCGCCGCGATCACGGAAATGCGCGGCGGTGACCTGCTTGAGCGGAACATTGATCCGCGTCTCGATCGCCATGCCGATGCGCATGATCAGGCGCACGTCGGTGAGGATGTAGAGCGTGGTGCGCGCGCTCATCCAGGCAAGCCCGTAGAGCAGCGCAACCAGCGCCACGCCGAGCCCGGCTGCGACCATCGCCGCGTTATAATTGCCGAGGATCACCGCAACGGCCGACAGCGCGGCCATGTAGAGCCCGAGCGTGCGGGTATGGAACGCGGTGCGGGCGAGCATCCCGAGGCTCGGGCGGCCCTTCCACAGCACGGTTTCATCAGCGGCCGGGGTGCCGAGCCGGTCACCGTGGGCGGTCGGCCCGTCGTTTTCCAGCTCGGCGTGATCTATACCCGCGGACAGCGGCGTTGCCGTCGCTGTCCGGGTGTCGGCGCTTGTCAGATCCATGCTTCCGACCTTTCAGGCGTTGCATACATGTAACCGCCGCCGAAGTAGGCCTGCACGCGGTCTTCCTCGTAGCGGGTAATGATCCCTGCGGTTTCGAGCGCCGGGACATCCTCGAACTGGGCCGCGGTGATTGCGTCGATCTCGACCAGCTCAGGCTTGTCGTCGAAGAAGCCCTTGGTCTGCACCGCAGCCACCATCATCGGTGCGAGCACCTTCTTGCCGGTGGCGGTCTCGACTTCGAGATAGCGGATGATGTGCTCGGCCTGATCGACCCAGATGTCGCTGACCTTACCGACGATCTGCTTGTCCGCTGCCATCACCGGCCAGCCGATCAGCTCCGGATCATTGGGCGAGACGATGAGCTCGTGGCTCTGCGCGATCGGAACGATGCGCGGGCGGCCGTCGAAGGTGAGATCGGGATATTTCGAGCGGTTGGCCCAGGCGGCCGGGCCCATGCCATCCTTCATCGGATTGCCGGTCGGCACGAAAGGTGCTCCCGCACCACGGAAGGCCCGCACGGCCGGCACGTTGATATCGTCGCGGGCGACGTCCTCGGGCACATAGGTGCCGCGGCCGTGGGGCAGCTGGAAGCTCTTCTTGTCGCCATCGAACAGGCTGCCGGGGTGGATCCTGCCGCTGTCCGCGTCCTCGAGCGGGTAGCCTTCGCGGCGGCTTTCCTTGTTGAGGTAGAACACCAGCGCGATGAAGAAGCCGAAGAACAGCAGGAAAGCGAGTTCGGCAACATCGAAGGTGCCGACAATATAGGCGTGGTTCATTTCACGTTCCTCTCATGAATTGGGTCGGCTGAGGCGAAGCCGGACAGGAATTTGGACGGGCAGGCACTGGGCATCATGTCGGAAACTCCCGCAGACCGAAGGGCTGGCCCTGCGGGTCGGCGCCATCGGGAGCATGGTTGCGCCGTTGGCCGACAAGCGGCCCCAACGCGGCGAGCCCGGCCAGAAGCAGGCCAATCTCGAGGGTGTAGACAGTGGCATAGCCGCTCGCGCGGGTGGCGACGCTGACCGGCGCATCGCCGTTCTGCACCAGCGCGGCGATCAGATCGCGCAGCAGGCCGCCGATCGCGATGCCCGCGCCCGCGCAGGTCGCCTGCACCGCGCCCCAGGCGCCCAGCGCCAGGCCTGCGGTCTCGCTCTTGGCGATCGACATCGCCTCCATCAGCGTGCCGACCGAAAACAACCCGAGCCCGAGCCCGATGCCCAGCGCGCCGCAATAGAGCATCGCCGGCGCGGCAAACGGCCCGGCGAACAGCACGAGCAGGAAGGCGTTGATCCCGATCACGAGGCCCGCACCCGCCAGCCGCAGCTGGTCCAAGCCGCGCGCCAGCAAGCGCCCCGAGATCATGAAGCCGATCAGCGAGCCCAGCGCCCAGGCGCCGGTCAGCCCGGTCGTCGCCCCGACCGACAGGCCGAGGATCTCGCCGCCATAGGGTTCCAGCAGCGCGTCCTGCATCGCAAAGCCCATCGCCCCGATGCCGATCGCGACCAGCAGGCGGGCATTGCGCCCGTCGCGCACGAAGGCCCGCCACAAGGCGGAGAAATCGGGCGTTTCGCGCGCCGGCGCGGTGACGACAGGGTTGCGCGCTTCCTGCTTCCACAGCGCGATCACATTGAGGATGATCGTCAGCACCGCGCAGCCCTGGATCACCTGCACCAGCTTGGTTGCGCTATAATCGATCAGCACGCCGCCGATCACAAAGGCGGCGAACATCATGCCGACCAGCAGCATCACATAAAGCAGCGCCACCGCACGCGGGCGCTTGTCCTCGGGCGCAAGATCGGTGGCGAGTGCGAGGCCGGCGGTCTGGGTGACATGGAAACCGGTGCCGGTCAGCAGGAAGGCGGCGGTGGCAGCAAAAAGGCCGATCTCGAACCGGTCAGCCTTGCCCAGCAGCAGCAGCGCGAAGGGCATGATCGCAAGACCGCCGAACTGCATCAGCGTCCCGAACCAGATATAGGGCACCCGCCGCCAGCCCAGCACCGATCGGTGGGTGTCGGACTTGTGCCCGATCAGCGCGCGGAACGGGGCGACCAGCAGCGGCACGGCAATCAGCAACGCGACCAGCCAGGTCGGCGTACCCAGCTCGACCACCATCACGCGGTTGAGCGTGCCGTTGAGCAGCACCGTGGCCATGCCCACGCTCACCTGGAACAGTGCCAGGCGCAGCAATCGCGACAGCGGCAGGTCCGCACTGGCCGCATCCGCGAACGGCAGGAGGCGGAATACGACCTCCGTCCAGTGCGGTGCAGCAGGGCGGACCGGGCGCTTCATCCGTGGCGCACCAGTTCGAGTGCGTGGGATTTGTAGAACCCGCTCGAAATCCGCTGCGTGCGGCCGATGCTCCAGCCGGGCAGGCGCGAGAGGCGCTCGCGCACGTCATCTTCGGCGACCGGCACGATCGCGGGCGAGCGGTCGTTTTTGGGGAAATACTTGCCGACTTCCTGCATCGCCGTCAGCAGCCGCGTGCGCGGCGCGAAGGTAAACAGGATCGAATGGGTGGTGCGCTGCGCCAGCTGGCCAAGCGCATCGACCAGATCTTCGGGCTGGTAATGGATCAGCGAATCCATCGCCACCACATGGGCAAAGGTGCCCAGCGCAGGGTCGAGCATATCGCCGCTGCGCCAGTGGATGCGCCCGTGGCCGATGAACGAAGGCGTGCGATCGCGCGCGACTTCGACCAGCCCGGCGGCAACATCGATCCCGGTGACATCGGCGCCGCGGCACGCCGCCGCAACCGCCAAGGCCCCGGTGCCGCAGCCCGCATCGAGCAAGGTCGTGCGGCGCAGATCGGTCGGCAGCCAGTCAAGCAGGGTGCTGCGCATCGCATCGCGCCCGGCGCGCACCGTGGCGCGGATGCCGCTGACCTTGGCGTCGGAGGTGAGATCGATCCACGCCTGACGCGCAGTGCTGTCGAAATAGGTCGCCAGCGCCTCGCGGCGGGTGTCGTAATCATTGGGAAGCCGCGTCGCCATCACTCGAACCCCAGGAAGTCGAAGATGTCGCGGTCCTTCATCGGCTGCGCGGTCGACGGATCGACGCCCGCCCACAGCATTGCCGCGAGCCGCAGATATTCATCCTGCGCCGCGATCACTTCGGGATCATCGCCCATTTCGAACAAGGTGCACTTCTTGAGGCGCGAGCGGCGGATCGCATCAACATCGCGGAAGTGCGCGAGGCGCGGCATGCCGACCTTCTCGCAGAACCGGTCGATCTCGTCGGTGTCCTTGCTGCGGTTGGCGACGACGCCGGCGAGGCGCACGTCGTAGTTCTTCGACTTGGCCGAAATCGCCGCGACGATGCGGTTCATGGCGAAGATGCTGTCGAAGTCGTTCGCGGCCACCACCAGCGCGCGCTCGGCGTGCTGCAGCGGGGCGGCAAACCCGCCGCACACCACATCGCCCAACACGTCGAAGATCACGACATCGGTTTCTTCGAGCAGGTGGTGCTGTTTCAGCAGCTTGACCGTCTGACCGACGACATAACCGCCGCAACCTGTGCCGGCCGGAGGCCCGCCAGCCTCGACGCACATCACCCCGTTATAGCCTTCGAACATGTAGTCTTCGGGCCGCAGTTCCTCGGAATGGAATTCGACCGTCTCGAGCACGTCGATCACCGTCGGCATCAGCTTCTTGGTGAGCGTGAAGGTGCTGTCATGCTTGGGGTCGCAGCCGATCTGCAGGACCCGGTGGCCGAGCTTGGAGAAGGCCGCCGACAGGTTCGAGGAGGTGGTCGACTTGCCGATCCCGCCCTTGCCGTAAACCGCGAAAACCTTCGCGCCCTTGATCTTGTCGGACGGGTCCAACTGGACCTGGACCGATCCGTCGCCATCGGGCGGACTGAAGCTTGATTGGGGTGAGTGCAGGTTCATTGGTTACGATCCCTCGTTGTCATTCGCCCACGAACACGCCTTCAAGGCGGTCCTCGAGTTCGTCATTGGCTTCGCGCAGAGCGGCGAGCGTGGCTTCGTCTGGCTCCCACAGGTGGCGGTCGCAGGCTTCGAGCAGGCGGCTCGCCACCCGCGCCGAGGCCTTGGGGTTCAGGTCCGACAGGCGCCGGCGCATTGTTTCGTCGAGCACGAAGGTCTCGGAAATCTTCTGGTAGACCCACGGCGCGACCTGCCCGGTCGTGGCCGACCAGCCCAGCGTGCTGGTGACATGGCCCTCGATCTGGCGAACGCCTTCGTAGCCATGTTCGAGCAGGCCTTCGAACCACTTGGGGTTCAGCGTGCGGGTGCGGGTTTCGAGGTCGATCTGCTCGCCCAGCGTGCGCACCTTGGTGCTGCCGCGGGTGGCATCGAGGATATAGACCGGGGTGTCGGTGCCCTTGGCGCGGCTGACCGAGCGGGTGACCCCGCCCAATCCGTCGACATACTGGTCAACATCATTGATGCCGAGTTCGACGCTTTCGAGGTTCTGGTAGGTGAAATCGACTGTGCCGAGCGCGCTCTGGAGCAGTTCGCGCTGCTGCACCGGCTTGCCCGAAACGCCGTAAGCAAAGCCCTTGTTGATCTCGAACGCATTGGCGAGTTCATCGGGATCGGCCCACACGCCGCCTTCGATCATCTGGTTGACGTTGGCGCCGTAAGCACCTTCGGCATTGGAGAAGACGCGTAGCGCAGCGGTTTCGAAGGCGCAGCCGTGCCGGGCCTGATGCTCAAGCGTGTGCTTGCGGACGAAGTTGGCCTCGACGGTTTCGTCGTCGGCCTGGCTGGCGATCAGGGCCGCTTCGGCGAGCATCCGGGTCTGCATCGGCAGGAGATCGCGGAAGATGCCCGAAAGTGTCATCACCACGTCGATCCGCGGGCGGCCGAGTTCGGCCAGCGGGATCAGCTCCGCTCCGCACAGCCGGCCATAGGAATCGCGCCGGGGGCGGGCGCCCATCAGCGTCATTGCCTGCGCGATCTGGACGCCTTCGGATTTCATGTTGTCGGTGCCCCACAGCACCATCGCGATGCTTTCGGGGAAGGGTTCGCCGCCGTTCACGTGGCGCGCGATCAGCTGTTCGGCCTGCTCGCTGCCCAGCCGGCAGGCATAGGCCGACGGCATCAGGAAGGGATCGAACCCATGAATGTTGCGCCCCGTGGGCAGTACATCGGGGTTTACCACCACATCGCCGCCCGGCGCGGGCTGGACATAGCCGCCATCGAGCGCGTGGATCAGCGAGCCCATTTCATCGCTCGAATCGAGCTTGGCGCCCAGCACCGCGCGGTCACCCGGGGTGTTGCCGGCAGCGGCCGCTTCCATCATCGCGTCGAGCATGTCCTCGCGCTCGATCCCTTCCGGGTTCCGGCCGAGCACGTGGAGGCCGTGCGGGATCAGCGCCGCTTCCATCTCGTAGAGCCGCGCAGGCAGCTCGCCGATGTCGGCGTAGGTGATGTCGAGCGCTTCGCACTGGTCGGCGATCAGCAGCGCCAGGTCTTCGCGCTCGGCGGCGTGATCGGCATCGTCGATGGTGCCGCGCCAGCGCTCGACGCTCGCCTTCAGTTCAGCAAGGCCCTTGTAGAGCCCGGCCTGTGCCAGCGGCGGGGTGAGATAGCTCACCAGCGTCGCGCCCGAGCGGCGCTTGGCCAGCATCCCTTCGGAGGGGTTGTTGGCGGCGTAGAGGTAGAAATTGGGCGTGTCGCCGATCAGCCGGTCAGGCCAGCACTTGCCCGACATCCCCGCCTGCTTGCCCGGCATGAATTCCAGCGCGCCATGGGTGCCGAAATGGAGGATCGCATGCGCGCCGAAATCTTCGCGGATCCAGCGGTAGAAGGCACTGAAGGCGTGGGTCGGCGAGAAGGTGCCTTCGAACAGCAACCGCATCGGATCGCCTTCGTAACCGAAGGTGGGCTGCACGCCGACAAACACATTGCCGAATTGCGCGCCCTGGACGAGGATGTGACCGCCATCGGTCAGCTGCTTGCCAGGGGCGGGGCCCCAGGCGGCTTCGATCTCGGCGAGGTGCTTCTCGCGCCGGACGTGATCATCGGCCGGAATGCGCATGGCGATGTTGGCATCGGTGCCGTAGCGATCCGAATTGCCCTTGAGCAGCGCGTCGCGCATCGCATCAAGGCTTTCGGGAACATCGACGGCGTAACCTTCGCGCGCGAGCCGTTGCAGGGTCGCATAGAGCGATTCATGCACCGCCATGAAGGCTGCGGTGCCGGTCGCCCCGGCATTGGGCGGGAAGTTGAACACCACGATGGCGAGCTTGCGGCTGGCGCGTTCGCTGCGGCGAAGCTGGATCAGTTTGACGGTGCGGGCGGCCAGCGCTTCGGCGCGTTCCGGGCAAGCCTGCATCGGGCGGGCGTTGTGCGCAGCCGGGCGGCCGCACTTGCGATCACAGCCATGGCAGCCTTCGGCCGAGCTACCGGCCCGTCCGCCGAACACGCTCGGGACAGTCGAGCCATCGAGCTCGGGCATGGCGACCATCATGGTGGATTCAAGCGGCAGCAGCCCCTGCGGACGCAGCGCCCATTCCTCGATCGTCTGGAACTCGATCGCGTGGGCGGCAAGGTAGGGCAGGTCGAGCTGGCCCAGAATCTCGCGCGCGGCCTGGGCATCGCTATAGGCCGGACCGCCGACCAGCGAAAAGCCGGTGAGGTTGACGATGGCATCCACGGTGGGCTTGCCATCACGGTCGATAAAGAAGGCTTCGATTGCCGGGCGTGCATCAAGCCCGCTGGCGAACACCGGCACCACCTTGAGCCCGGCGGCTTCGAAGGCCGCAATCGCGCCGTCATAATGCGCGCAGTCGCGGCCCAGCAGATAGGAACGCAGCAGGATCAGCCCGACCGTGCCCTGGCGGCCCTCTTCCCGCGGTAGCAGCCGCAGGCTTTCGGAAATGCGTTGCTGGGTGCGCGCATGATAGACCCCGGTTTCGGGATATTCGACCGGCGCATCGGCCTTGGTGATGCCGCGGCGATACATCCGGTCGCCCGCAGCATAGCGGTCGATCAGCGCGCGCACCATCGCCACCACGTTCTCGTCGGAACCGGCCAGCCAGTATTGCAGGGTGAGGAAATAGGCGCGCACATCCTGCGCCGTGCCGGGGATGAACTTCAGCAGCTTGGGCAAGCGGCGCAGCATTTTCATCTGCCCCGCACCCGAATTGGGCTTGCCGCCTTTCCCGGCGTTGCCGCGCAGCTTCTTGAGCAGCGCCAGCGGGCCCTTGGCCGGCGCGTCCATTCGGTAAGCGCCCATCTTGGTCAGGCGCACGACCTCGCCCGCCGACATCAGGCAAACCATCGCATCGCAGGCCTCGCGCCGCGCTTCGAGCGCAGGCAGAACCATGCGGATGTGATCGTCGAGGAACAGCATCGTCGCGATCACGATGTCGGCTTCGGCGATAGCGGCCTTGACCTTGTCGAGTTCATCCGCGTGGCTGCCCCATTCGGATGCCGCATAAAGGCTGAGATCGATGCCTTCGGCCGCGAGTGCGGTCTCTGCCCGGTCAACCGCGCCCTTCAGGTGATTGTCGAGTGTGACAATGACCACCCGCACTGGCGCGCGCGGGTCGACTGATGCGGGCGAGGCTACGTTACCGTGCATAATGCGCCTTCGCGTCGTAGAGTGTTTCCAGACTGATCTGTGCAAGCCCCTCGGCGGTCGCATAGGCTTCGGTATTGCGGCGGGCTTTGCCGCGGACGAAGAACGGGATTTTCTTGAGCTCGCGCTCGGCCTCGGCGGTCCAGAGCGTCTGCACGGGTTCGGCTTCGTTCGCTGTTTCGTCGGTCGCCGGAGCGGCTTGCGCAGCGCCAACCACTTCCAGCTCGCGCGGGGCAGGCGCGACGTCGACCGGCGCCGCCTTGCGCGGGCTGTGCGCCGCGTGGTGCGATGCGCCGGCCTCGTCGGAGAATTCGAAATCCTCGCGGAACATGGTGAGCAGGTGCTCTTCCAGTCCCATCACCAGCGGGTGGACCCAGGTGTCGAAGATCACGTTGGCGCCTTCGAAGCCCATCTGCGGCGAATGGCGCGCGGGAAAATCCTGCACATGCACCGGCGCGGAAATCACCGCGCAGGGGATGCCGAGCCGCTTGGCGATATGGCGCTCCATCTGCGTGCCGAGCACCAGTTCGGGCGCGGCAGCAGCGATGGCATCTTCCACCGCCAGATGATCGTCAGTGATCAGCGCCTCGATCCCGCAGCGCGCGGCCTCGGCACGGACTTCGCGGGCAAATTCGCGGGCATAGCAACCAAGCCCGCAAACCTCGAAACCCAGCTCCTCGCGCGCGATCCGGGCAGCGGCAACCGCATGGGTCGCATCGCCGAAGATGAACACGCGCTTCGAAGTCAGGTAGGTCGAATCGACCGAGCGGCTCCACCACGGGAGCCTGGAAGAGGTGTCGCCGAGGGCAGGCGTGGGATCTGCACCTGCCAGCTCGGCGACGTCGGCAATGAAGGAGCGGGTTGCTCCCACGCCGATAGGGACGGTCCGCACGGCTGGCTGATCGAAAGTCTTTTCGAGCCAGCGGGCGGCCTCATCTGCGATTTCGGGGTAGAGGACGATGTTGAAATCGGCATGGCCGATCCGGGTAATGTCCTCCGGCGTTGCACCCAGCGGGGCGACGAGGTTGATCTCGACCCCCAGCTGGTCGAGAATCTTGCGAATTTCCACGAGATCATCGCGGTGGCGGAAGCCCAATGCCGTCGGGCCTAGAATATTGGCGCGCGCCGGGCGGCCTTCTCTGGGCTCGCGCACCACCGACTTGTCGGCAAGGGTGCGAACGATCTGGTAGAAGGTTTCCGAAGCGCCCCAGTTTTCCTTGCGCTGGTAGCTGGGCAGTTCGAGCGGGATGACCGGGCAGGGCAGACCCATCGCTTCGGACAACCCTGCCGGATCGTCCTGGATCAGTTCGGCCGTGCACGAAGCACCGACGATGATCGCCTGCGGATTGAAGCGGGTCACCGCTTCGCGCGCGGCGTCCTGGAAGATCTGCGCGGTATCCTTGCCCAGATCCCGGGCTTCGAAGGTGGTATAGGTCACCGGCGGGCGCTTGCTGCGCCGTTCGATCATCGTGAACAGCAAGTCG
>Ga0315909_10009325_pt1 | contig 10626 bp, 8 predicted proteins | sample LakEriMetagenome_11_FD_203527 | JGI IMG/M metagenome (GOLD analysis project Ga0315909, IMG submission 203527) | Freshwater fungal communities from buoy surface, Lake Erie, Ohio, United States - Buoy 2 MA125 | ecosystem: Environmental > Aquatic > Freshwater > Lake | place: USA: Lake Erie, Ohio...
CTGGAGCAAGTGCGCGATGGTACGGTGAAGTTATTGTTTCTCTCCCCCGAGCGGCTGGCATCCCGCAGTTTTCGCAAGCACCTTCGCGCCGTGAACATCAGCCTGTTGGCGATCGATGAAGCGCATTGCATTTCCGAGTGGGGTCACAATTTCCGCCCGGACTACCTGAAAATCGCCCGCATCGCCCGGAAGCTCAAGGTGCCGCGCATCCTCGCCCTCACCGCCACCGCCACGCCCGCCGTGGCGAAGGAAATCCGCAAGAACTTCCGCATCACCAGCGCCTGCCAATTCCACGGCGGCTTCCATCGTCCCAATCTCCGTCTCAGCGTGGAAGCGTGCAGCGCTCAGGAAAAAGACGCGCTTCTGCTGGAAACACTCCGCACATTCACCGGACCCACCGTCGTCTATGCCACCACGCGCCGCGATACCGAGCGCCTCGCGACGATTCTCCAAAAGCACGGCTTTGCCGCGCGGTCCTATCACGCCGGTCTCACGCCGGAAATGCGCTCGCTCGCCCAGGACTCGTTCCTGCGAAATGAAACGCGTGTCATCGTCGCAACGATTGCCTTCGGCATGGGCATCGATAAACCCGACATCCGCTGCATCATCCACTATCACCTGCCGAAAAGCATCGAGGGCTACAGCCAGGAAATCGGCCGCGCCGGGCGCGATGGGGCAGTTTCCCACTGCATCCTCTTCGCCCATCGGCCGGATACCAAGGCGCTCGAAAATTTCATCCATGCCGCCACGCCATCGCCACAAGCGTTGCGCAATTTGTTAGATCGCCTACTGCGCCTGGCCGGACCGGGAAAATCCTTCGCCATCTCCCCCTACGAGCTCTCCGTCAGCCTCGATCTGCGCGAGGAAACCCTGCGCACCGTGCTCGCCTATCTGGAGCTGGATGACGTCATCGAACGCACCGGCCACTTCCACGCCTACTTCCGCGTGCGATTGCTGCGCCCGCTGGATCGCGCGCTCGCGGGCTATGCCACACGTGAGAAAAACCGCATCCGCAGTTTGTTCGACGCCGCCGAATCCGCCTACGGCAGCCTGCATTTCCGCCTCTATGAAATCGCCGAGCAAACCGGCATCCCGCGCGAGCAGGCCACGGAAATCATCACCGCGCTTGCCGATGCCGGCGATATCCGGCTGGAGCAGCGCGGCATCCGCGAGGTCTATCAGCGCAGCAAAACTACTACGTTCATCGTAGCGGAAGTTATCGAAAAAATGATTGCACGATTCGAATCGCGGGCTTCCTTCGAGTTCGAGCGCGTGCGCATGGTCATGCGCTATGTGGAGGCACGCCAATGCCGCCCGCGCCTGCTGGCCCGGCATTTCGGCGTCGCCGCCCCCGCCCCCTGCGACGTGTGCGATCTCTGCCTCGGCGGCAAGCCCATCCGCTGGCGAGAGGAAACGCTGCCGCCCATTCCCGCGGAGGAGTGGCAGCAAATGCTCGCCCTGCGCAAGGAAGACCACGCCGCGCTCGGCACCCCGCGCCAGCTCGCGCGCTTCCTGTGCGGCATTTCCAGCCCGGCGGCCTATCAGGCGAAACTGCAGAGCCGCGAGGAATTCGGGCTCTGGCAACATCGCGATTTCCTCGACATCCTCACCATGCTGGAGGCTTGAATCATGCGACTGCTGAGTCAGGAGCGCCTATTTCTCCTCTTTCCCAGGCGCAACGACAGTGACGCGCGGTCCGCCAAAAAATTGAATCGAAGCATTACTCTCTAACGGTTTCCCTGCAAAAGAAAACTCGTCAACAGTCTTCGGCACAACGGGTATATCTTGACCGAGCAGCGTCAGTGATACTTTCTTGCTAGCCACTTCGATATCGGCCGTCACACCATGCAGTCGCTTATGAGTCGGTGAATCTCCCACAAAACAATCGGTGATGTGAATGCTGACCGCCGGGTCCTGAGGCACTAATTGAAAGGCGATGACTTTGTCCCGCTTGCGCTCTTCGCAGGCCAAGGTCAAAGCCGCGCCCTCGATACCGCTCTGCCGTAGTGTTACCGTTGTCTTGCCGGGCTGAATATCGAAGCCACGGGCTTTCCACGCTTCCGCTTCCGAAACGGGTTTCGTTTTTTCCAAGAATTGATTCCAAATCTCTAATTGATTCTTCTTAGGATGTTCCGCGCCACTGGCAGGGAAGAAGTCAAAAGCCAATACCCAAGTGCCACTATTGATACCTACCCACGCCTTCGTCATCCGTGTGCCATCAGAACGCAGTGCTGTCAGGGTGAGAACAGGATGATCACCCCACTTGAGCTTGCGTGTCAGGATTTCTTTCATCCCGCTGGCCTGGCAGCTTTCCTTGATTTCCCCTTCGTGGGAAAATGTACCGTCTTCCACGGCCACATCGGAACTCAGCATCGCCAGGAAAAATGCGGAGTCTACCTTTGTGTAGAGTCCCTCCTTCCTCACCTTCGCCAAAGTCTCTTTTCTGCCCCATAATACTCCGTTAGAAACGTTCGCTTCCGCTCCCATGTGCGACAAGACAAAATCATCCGGAAGCAGGAAAGACACCAGTGGTGGGTTCAACATGCCAGGCAAAAGGCTGGCACTTTCAAACTCCCGCGAGGCGAATTTCTCCCCGTCTTTTTCTTTCGAGCCCACCGCATCGCCTTTCGGTTCAGCCGCGCACTTCGCTGCCATGACAAGAAATAGAAACAGGAAAAAGCCGATGATTTGTCGAGCCGAGTGAAGCGATTGATGTTTCATAGCAGTCATTGGTGATTACACAGAATGAGATAACAACGATTGTTAGTTGCTGCAATCACCAATCGACAAACGCTACTCCTGATGCAGCACCAGACGGTAGCGCGCCTTGCCCGCCCGCAGGTGATCCAGCGCCGCATTGACATCCGACATTGCAAAATCCTCGGTCTGCGCCGCGATGCCATGCCGCGCTGCGAAATCTAACATTTTTCGCACGGTGAACGGTGATCCCAGCGGCGAGCCCGTGATTTTTTTCCGCCCGCCGATCAGTGCGAAGGCCGATACCGCGACCGGTTCCAGCACCGCACCGACAAAATGCAGGGTCCCATCCGGACCTAACAAATTCAGGTATTCACTCCAGTCCAGCGGCACATTCACGGTGGACAAAATGAAGTCAAAACTCCCCGCCGCCTGTTTCATCGCCGCCGTATCGCGCGAGTCCAGCACCGCATGCGCGCCGAGTTTCATCGCCTCGTCGGCTTTTCCGGCGCTGCTGGTGAATGCCGTGACATGGCAGCCCCACTTGTTCAGAAACTGCACAGCCAGGTGCCCGAGTCCACCAATGCCGATCACGCCCACCCGATCCGTCGGCTTGACCCCGCCATCGATGATGGGGGCAAACACCGTGATGCCCCCGCAAAACAAAGGCCCGGCCTTGCGCGCATCTAGCGCCGCTGGCAGCGGAATCGCCCAGCTCCAGTGCGCGCGCACCCGATCCGCAAAACCCCCATGCCGACCGACGATTGTCTGCTCGGAAGAACCACAGAGCTGGTGACGCCCGGACATGCATGGCTGACAACTGAGGCACGATCCCGCAAACCAGCCCAGCCCCACGCGATCGCCCACCGCCACGCCTTTGACCATCTCACCCGCCGCCGCCACCACGCCCACGACTTCGTGCCCAGCCACCAGCGGATAGGCTGACATGCCCCACTCATTGTCGATCATCGACAGATCCGAATGGCAAATGCCGCACGATTCCACGCGAATCTGCACCTGCTCCGGACCGAGATCCGCCAGCACAATCGCGTGCTTTTTCAATCGTGCCCCCACGGACATCGCCGCCCAACTTTCCGCTGTTTGTTGCATGTTTTCAACATAGCGGCGTTTTCTGATCGATGCAAGAAGCAAGCGAATGGGGAAAAATTTCATCGTCATCCACCATGGAAGTCCTATAGTGATCTCGATCATGGAATACATCACCACCGCGAATGTTCTGGTTTGGTTCTTTATTACAGTGGCCTTGTGGATGATGTTCATCAGTTACTGGTTGGCCGCGTGTGGTTTGTTTCCACAGATGGTATCGCGCTGTGAAGAAGCCTTGGCAAAACCTCTGCGTCATTGTCTGCTGGGTGTACTGGTCACGGTAGTGCCGCTGTTCATAGGGATCGCGGCCTTGAAGGCACTACCCGCCGCGTTGAAATGGATCGGCTTGCTCCTGATCGCCGTGCCAATCCTAGCCGGGCTATTTGGCAGCGCTGGCCTGGCGCAGCGAATCGGCCGGGGGCTCCCCACTCCTGCGGATGAACGTCAACCTTGGCGCGCGGTCTTGCGTGGGGGCATCGTGCTTTCGCTGACCTTTCTGCTCCCGGTCCTGGGTCAACTTCTCATCATCCCACTCACCATCGCCACCGGTGCGGGTCTTTGTGTGGTCTCGCTCTTTCGCCGCCCCTCTGCGCCCACTCCGCCACCACTGCTTCCGCCCTCTGAGTCATGACCGATTCCACTCGCCGCCTGTTTTTGCAAGGTGCCGCCGCCGGTGGTGCTCTGGTGGGGATTGGCGCGTTTTCCGCAGTGTCCCGCTGGCTTGCGGGCGAGTGGGACAATGCCGATGACTTCAGCGCATTTGCCACACCCACGTCCACGGAGATCGATGCTATCAGCCACATGCTTCATCGCACCAGCTTCGGCCCGCGCCCGGGCGACTATCAGCGCGTGCAGGCCATGGGCGTGGAGGCCTATCTGGAGGAACAACTGCATCCGGAGCGCATCGATGACTCCACGGCCGCGCGCATCACCAGCCGCTACGAAGATCTTTCCGTTCGGCCCATCGGCGAGTTGTTAGAACGGGCGCCTGCTGATTTGTTAGATCAAATGACTCGCGATAAAATCCAGCGCAGTCTCTGCTCGCAACGCCAACTGCTCGAAGTGATGGTGGATTTCTGGAGCGACCATTTTAACATCGATCCCTCCAAAGGCGATGCCCGCTGGCTCAAGGTCCACGATGATCGCGAGGTGATCCGGCCCCACGCGCTCGGATCCTTCGCGGCTCTGCTGCGCGCCTCAGCCACCAGCCCGGCGATGTTGTGGTATCTCGATGGCAGGGTGAACCGCAGGAGAAATCCAGAGGATCAGCCTAACGAAAACTACGCACGGGAACTCCTGGAGCTGCACACCATGGGTGTCGGCGGCGGATACTCACAGCACGATGTGATGGAGGTGGCACGCTGCCTCACCGGCTGGACCGTACGTGAGCGCAAGCGCCATGGTTTTGCTGTGGGAAAAGTCGAGTTCCGCCGCGATCTGCACGATGATGAAAAGAAGCATGTGTTAGGCCATGACATCCCCGCTGGTCTCGGTGCGGGGGATCTGGAGCGGGTAATTGACATCTTGATGCACCACCCCGCCACGGCGCGCCATCTCGCGAAAAAACTCTGCCAACGCTTTGTTTCCGAGTCACCCACGGAGGCAATCCTTACCGCCGTGGCGCAGTCCTTTTCCCGCTCCGGCGGTCAGATCCGCGAAACCCTGCGCACCTTGTTTCACCATGCGGATTTTGTTTCCTCGCGCGGCACCATGATCAAGCGTCCTTATCATTTTGTGCTCTCCGCCTTGCGTGCCACCGGCGCAGAGACAGATGCCGGCCCACCATTGCAAAACTACCTGCTGCGCATGGGGCATGCTCCTTTTCAATTTCCCACGCCGGACGGCTATCCCCTGGAAGCGCAGCCGTGGATGGGCACACTACTGTGGCGCTGGCGCTTCGCGCTCGATCTCGTGAGTGGAGACATCAAGGGCACTTCGCTCTCGGCAGATTCGTTATTGCGCGCAGCAGGGGAATGGCCAAAGCTAGCCGCGCATTTGTTAGGTCGTCAGCCTACGGAGGAAGAAAAAACAGCGGCGGCGCAGGTGCCTCTGCCGCTTGCGTTCGTGCTCGCCAGCCCGGCGTTTCAATTTTGTTAGATCATGAATGCCACCGCTCTCTTCACCGCTGATCGCGATCACGACCACACTCTCGTGGTAGTGTTTTTGCGCGGCGCGGCAGATGGCCTTCACCTGGTGGTGCCGCATGGGGATGATGCCTACTACCGTGCGCGTCCTACCATCGCGCTGAAACGTTCGGAGTTGTTCGATCTCGATGGGTTTTTCGGTCTCCACCCCGGCCTGCTGATGCTGCAAGAGTATTGGCAAAATGGCAGCATGAGCATCGTGCACGGCGTCGGCTCCGAAGATGAATCACGCTCGCACTTCGATGCCCAGGATTTCGTGGAGCACGGCGGACTCACAGCCGGTGGCTGGCTGGGACGGTTCCTGCGCGTGCGCCCTGATGCGGGGAATTCCCCTCTCACTGCCGTGGCGATCGGTGCGCAATTACCGGAATGCCTGCGCGGTGCGCCGTCCTGCGCGGCGATCCAGTCTTTCGAATCGTTCGGTCTGGGGCGTCATGCGGATGCCTTGTGGAATGCACAATTGGCGGAGCTCTATCGCCAGACGCCCGGCATGCTCGGCGTGGCCGGGGCGCAGGCGTTCACCGCCCTGCAGCGGATGGAAACACTGCGCGGCCAGTCCTACCGCCCCGCGCACGATGCCGTCTATGCAGCCGATCCCTTTTCGCAAGGGATGCTGCAAATCGCCCGACTCCTCAAGGCCCGTGTCGGACTGCAAGCCGCTACCATTAACCTTGATGGCTGGGACTCCCATCTCACGCAGTCCGCCATCATCGATGGCCCGATCCGCCGTCTGGGGGCTGGGCTCGCCTCATTCGCCTGCGATCTTGGACCGAATGATTTGAAAAAAACAACTGTCGTGGTGATGACGGAATTTGGCCGACGGATTGCCGAAAACAGCGCGGGCGGCACGGATCATGGTCTCGGCAGTGTGATGTTTGTGCTTGGTGGTAAGCAGCAAGGCGGCCGTATCCATGCAAAGTGGCAGGGTCTTGATCCCGATCGCCTCAGCGGCCCTGGTGATCTCCCGGTCAGCTTCAACTATCGCAACGTCCTCGCCCCGGTGCTGCGTGATATTTCCGCAGAGACTCCTTTGCATGAGGTGTTTCCCGACTTTTCTCTGGCGCCTCTCACCTTGTGATTTCGGGGATACACCGCCATCCCCGCCCGCTCCTAACGCGATCTGAGCCAGCGTCTCAAGCGTTCTCGCCATGCCTCGGGTGCCGGATCCGTTGGTAAGATCAAATCATCTGCTGTAGCAAACGCGCCATCCTTTCCCGCTGAGATGATGCGGATGGTCGTGCGATCTTTGTGATAGGGATCATCGCATGCATAGCGATATTCCGTTCCCCAGGGATCGACAGGCACACGATCAGCGAGAGCAGTCCACCGTGTGGGGTGCGGGGCGGTGGCAGGCTTTTCCACCAAGGCACGCAGGCCCTGTTCGGTCGTGGGATAGAATCCGTTGTTGATGCGATACATTTCACAGAGCGTGAGAATCATGTTAGCATCGTTGTTCGGACGCACATTTCGATGAACCGCTGGTTCCGTGCCATAGCGCGCCCACAGGATCAGGGCTGCCAGTACGAGAAATAATACGAGAGCACGGATCTTGATGCGGCGACTTGTTTTCACTCTATGGGAAAACCACCCAGCGCTGGATTCATCTTCAATGACAGGAACAACAATCGCAGCCGTCACAGGGGTTGCAATCGATGCAACCGGTATCTCCCGGTCCGCAATCGCAGGCTTTATCGCAGCAACTCCCTTTGCCGACACGCGGGCAAGAGCCGCAGTCACAGCACTGCAGACAATCGCAGGAATTCCAGCAAGAGTTTCCTCTTTCTCTCTCCTTTTTCTGGCGCTTGCGCTCCGCTTTCTCACGGGCTTCTTCCACGGTTTGGAGTTGCAGAAATCCTTTGTGCGAATGACCGGTGGCCGTTTGGATCTGCGTGATCAAATCGCCGTGGCGGGAAAATGACAACTCACCTAACGCGGAACCAAAATTCCCCCAGGTGGTGGCAATACGATTTCTGATTTCGTCGTGATCCTGCGTGGCGAATGGATTGAATCGACCCCGCGCCTGGTCTTCGCGGCGGTCCTGCCACGCGTCCCGCCAATACACCAGCGAGCCGAGGGCGCTACCGAGACCTTGCAGGGCCGGGCGCTGGCGGGGAATGTCCAGGATTTCTGCGAGATGCGAGGTGATGGTGCCGTAGGCCTCCGCGACGGGCTGGTCCGCCCGCAGGGGGTCCGTGGCTTCGATTTTTTCCTGCCCTTCGAGTGCCTCCAGCACCTTCGCCGTGGGAAATGATGTGCTGTTCAGCGTGGCGACCGCGCGATCGACCGCAGGCCCTGTCAGCACGCGTCCGATGCGAGCCAAGCCTCGGCGCAAAAAACCTTCGTCGTGCGTATCATCCGCGAGTTTGGCGGCCAGACCACAGACAGACACAGCCGCGGCATGAAGAATCGCGGGGTGATCGTCGGATAAGGGAAATGGATTCGCCAGCGGATTGCAGCAAGTCGCTTTTTTCCAGTGCGGCTCAGAGGGATCCAGTGCGATTCCCACGAGTCCGATAAAGGCGGCATCCCGGTTCACCAAGAGCCGCGACACATTGCCATACTCGCGCCCCAGGCAGCGGGCGAGACCACAAAACGTGCCTCTCCACGCAGGAAATGCATCGCGGGTGCACCGCACACAGGGACTGGCCATAAATCCGAACACGCGCCACTTATAACAACATCATCAGGAAAAAAAAGTTCTAGTTTGCAAAGAGCCTGCCGCATGATTGAGTCGGGCGTGGCGAATATGGTCGAAACGGTGGACATCATTTTGCCTCTGGCACAGTCGGAGGACGAAGCGGCATGGCGTGAGGCCGTGGCGAAAAAACTCGGCATCGCCCCGGCTCGCTTGCAGTCGCTGAAATTGCGCAAGCATTCCATCGATGCCCGCCAGCGCACCATCAAGGTGCAGTTGCGCTTGGAAGTGGGCATCGATACGCCGCTGCTGCCCGATGAACATCCGGCATGGTCTTGTGCGCCACTATCCGCGAACGCACCGCGCGCCTTGATCATCGGCTTCGGCCCGGCGGGCATGTTTGCCGCGCTGCGTTGTCTCGAACGCGGCATCCGTCCGATTGTGTTGGAGCGTGGCAAGGATGCCAGCGCGCGTCGTTTCGACCTCGCGCCCATCCTGCGGGAGGGGCGTGTCATTGAAGACTCGAACTACTGCTTCGGCGAAGGGGGTGCCGGTACGTTTTCGGACGGAAAGCTCTACACCCGCGCCACGAAACGCGGACCCGTGGCGACGATTTATGAAATCCTCGTCGCCCACGGTGCGCCGGAAAAAATCCTCACCGATGCGCACCCGCACATCGGCTCGAATCTGCTGCCGAATGTGGTGAAGGCCATCCGTCACTCGGTTCTCGCCGCCGGCGGCGAAGTGCATTTTCAAACGAAAGTCAGCGACCTGATCATCGAGCATGGCACCATTCACGGCGTGGTCTGCACCGATGGCCGCAGCTTCGAGGCGGAATCCGTGGTGCTCGCCACCGGCCACTCGGCGCGCGATATCTATCAACTCTTACAGCGTAAAAATATCCTGTTAGAGAAAAAAGCCTTCGCCGTGGGAGTGCGCATCGAGCACCCGCAGGCGCTCATCGATCAAGTGCAGTACCACATCCCGCGCGGCGAACCGCGCCCGCGCCTCCTGCCCGCGGCCCGCTATCGTCTCGCCACGAAGATCGATGACCGTGGCGTGCACAGTTTCTGCATGTGCCCCGGCGGCTGGATCGTCCCCGCCGCCACGGAGAACGATGAAGTGGTGGTCAATGGCATGAGCCTCGCCCGCCGCGATTCTCCCTTCGCCAACAGCGGCATGGTCGTCACCGTCGAGCCAGAAGACACCGAGTCCTTCGTCAAGGAACACGGCGTGCTCTCCGGCATCGCTTTCCAAAAAAACCTCGAACGCGTGGCGAAACAAGCGGGCGGAGGCGGACAAAAAGCGCCGGGGCAGCGGGTCGTCGATTTTCTCTCGGGAAAAATTTCCTCTTCCCTACCCGCGATGAGTTACTTCCCCGGTGCCACTTCCGCCCCGCTGCACGAGCTGATGCCCGCCTTCATGATGAAGCGCATGCGCACCGGTCTGCGGCTGTTCGGCAACCAAATCCGTGGCTACACCGGACAGGACGGATTATTGTTAGGCTTCGAGACCCGCACCAGTTCCCCCGTGCGCGTCCCGCGCGATGAGTCCACGCTGCAGCATCCGCAGGTCGCACGACTCTTCCCCTGCGGCGAAGGCGCGGGCTACGCCGGCGGCATCGTCAGCGCCGCGCTGGATGGATTGAAAATCGCCGACGCGCTTTGATGTACTACTTTTGTAGTAATTCCGTGAACGGGAATTTCAGGAAAAACAGGTCGCCGGCGCTTTCGTAGAGGACGCCGATGTGTTTCGTGCCCACGGGGGCGAGGCAGGAGTAACCGAAACCCACGCGCTCATCGTAGAGTGTGTGCCATTTTTCCGGCCAGGTCATCGCGGCATCGGCGGAGACCTTGAGGGTCATGCGGTGGCGGGCCTTGGTGCTATCGGGATTACTAAAGATATAGTAGTTTTCGCCTTTGTCGTCCGTCCAGCGCAGCAGGCTGGCCATGCAGATTGGCTCGCGCAGGGCGCTGCGGTCGGTGGCGTGGGCGGTCCAGGTCTTTCCCAGATCGCGGGTGACCATCACGGTGCGACTGCCGC
>Ga0315909_10009327_pt1 | contig 10625 bp, 4 predicted proteins | sample LakEriMetagenome_11_FD_203527 | JGI IMG/M metagenome (GOLD analysis project Ga0315909, IMG submission 203527) | Freshwater fungal communities from buoy surface, Lake Erie, Ohio, United States - Buoy 2 MA125 | ecosystem: Environmental > Aquatic > Freshwater > Lake | place: USA: Lake Erie, Ohio...
TGCATCACCACTTCGCAGAACGATAAACCCGCCAAACGACGCGCCGCTAATGACGCTTTGCGGGTATTCCCATGAGATATCAACTTTTTCTGCGCCTGCATCACCAGACGGGGTAGCTGGCGTGACAATGCCGCCCTCAGTTGGATAGCCGGGGTATGGACTTGGCGGTGGTGAGAAGTATGCAGCGTCACCGGTAATCTCTTTGAGTCTTCGCTCAACGAGATACATGGTGGAGCGCTGGAAGGACATGTCCCCGCCGAGCTGGACCCGATAGAAGACCTCTTGGCCGATAAGGTATCCAACCTGCCTGCGAACAACAAGGGCCTCGGCAATGCCTAGCTCATTCCAGATGAACGGAACAACATCGCCAACATTGAGCGGCCCAGAGATGTGTTCAAACTCAAACGAGCGCAGGGAGATGCCGCGCTCCTTGAAGTGTTGCTGTGCGGTGAGCATGGCAGTTGTGGAGTCTGTCGCATTAGTATTGACAATTGAAGATTCAATTCTCTTCCCGCCAGCAGACCAAACGCCCTGCACAAAGTCATATGTGTTGCGGTACGACGTGACTTGCTTCGCCCCGGTAAGTGGGTCCTGTACCGTATATGGGGCGTAAACATAGATCCTGTTGGATGCCTCACCAGACTCCTCTGGGGCGCTTGGGTTTTCAAAGTCTCTGAGATCAATGCTCCCTGCGGTTAGATCGTTGTAATAAGTTTCATCCTCAACAACTCGGTCGCTAAACCCAAACGCACCAGTCAGCTTGATTGCTTGGATGTCCGTGTAGTAGACGCTGTGGGAGCTTGAGAACGATTCGTGATGCAGCACTGGTGTCATCTGGGTTGCTGTCGCAGGCACCTGAATCAAACCGTAGTTTCTGCTCCACTCATTATTCGCACTATCCAACTTGCATATATCGTATCCATGTGAGTTTCCGACCACGGTGCCACCAGCGTTATAGAACTTTACATGCAAATGAGCCTTGTTATAGTGCTCTGCTTTTTCTCTCCACGAGAAGAAATATCGCTCTCCAGCAGTTACCGCAATCCTGTTGGTGCTTGCAAGCTCTGCGTCCTGATGGTCTGCGCCAACGTAGTAGAGGCTGTTGCCAACGCCATATGGACCGGTTGTTCCGGTCGTGTCCACCGAATACGAACCAACTGACCATCCAGACGTTGCGGTAATGGCAATGGATCCACCAGTCAGGTTCAGGATATTTGACGTTGCGGCGGTAAATGTGAATGTGGTTGAGGATGTGACTGTAATCGTGTAAGTATTTCCGTTTACATCAGCAGCATTGGTTCCAGTCGCGCCAGAGACAGTAATCGCATAGCCAGTGTAAAGACCGTGCGGGTAGGCAGTGGTAACAGTTTTTAATGTTGACGCCGAACTTATAATTTTTGAAACGTTGACAGTCTTGTTAGCGTCAAATAGACCGTTGGTGATCAGATCGCTAAGTTCTTTGCTTTTTACATTGAGTGGGATTGTAAGGTTTCCGCCGCCATCAAGTGTTCCTGCGCCAAGGTAGAACACACCATTCCCTGGTTTAACGGCATACGAAAGGTTTGTTGAAAGTGTTCCGCCCTTCAGCGGAGTTGGGGTGATCTCGCCAGAGCAAGACGCAATTCCAGTTGCTGCGCCAGAAGTAATTGTTCCACTTGTGATTGTGGTGTAGGTAAACGTTGAGTCCGTAGGCGTTGATGTAACAACAAACGAACCGTTTAACTCAGAAAAGCCAGCTGGTCCATTTGTCAATGCAATAGTCACGACGCGGTCCTGACCGAAGCCATGGGGCGCAGAAGTCGTGATTGTCGCTGTCGTGGTCGTGCGCGCCACATTGCTAATTGCTCGAGTGATATCTGGGTTGCGCGGGCTAAATCTGTAGTCTGGATTCAAGTCGGCAATGTTTCCAGCAATCGTGGAAATACGAGAATCTAGTTGTGGCGCATTTGCCGTGGTCATAAATCCTGGAACGATAACCGTTCCCGTGACTGCAGCGCTGGCGCTATCTGCCACATTGGAATACTGCTGGAACCTAAGTTTGTAAGTGCTTCCCTCGGCGGCGATTCCCGTGATTTTGTGGACGCCATCGTAGGTATCGTCACTGATGTTTACAACAATGGTGTCGCCGATCTCAAGGTTTCGGCTGTATGGGGCACCAACCGCGATTGAACTGACGGTGATTGCCGCAAGCCCAGCGGTTCTTTCGGCGAAGCTTGGTGTAAACGTGTACGTGCCACTTGTGATGGTCTGCTTGATGGTTGAGTTTGCAAGCGGGGTAAACTCAAGGGCAACGGCTTCGTTAAGGAGCGCAGTGTAGTCAACTGCCTCAATAGAGCCAACAATAGCTCCGCCATCTCGGTTTTCGGAAACCCTTGTGACAACGCCGCCCCAAAGAATGGTGTGCGGACTTGTGGAGACGTCACGAATCTGTATCTCGGTTCTTGACGGAATATCAAGGTGATAGAACTGATCGTCTAGAGCATTCTGGATCTGTGCAGCCTGTGTTGCCCCAGGGTACGACGCCCAGTTTGTCGTGCTGACGGGCATGATGCTGTAGATGTTTGCCCGCATCGTTGAGGCATTGCCCTGATCGTTCTGCTCCCACTCAAGGGAATCAAACTCAACATGCTTGCTGAAGTCATAGAACGCTGTTTGACTGGAGGCAGCAGGAAGCCGAGGCTGAATGTATACGCGAATTTCTGCCATTAAAGCCTCCCGCCCTCAGTCCTAAATTGGCTTGCCTGAACCCTAGAGATCTCTTGGGCAAGCTTCCTGATGTCGTTATCGCTTCTTACTACTGGATTATTGACGTTAATAATAACATTTTGCGAAGAACTAGAACCAACACCACCGAGCATGCCAAGAATTCTGCTGCTCACACTGTTATTAAGAACGAGACCTCGGCTTTGTGGCAAAACAATCTCTGGGCCCCTTTCCCCAACAAGATATGGCGACATCGCCTCTACGCTGCCGCCAGAAGCCCTTTTTCTGATCGTTGATCCATAAGCCGGTGGTGTATATGGCTTAAATATGTCTTTTCCATATTGACCCTTTGTGTGCTCCCACAGGCCAGCAAATCCTGGGCGAGTAATGATCTCTCGGAACGGCTTTGCTCGAGATCCAAACGCTGCATCCATAAGGTCGTATAGTGAACCGCCAAGGGCATCTCCCGCCGTTCCTGCAACGCTGGCCGCAGCAATAGATGCTAGGAATGCTGGAATCGCAGCCCCGCCGCTAAGCGCACTAGCTAGGCCGCTACCAGCCATAGCAATTCCAGCCAAAGCTGTTCCGGCAACGGCAAAGATATTTCTTAGGATTGCTCGGCCCACTGGCTCGCCCCGCTTTTCAGCGTTAAGAATGTCCCCAGCCGCGAAGGCGGCAGTAGCAATACCAGATGCTTTGCTCATAACGTTGTAAAGCCCGCGCTCGCCGACACTCATTAACGGGCCGATCTTTCCAGTCGGGCTTCCCTTCCATGTTCCTATCTGATTTTGCTTAAGCTTAGGAAGTGGTCGCCCACCCAAAAGGTCTTCCCAGCCAGTTCCTCCTTGAACAACTCCGTCTGTTTGGCTGGAAATATACGGGGTGCGGGTGCCCATAGACCCGCCATATCGCACAACGTTCCCAAGCCCAGTTGCCCGCTTATCTAAAATAAGCGGAATCTTTATTGGCAATCCAGGAACATTCCAAGACGGGTAAGCGTACGGATTGCTCGTGTCACGCGAGTAGTCGTCCTTCCATGGTGGCGGCATGGTTGGAGGGACGCCTGGGGTATCTACTCCAGCATCGGTTCTAATCTTTCCGGCCCGTATTGCCCGCATGATTCTGCTAGTAAGGCCGTTATTGATGACAAGGCCCTTCTGCTGCGGAATGACCAACTCTGGACCCTGCTCGCCAACCAGCGCCATTTTTCCGGCGGGCATGACACCGCCCTTGGCAAATCCTGCAAGTGCAAAATCTTCATTTGTGGCAAAATATGGTGCACGAGTCAAAAGACCATAAAGCGTTGAGTACCTTTCCCTAATTTGAGCAATATCTGTGAGGGTTTTAAACGATGTTATTTTTCTTTCAAATTCACTTCGTTCAAGAACGCTCATTCTTCCAGACTTGACCAAGGTGGTAAGAACTCGGCTTAGTTTTGTCCCAATGCTCTGAGCCGTTTCGTTTGGAAGGCTGTCTGTACTATCGCTTGCTGCACGCTTGATCATGGCAACAAGTTCGGCTATTCTTGCCGCCTTGTTTTCCATCATTGTTGTAAGTCCGTCAAGCCCAGCCTTAACTTTTCCAAGCAGCGACTGCGTCCATGCAATTTCTGCTGGCATGGTTACAGTCACACCGTTTGCGGCATCAACTACGCTCTTAATCTGGCCATTAAATATTTCTACCTGATCTTTTAATACTTTCTCCGTAAGACCAAAGTCAGATCCAAGGCGGCTGCGCATTTCGGCAAAAAGCTCTTCAATTTTTCTGCTCTTGGTAGCCGCAGAAAGATTTGGATTTGCCAGAATAAATGCAATATCATCATTGTATTTCTGGAACATGTCGCGCATTTCATTGAGAACAAGCTCTTGACCTTTTCGCAAGTCTTCAAGGCGCTTTTTTGTTGCCCTAGTAGCCATGGTCCAAACATCAGACTCCATGGCCTCACTAACAACATTCTCTAGTCCGCTATAGCGGAGCTTAGTGATATCTTCTTCATACTTCATCTGCGCAGAGCGCATCTGAACTGCTCGCTGCAGCGGATCAATAGATTCGTCATACTGCGACAGGACAGCAAGGCCTAGGTCATATTCGGCTTCCGCAAGAGCCTTAATCCTTTCCTGCTCCTTGCGGCGTTCCTTTTCAATCTTGAGTCGTTCGTTGACGGCCTTAAGGTTTAATCGTCCGTTTGTAAGATCTGCCTCTGTAAGTGGCTTAATGGCAACCAGAATATCTCGGTACTCGTCAAATGAGCGAACAAGACCCTGTGCATTTGTAAACTGCACAGTTGACATTTCCTGCTCAATCTCAAGCACTTCCTCTGCCGTAATCCCGACCTCCTCAAGGCCGGTATACGGATTCATGCGAGATTCTGGATTCATCAACCGCTCAAGGGCGGCAGTGGCCAATTGTTCGTATTTTTGTAGGGCAGCATTTAGCGCGTCTCTTGCGCGCTGAAGCTTTAGGTTAAGAAGTTCTTGATTGCCAGCTGCTTGCTTCTGCTGATTAATGAGGAGACCGTACTTTTTGTTGACCGCATCCATGCCAACGTTAGTTTCTTCCGTTGCGTCAGCAATCCCCTCCATGTTTCGTTCGCCCTCGCGGAAGGATACAAATCCTTCCATTTGGGTGACATTGGTTCTGATGTTTTGATATTGGCCTGCTTCTCGCCCTTGCTGCATGCCGGTTGTGTACTGGCTTCCCTCGTTAGGGCCAGTGTTATATGTGCCAAACAAATAGTTGTATGAGGCTGATCCTTTCTTTGGAGCGCCAGTTCCACCCTTTGGAAGAATGCCCATGCTATGCAGCAGGTAGGCAAATGCACCAACCGCAATTGCAACAATTGCAGCAACCCCTCCAACCGCCGCAATTGCCGCAACGATTTGCCCAGTAAGCAGTGTTCCAGCAGCCCCAGCCCCAAGCCTTGCAGCGACAGAACTGCCAGCTTTAAATCCTGCCTGCCCTAAAACATTATAAAGTGAGCTAAAGCCTTTAACGAGCTTATCAAAAGGAATTTTTTTAGCTGACTCAACCATGACATCAGCAAACCTACTGACGCCTTTCTTTAAAATATCAAATGTGCCTTCAGGCACAATGTTTTTAAGCATCTCAAAGCCAAATAGTGCAGTACCGATCTGGCCAGCAAGCGAGGTTATTTCAGCTGGAAGCCCTAGGGCATCACCAAGAATACTTGCGCCGAGCAGCCCGCCACCGACCGCCCCAGGCATGGTGCCCAAAACGCTTTTACCAAAAGGAATTATTCCAGGGAACACTCGAGATGTTGGTGCCGTATTACCTACATCAATAGTGCCACGACTTTTGGGAACGGTTGCTGTTTCGCCGGTGTAGTAATACTCTCGCGTTCTTTTCCCAGTTTTTGGATCTGTTGCCATTCGGTACTTTTGCTGGCCAACAACCATCATGCCAGGGGCAGCGCGCATACTCTCCGCAGCAATCTTTGCCTTTATTGCAAGTTGATCATATTTAAAGAGAAGTTCGGTAATCTTGCGAGAAATTGCAGAAATACCAGAGATAATCTTGTTTCCTACAAAAATGCTTGCCATTGCAATTGCGGCAACAGCAATCGGACCCTCCATCCTGGAAATAATTTTTATCAACTCTGCAAATGCGCGGATGATTACCGTCAGAGCAGGCTCAATTGCCTTAAACCCAACAATGATTGTGTCAACAACCACTGCACCAAAAATGGTGGCAAAATTACCAAGCGCAGGGAGTAAGTCTTGTGTAATAATTTTGACAAGCGGTTGAATTGATGTGAAAAGCTTGTCAAAGTTTTTCTGTACTCCTAAGATATTTTGATCATAGGCAGTCTTAAAAAGACCTATTGCAGAAACTAGCAGCAGAACTTGCGTTAAGAATGGATTTGATGCAGAAAACGCAAACAACGCTTTTGTCGCGGCAGCCGCTAGGGCTATTGCGCGCATGTAGTCGTTACTCAGGGCGTCTCCAATCGCCCCAATGCCAGAGGCAAAGAACTTAAATGACGCACCAGCAATACCAGCAAATCCAGTTGTGCTCTGCGCGGCCTTATCTATTGCGCCCTTAAAGTCTCTAAACGTTCCAAGGACAATTTTAGAAACTGTCTCGCCGACACCGCCGAAGGCAACCGTAATTGTCCTGATAGCACCCTGCATCTCCATCGCAAATGCTTTTGCTTCATCTCTTTGCAGGAATTGGCCAAATTGATATGTGATTGCGCTAATTGATTTGAACATTGGTTCAAACGACTCTGCAACAAGGCTTTGAGAAACGTCAGCAACCGTGCTCAATGCTCCAAGGAATGTTTTGCTTTGCGCTTCCATTCCATTTGCGAACTCTTTATTCATGCCATCCATGATGGCGCGCGCGGCAGCCTCACCAGAGATCTGACCGTTAGTTGTTAGCCGACGAACTGTTTCAATGGCGTTTGCGCTTAATTCGTCGTATAGCTTTTCGTAGCCCTTTTTAACGTCTTCTCGTCTCCCAGTGTTACCCTCTGTAATTTCGTTTCTTAGCGCATCGGCGATATATTTGTATCCACCGATTCCGGCATTTGCCAACTGCATCATGTCGTTCTGGTAGACACGACCAGCCTGCTTCATTTGGCCGAGTGCGTATGTAATTCTGCGGAACGCGTCTGCCCCGCCTCCAAGGGCGGCGACAGCATTACCTACCGATACAACCGCCCCAGAGAATTCCGACATGCCGGTTTCTGCATTCTTGCTTTCCACCAAAATTTCTTGCATGCCAAAACCAAATGCACGCATTCGGAGGGCTGATTCTTGTAGCTCTGGGAACCTAAACGGAGTAACATTGGCAAAGTCCTTGATGGTTATAATCATCGCCTCTGCTGCTTCGCCAGCGCTTTGATAGCCCATGGCCAAGTAGTCAATGACATCCTTTTGATAGTCAAATGCAGCAGTGGATTCTGTAATTCGGTCGGCTTGGTTTTGGAACAGCGTTGTAAATCCGACTGTTGCCTGCTCAATCATGGCGTTATAGCCAACGATTCCACCCTTCAGGTGGCCAAATACCTGACCAAGCTCAGTCGCAATTCCCTGCAAAACTTGATATCCGGCAGCAAGACCAATAACATTCTTTACTTGACCAAGAATGCCGTCCTGTTCTGCTCGGAAACTTCGTGCGCCTTGAGCGGATGATTGCCAAACATTCCCCATGCTGGCGATTGCTTTGTTGTAGGCTGCGGTTGCACGAGCATTTCGTGCCTCAAGCTCTTTGCCGTAATCTTTATTAAATTGCGCCTCGTTGAAGCGCATTGCCCCGTGAACTTGAGACCACGCCTTTGGGAAAGCAAGCATTTCCCCGATAACTGACTGCGCAAGTCTTGCCTCGCCAGCGTTGAATGCTGGCATCCCACCACCACCGCCAGCGGCTCCTCCGCCAGCTGGCGCAGCGGCAACCCTCGCGAGATTCGCGGCAGCACGATCAGCGGATGAAGCAAGCGCAGCAAACGCAGACTGCAGGGCTTGAGTATTGACTGCCCCCAGCGCTCCACCGGCACCAATAAGGCGTCTATCTGCAAGCGGAAGCTGGGCGCCGCGAAGTTCTCGCATTGTTGGGCCATAGGCCCTTCCAAATGGGCTTTGGGCGGCAACGCCAAGGGTGCTGCGCAGTCTAGAGCCAAGTTGACTGAGTAGCTCCCTTCGCTGGGCCGCTCCTGGATCTATCTGCGTGATTGAGCGGCGCGGTGCTGCCGCCGTTACAGCAGCGGCCTCCCTCGTAGCCGACTGAGAAATTTTTTCTCTAGCCCGAGAAGCCTCTTTTGTTGCAGAAACAACCTTTTTTGCCTCGGCGGTTCCAAGGTCGGCAGCGTCCTTTACGGCCTTTGCTTCGTCTTTGGCCGCACGTGTTTTCTTTTCTAGGGAGCCCTTTTGTTGTTTTGCAACATCAGAAATGTTTTTTGCGGCAGCTTCTTGTGCCTTAGTAATTTGCTCATTAATAAAACTTATCCGCTTGCTTGCTTCGGCAATTAGACCACCGCCGCCTTGGGAGATGCCTGTCTGCTTATTGCCCCTTCTTACTTTTTCTGGTTCTTTTACGATTGCGTCAAGCTGTGCCTCATGCTTACCTTTTGCCTCAGCGATTCGCTTACTAATCTCTCCTATATTCTTAGTAAATGTTTTTGCGTAGTCAGAACCCTTTGTTCCAAGATCAGCAAGCTCTTTTTCAAGATCAAGAACCAGTTTCCCAGAGGTTTTAGACAAAAACGTTGGATCAAACGCAGAGCCCCTGCGCTTAATGTCTTCTACGGCGCGCCGCGCTTCGTCCCTTCTTTCGGAAACCTGGGGAGTCCGTTCGTAAACGGTTCCTTTGGTTGGAGCGGTGATACGAGCAGCCTTTGCCGATGCGTCTTCAATTTTTCTATAAAGATCAAGAATGGTGGAAAGGCGTGTTTGAGTGGCCTCAAGATCCTTGAGGTTTTTAACCGCAAGGTCTAGTTCAACTTGTAGCTTTGAGACTGTATCTTCAGCCATTATTTAGCAGTTCCGCCTTTGCCTTTTTTGTTCCAAATTGCGCAACCATTTGGTCAAGAGAAGTTTTTGTTCCAGTTCCACTAGATGAAAACCCAGATTGCGGCTTGCTCTGACGCTTTGTGTCCTCATCTCGCTTTTTTGCATATTCAGCAAAATCCGCGAGCTGTGGGAGCGTCAGCTGAAGAAACTGTTGGGGGGTGAAACCAAAGGCATCTGAATAAGACGCCATTAGTTCTCCCCAGTTCAGGCTTCCCCAGCCGCTTCCGCTTTTCCCGAGTCATCTGAGGTGCCCAAAAGACCGCTTGCCTTAAGCACCTTTGTGACTTCTTCCTGCATTGTTTCAATTGTAAAGCGCTCGCCAACGGCCTCTTCTGTGATCCCAGGCTCGCCCTTTCGGATAACCAGCCAAAGGATTCTTCGGACAACCCCAAATCGCGCAAGATCAATCTGATCAAGCGAACCAAACTTGTCCTCAAGTTCAGCTAGGTCGTTTAGGTTCAAGGCCTTCGTTGCCTTAAGTTCTGCCAGTGTGCTCATGTTTCTCCCTGCCTTCCGTGCTTTCGCACATTTAATGGGTGCCCGTGCGGATTTTCCGCCTCCCGTGGGCTAAATGATTATACCCCCATAAAAGGGTGTAAATCTGGGATTTGGAATCTTGCTGGTGGGCTGGGCATAAGCCCAGCCCACCAGATTAAAGCCAAAAGGCTTTAATTACGCCTCAATGAGGACGATGGTCGGCTCTGCCGACGTAGCGCCGCTCGTAAGCTTGAGGGTGGTGTCCACAACCGCCATGAAGTCAACGTCTTGAACGACGATGTCTTCTCGGGTGAACGGAATGTTCAGGCTCATCGTGTACGCCTTTGGCAGGTGGATCTTCACCGTCTTGGTGGAGTCATCCGTGCGCTTGTGCGTAAATCGGACATAGAGCGGGCGTGGGAGACCAGCACCTGCGGTGGCAGCCTGACCAGTTCCGCCGTCAACATCCGGATCAAACACGAACGAGCTAGGCTCAGCCGTGCTGATGAACGAAGCGGTTCCGTTCGCGTTGAAGAAGTTCTTGAGTGAGTTAACGTTCAGCTCAACCCGTCGGGCTCGCGCCTCAACTCGTCCACCAAAGTGGGCCTTGTAAATTGGGAAGTTGTACTGACCGTAGAACTCTCGCTCCTGATAGTTGATGTCAAATTCAACATCGCCGGCGATCTCGCCGATGGAGTACACAGTGGTATAGCCGCCTGCTGTGGACGTGAAATAATCCGACGTCCCCTTTGCGCGACCGCTCACCCAGTAAGCCACCTCGAGTATGCCAGAACCAAGCGTAAGCATTGTTCTTGCTCCTTATATGTTATGTCTTTATAATCCGATACCTAACGACCCGCTGATATTCAAGCTCTGTGCTGTCGTACCCATCAGACTCATATATCTTTCGGCACA
>Ga0315909_10009330_pt1 | contig 10623 bp, 6 predicted proteins | sample LakEriMetagenome_11_FD_203527 | JGI IMG/M metagenome (GOLD analysis project Ga0315909, IMG submission 203527) | Freshwater fungal communities from buoy surface, Lake Erie, Ohio, United States - Buoy 2 MA125 | ecosystem: Environmental > Aquatic > Freshwater > Lake | place: USA: Lake Erie, Ohio...
GTTCTTTCCAATTTACCTGTGATTCAAAACATATAATATTTTTGCTGATTGGTGGGTTTTTGTATTTCATTTTGTTTTCTGGGTAATAAGACCTGGAAACAAAGTAGTTAAGTGACCCATCGGAATTATATGATGGAATAATTACCCTTTGTGAATACAATCCTTCTTTACAATAACCAATATTGTATTTAATTATATCTTTCATTGTAATACCTCTTTGAGTAAGGTAATATATAGCATTCTTATATTCAGGATTAAATCCTTTGGGTTCTTCTGATAAACTTATAAATTCTTTTGGTAGGGAAATGAATACCTTTGTATCGGCATCCTCTTGTTGTGGTGTCCAATTACTATCTCCGTATATTTCTCTGATTATGGATATAGTTTTCCTGTCCACATCAAGTTTACGAAGTAGGGATGTCAATTTCTTACCACCACTATTACAAGTCCAACAATGCCACTTTTGAGTTTCAGTATTAACCTGTAATTTTTGTTTATGGTGATTACAAAACGGACAATAAAATGCTAGTTCGTTACCCTTTAATGTAAGATAACTACCCAACGTATTAGATAACGTGGATACTACGATATTTTTATCAGTCTGCTTCAACACCTAACAAACATACGACAAATATTTGATATTACCAAATTTTTATGGTTCTAAAAACCACTCATCTGGTATCTCTTTATCTGCATATTTAAATCCATGCTTTTCACACCACATTCCGTAGGTGGTTTTGGATTTTTTACTGATTTTATTCTTTGAGTTTGTAAATACAAAGCGAATATCTAATTCTGGATGTTGTTCCTTTACTAATAGATGTTTTTTCCTATCTGCAAGAACAAATCTACCTTTTGTTTCTACTCTAATCCCATTAGGTAAACGAAAATCAGGGTGGTAATTATGTTCACTAGCAGGTACAATATAAGGAACCTGTTCTGTTTCATACTCAACTTTAATTCCTTTACCTTCGATTTGTTGGGAAATGTTTTCTTCAAGACCTGACTTAAATCCATGCTTCTTTGCAACCCATTTAGAGTTGGCTTTCTTTTTTGTAACTTTTTTAGTCATTAAAATTATCTCTTTACGGTATCGGAGTATTTTTTTTCATTAACTTCTCCACCTCTACCTGTTTTGAATTTTGCAGCGGTTAAAACTTGCTCATCTGCTTTTTGTAAATCATTTGTAGTATATGGAGTTTTTGCATTTACTCCCGCGTCAAATGAAATTTTATCAACGCCAATTGCTGCTTTTTGTTCGTCGTATATTTCTAAAATACTTTTAGCCATAGTTTTTCTTTTACTATAAATATAAATTAAATATCAAATCGTACAATAAAGTTCACAGGAAAATCAGGCTCCGATTTAATTGGTTGTGGTAATTTTGCTACTGCTACTAAATCCATATCATCATCATATAATCCAATTGTTGTAATATATGGTGTTAAGAATGAACCGGTAGTATCAATTGAACCACTTATTTCCCAATCATCAAATCCACCTTTCCATTCCGAATAGCCTGGTCTGGATGATGTATAACGATAATCTAAAATATCGCCGGAATCTGTTTGTACAATTTTCTTTACAAATCTTAAACCTGATTTTGTATTTACTTTGTATAATCTTCCATCACTACCTGTTATGTTTGTATATTCAAATCCAACATCTTTAACTGCTGATGGGTTTTGAGAGAAATTAAATTCATCTGGATTTACAATAAGTAAATACTCATGTTCATAAATTGTTTTTGTAGATTTAAAAGAAATGTCCCAACTGCCCGTCAATCTTGTTTCCGGCTGTTTAGTTAAAACAACTAAACCTTGATTGTAAAATATATTTCCAATTTTATCACTACCTGCTGCAGTATCTAAAAATACAAAATTATCAACAATCATTTCACCATTATTCTCTACATTAAAAGATACTAAATTTGCTGAATAATCTTCTCCCAAATATCGTAATACAACAGTATTGGTATTAAAGTTTATATTCGTAACCGTTACGGTATATGATGTATTTAAAATATCTGTAAAAATACTATCCGTACTATTATTATTATTGAATATAGAAAAATTTATAACATCCCCTTGCGCACCTATTAAATTTCCGTTTGAATCATCTCTAAAAGTACCAGCACTATCCACTAATGTCACAGAACCTTTTTTAATTCCTTCGCCAACATATATTTGTGGAATAGAAATTACTTTTGCAGAACCGGTCATAAATCTCTCTGCACCTAATCCTGTTGCGTAGTTTGTACTTTTATTACCAAACCTTAAAAATGGATTATCTACATTATCATTGTAAAATTGTGCTCTTAATTGGCCGTATATTGAATTTTTTGGAAAATTTGATGAAGATACACTAGATGTCGCGTTTGCTTCATACAATTGTAATTTTCCATCACTATCGTTGAACGCCCATCTTTTATAAGCCTTAAAAGGTCTTATACTAATATCTGATTTTGGTATTCTTTTTAACATATCACATATAAATATCTACCTAAAAGAAAACCCAACCTTACGGGGCTGGGTTTTACTAATCTGTTGGTTATTCTCTATTAGAAATCTAATTTAACTTTAATAGCCACTTCTTTGTCGAATGACTTTTCGACCGGCTTTGATACTTTTGCAACTGCCAACAGCTCGTTAGCATCATCATATAAACCAACAGTAGTTATGTATACTTTAGGGTCTCTTTCAAATGTTGATACTGAAAATTGTCCTGTAGAACCTGTTACGAATGTTGGATTATTTGAGAAATTAAATTCTCTGTTATTTGCTCTTACGAAGAAATGAGATGTTGATACGTTTTCAGTTCTACGAGCTTGGAAATCTGCACCTGCTTCGATTGTTTTTAATAATTTTATAGAACCATTTAAGTTATGGTTTTGTCCTGCAACCGATGATGATGCCGGTGCTAATTCTACTCCAACCGATGCGGATAATGCATTTGGGTTTAAAAGAATTACACCCATATCAGGATAGAATAAGCCATATCCCTGATTATTTGATGCTACATAAGAATTTATAGATGCTGTTAATGCACTTCCAATGTTTAATGAACCACTAACTAAATTATAAACCCTACCAGCTGTAGTTACGTTTTCATCGGTTCCACCACTATCATCAATAAGAGTAACGGTTCTTGTTGTACCTGTTAATTTTAATGAGAAGTTTCCTGGGTCAAGTCTTTCTTTATATCTTGCTCTATTTACATTAATTGCGTAGAAGTTTTTTAAATCATGTGCTCCTGCGGTAGAACCACTATATACACTAAAAAACTCATCAGCTCTATCTAAAAGAATATTTTTAAATTGATTATAAACTGCTTTGGTTGCCATTGTAGAATTATCATCTTGTTCTAAAGTCGGTGCGCCAAATCCGTTAGAATCACCATATGCTATAGAAAATTGAACTTCTGCACCATCTGATGATGGGTTTTGATTGTAAACTTCAACATAGTATTTTGCAGTGCTTGAAGCTGTTTGTGCAGATGATGTAAAAAAGGTACTTAAAGAACCAGTATCACCACTCCATATTCCGGAAGTTACGATTTCAGTTCTGTTAGTTACTTTATCAATTGCACCAAATTTTTTGTAGATACCATTTGTAATTGTAGTGATATCTCCACTAATTTGTTCACCTTGTCCCAAAAAGTTGTTCATGATTCTAACTAATTCGTTAGTATCAATAGGTGTACCTGCGGTGTTAGCTGCACCTGCTAAATATTGTGATAAGTTGCTTGCTAAAAGGGCTCCTCTATTATCTCTAATTACTGCCATATTATTTAAGATTGAACGTATGTTACGGTTACTGGAATAGTTTGTGAACCACCTGTTTCATTACCATAAACTGTGATTGTAGTTCTGATAGTTGAAGTTAAAGATGGGTTTGGAATAAATTTGAAAGTTAATCCTTTAGCGATTGCTGCTGTTGCAGATACATCATCACCAATAAATACTGGTACTGAACCAACTGCTGCGGAAACTCCCTCACCAATAATATCACCTGCGTTTTTATTTGCCAATACTAATGTATATCCCAAATTTCTATTACCTGCTGGAGATGTAGTTGGAGAAAGTGATACTTCACCACTTCTTTGATTTACTGAAATGTTAGGAACACCAAATTCTACAACTGGGATTCTTGTAGTATTTTTTGGAAGTGTAACTAACTTATATTTCATTACCTGTGTCTCATCAGGATTTGCTTCTAAAACTGGCATATTTTTAATTGCCACATCATAATAAGCAGAACCCAATGGGTGTGCTGGCTCATATAATGAATAATCTATCTCATCATCTGCTAATGCAAATTGAGTAATGTTTAATCCTTGTCCTGCTGCTAATTTTTCTCTACCTTTTTTAGTAAGAATAGCATCCACAGTCAATTCGGTATTACTTAAATATCCCATAATGTATTTTTATATCGTTTGTTAATAAATATAATAATTTTAGAATTCCGTTATTCTACTTCCAATATTGGTTCACTTGCATCTCTACCTGCTTTATTTACTCTCAATGTGTTTGGATTTGTTGTAAATGTTTCAACAGGAGGAGTACCATCTAATGTAGTTGCTGCCGTATTTTTTGAACCCCTATAATAAGAATTTTCCATACCTCTTGTTAAATCAGATGTATTTTTGTAGTGAGTTTTTAAATATCCACTAACAGGCTTTACATCTATAATATCCCCTGCTACTGTCGGTACATATGAGCCAGAGAATGGTTGTATATTTAAACGAGTTTCTGTATAAAAAGATGCCGATGTATAATATCCTCCTCTTGGGTCCGCCTGTCTGTTTGGTGTAACTATTTTTGGTACTAATATATCTCTTCTTTTTCTTTCTGTAATTAAATTAACTTTAACTCTTTCTTTAACCCTTCTACCTTCTTTATCAAAATAAGTTCTTATTGCTGAACCACTTTGTGCATATATACCAAAACCAACACTTTCGTATTCCGTTTGTCCAACTATTGTATTAGTATCATATAAATCTATTTCAGATAAAAATGTTCCATCACCCAATTCAGCATTAATGGTAACTTCTTTTTGATAATAATCTCCCGATGTTTGTAAATCACTATCCACATCAATTGGTGTCTCATATTGATAACTTTCTGCGTATGCTTTATCAATTGATGCCGTATATATTGTTCCAAAATATTGATTACTCTCACCTGATAAATTTTCACTCAAATTTGAATCAATTATAGTTTCGTATTGATTACTTTCCGCCATAGTTAATATGTGGTTTCTTGTATCAATTACAGAATCTTTTTGATATTCTTCGCCCGTTGGTTTTGATTGTTCAATTTTACTTCTTTCTAAAATATGTGGTTCTATTAAAAGACCAGTAGTTGCTCTTACTCTGGCAGGCAACATTTTTTTAATATCTTCAAAAAGAGATTTTTCATAAGATTTAATTATATTAATGTATTGATATACATCTCTATTATCAAATCTTTGGAAATAATAATTTCTTAATTTATCCAATGATTTGTATGTTGAACGATATTCATCCGATGGGTCGCCAATATAATCATCTAAATTTATCCCACCAAAAGATTTAGCTATATCTACATTCATTTCTTTTGTTGGTGAAAAGAATAATCCAATTCTGTTGGTATCTATTGGAGATTGGTCAAATGCTTTTTTAGTTGCTCTACTTTTTACAGATAAATTTACACCACCAGAAACATCATTTCCGAATACATCCGATTGAGATTCAAAACGTATTTTATTGGTAGAATATCTACTAGAACCAATATTTGGAATTTCTAATGATACCGTTCTTTCTATTGGTTCAAAATTATATGGATATGTTGTAATAGATGAAAATCCACTCGCGGTTGCATATAATAATGGAGATGTATTTTCTGAATAAAGTGATCCTGATAATGCTGGTATATTTTCATAATCATTTCTTGTTAAACTTCCACTAAAATAAACATTTGCATCAACATTCAAAAGTGATGCCGTTTGGTTTAAGTTTTTTGGGTATTCAAAATCTAAACGGAAATATAAATCATCGGTTGAAGATGAAATATGATTACCATTTATTGCTTCTGGAAAGAATGCATGTTTGTGAAATGCAGAAGATGAAAGTGCAGTAGACCATAATCTAACTTCATCTAAACTACCTGAATAATTCCAACCCAAATAAATTCTGTCGGTTTGTGGGCCGAAATTATTTGTTACATCGGCAGTTGAAAATGTTTCAAATATGTTTCTATCTTTCTCTACTTGTTTTAAATCTAATTTTATACCATAAGATGCGGATGAAATACTCAATCCAAAAAATCTATCATTAAATAGTGGTAATAAAGATGATGAAACTATTGTTGTTCCTGCATTATTAAATTTAACTACACCATATTCACTACCTACTGAACCGCTAATTTGTACGTTCCAATTTCCAGAACCCGAAACTATTGTCCAATCACCTGCATATGCTGGTTTTAAAAATAGTTCTATTGTTTTTGGTTTATCACCTTTATCCGTTGTTTTCCATTCTAGTTCAATTTTAGAACCGTTATTCATAGATAATGCATAAGTTGTATTATCCATTAATAATTTTGTAGTTCCTACTTCTTCCACATCATCAAATCTTTTTGCTGGCTCCGGTCCACCAAATTCTAAAATAGAAAGATTAGAAGATGGGATTCCATAACATGCCATAATTGCATAAACACCTCTTCTTGTACCTTTATGTTTTAAAAGATATGGAAGGTTATTTACTATTCTTCTCCATATTTCATTTGTTCTTTCTTTTGGAGATTTTGATTCTTTTGTTATACCATCTGAATCTTGCCCATAAACATATTTCCAAAGCTTTTCATCAGCTGCAAGGTTTTTGGCATCCCATCCAAACGATTTTAAAGTATCAAATAATAGTTTATCAGGCATTCCTCCCTTTGATTTATATCCTAAACCTTTATTTTTTTCTAAAGCTTTAGTAAAATAATATATGTTATCAAAGTGATGTCCAATCATAGAAAAGAATAACAAAAAGTTACCATTTTCGTTATTATCTAAAATATATTGTGGAATATTATTTTTTAAATAATTCTGATTTTCAGAATCATATTCTTCTGCTAATTCTATTAAATTTTCATACCAAGTAGATACCGTAGTGGATGTACTTGCTAATCTAATACTACTACTATAAGGCCATGTTATTGAATTACTTCCTGAATTTGTATATACAGACGATGATGTATATAAAAACTTTTCAAAACCATCAAAGTTATTTACTAATTGATTTTTCTTTAAAGCCTGCCTTTCAGCTTCTTGTATAGAGCCCAAAGAACCACTATGTGGTTGTGTTGCATTTGATGCGGATATTGCCGATTCGTATGCTTCTATTAATTGTACTTTATATACAAAATTATCTACTCTTTCTTTTGCCGAACTAAAGTGTACAAAATTTTTCCATTGTAGAGAACCTGTTAAATAATTAGAACCACTATAATATTCTATATTCAATTCATCCGTATTAATTAAAGATGAACTCAAATATGTTGATACTAAATTAGCGGATGATACTGCGGAAGCACTTAATATTAAATTATCTAGAGATTCAAATGCAGTTGATTTGCCACTTACAAAATCTACTTCAATACTAAAATTAGGGCCCTTTATAGGAGGACACTTAATTTCATCTTGCTCCGTTAATACCACCGTTTCAATAAGAGGATTACTCATCAATTTAGTAATCCACAATGTTGAATTTACACCAACGGTCGCAGGTAATGGTGAATAAAGTTTTAAAAGTATTGAATCAACTTTATTTTTTACTTTTAAGTTACCAATCTCATCTTCTACTTTTTCGGATAATGTCCAATCATCCTCTTCCCAAGACGAAATTATAAGTTGTTCGTTATTTCCAAAATTAACTAAATGAGTTAAGTATTTACTTTCTGGTCCTAACTCATTGAATTTAAGGTTTTCGGAAATTGTTTCAAATATTGCATTTTTAATTTGCGATTCATCTAAAATAACATCCGGATATATTACGGTTGTTGTAACTTCATAACTATTACCAATCAATTCTTTTTCACCACCTCTGTTATACGGTATGAATCCAAAAACTAAATCTATCTTTTTATTTTGTAAATACTTCGTAACTAATTCTCTTAAATTAACATTAAAAGAACCAATTGCTGGTAAGTTAGAAAATAACGGAATTAATTGCTTTGTAGTGGTATCTAACAAATAAACATCAACAGAAGTTGCTGCAAACGTTTCGTAATCAACACTAAAATCTACATTTAAATCAGAGAATACAGGAACATCTATTTGTTCCGGTGCAGTTACTTCTAATAAAGATGGGAAATCATTTATTTGATTAAACGAAACTATAAGAGATTCGGTAATACCTATACCGATATTATTTACAGGTACTAAATAAATTATTTTTCTACCATACAAACTACCAAAATCATTTCTGAAAGATAGTTGTACATTACCGTTTCCAGCTGGAACTCTTATTGGTCTGTCAGAAATATATACATCAACAAACTCCGCATTTTGTGTTGTAAAGTTTATTGTTATCGTTTTATCCCTATCGGATTCTCTTACCTCATATACATTCTCCTGTCCTTTGCCTGAATAATTTGTAATCTTTGGTGCATATAAAACCTCATATTCTGTTTTATCAAATACAACAGCAACGGTTATACCATTAGCAAATTCTTGGCCTGTTACTTTAAATGATTTATTAGTTTTATTCCATTTAGAAAAATCATTTGGATTTGATTCTGCGATTCTATTATTTGCCCAATAATAACTCCCGTAAGAAAACTCTTCAGGTAAGTTTTGGTCATTTAATCTTAATCTTACGGTTTCGTAATTTTCGGCAATATTGATATTAACGTGACCTGATAATAATTTACTTTTATCGGTTGATTTAGCATCCAAATTACCATCACCCAATTTTACAAAATCAGAATCTAATATATCATTTTCTGCTGTTACTATTTGGTAATTACATCTAATGTACTCACCCAATTCAGATGTATAGTTTGAGACAAAAGATAAATTATAATTTATTGTTTCATTTATTGGGTCACCGCTACCATCATCAACGAGTATGTATTCAGGACATTTTTGCCCATCTATATAAACTTTTTTCCACATTTTACCTGGCGGTGGCGGTGCTAACACCGGGTCAGGACATTCTGGGTCCAGAATGATATCAATATCACCTTTACCTTTTGTTACAAAAGCAAAATTTAAACTAACTGTCGAATTAGATGATGGTTGTGTTCTTTCCGCCAATGCCTCATATTCTCCAGTATTTGTATTATATTCATATTCTTGTACAGATATAACTTCTTTATATAAAACATCTAATCTTGTAGGAGGTTTCGGATTAAAATTAAAATCAGTATCTGATGCCTGGAATTTTAAATTTTCAATTGGTGATTTTCCTAAACCAGTTCCAAAATTCGTTTCAAATCCTTTTATAAGGTCACCCTTTACAGGAGATAAAACATCACTTTTTATTGGGTCTTTTATTAAATCATCTACACCAATTAAGTCTATGTTTGGATATGCTTTTTTTATAGAAACTACGAAATAGTTTTTTGATATTCTACCATCTATATTCGCACGATAAGTTCTACTTGTTCCAAATTTTGTAGATGGTTGATATTGTACTTTATATACCTCACCAAAACCTAATGTATTATCATTTTCAAGAAATTGAACAGGCTCCGGTGCAGCCATATAAATTCCAATATATGGAAATGGTTCGTATGATGGTGGGATAAATGTTGGGTCAGGTTTAACAGGTGGTATAAAAACAACACCACCAGCATCTACCGTACCACTTCCCCCTCCGATTGGTCCATCATCAATTACTACGGGCCCACCTGAAAATTTAGGGCCGCCACCTCCTATATCACCAACCGTTGAAGTGGGTACAGAACTTCCTCCTGTGGTTCCGCCTCCACCGCTACCATATACAAATGGATTGTACACACCTGTACCATCGTATGGATTACCGATATCACTTCCACCTAAATCACTATCAAAATCTGGTCGTCTTGCTGCCATTTACTTTTTTTATAAATATTTTTATTGTATATTTTCGGTTGTTCTTACACCTATATCTCTTGGGTTATTAAAATCATTTCCACCACCACTGCCTCCTATTGTACCATCATTAAATCCAAAATTACGAGGGTCGGTGTTTACAAATCCACCCCCACCTCCACCTCCACTAAATGTGGGTGGAACCTCTCTAATTGGGTCTATAACATCACCACCCCTAGGACCAATTGGGTCTAACATATCATCAAATTTAGGCGGTGGTGGCAAAATATCAATAGGAAGCACATCAAATTTAGGCGGAGTATCTTCTATTGGTAATGGTTTTGGTTTTGGGTCAGGTTTAGGTTCCGGTGTTGGAGTTATTTCGATTGGGTCAACCTTAACAGGTGGTGGGTCCATTTCTGGTGGTGCGTGTGGTGTTATTATTGGTGTTGGTTTTGGTTGTTCTTTTACCTTAATTACTCTTTCTCCATCAAAAACCACCTTAACATCCTTAACTGGATTATTAAATAATCCCAATGTATCTAAAACATCTCTTTTAACATCTACTTTTTGAAATTCT
>Ga0315909_10009331_pt1 | contig 10623 bp, 6 predicted proteins | sample LakEriMetagenome_11_FD_203527 | JGI IMG/M metagenome (GOLD analysis project Ga0315909, IMG submission 203527) | Freshwater fungal communities from buoy surface, Lake Erie, Ohio, United States - Buoy 2 MA125 | ecosystem: Environmental > Aquatic > Freshwater > Lake | place: USA: Lake Erie, Ohio...
GAGATATCAACGGTGTACGGCGAGGGCATCATGACCGTGCGCACGCGATCGGCCCCCAAGGCGTCGACCGCGATGGCCAAGACCAAGGCCGAATCGATGCCACCCGACAAACCCAAGAGCACGCCGGGGAATCGGTTTTTTTGCACGTAATCGCGCACGCCCATGACCAGAGCCCGCCACAGGTCTTCATCGGCATCGGGGTGGGGTACCACGGGTGCGGCCACGGGGCTCAAACGCCCCTGCTCTGTGTGCCAAGCCACCGCCATCAAGGCCGTGTCAAAGGACGCGGCGCGGGCCACCACTTGGCCTTGGGCGTCCAGCGCAAAGCTGCGACCGTCGAACACCACCTCGTCTTGACCGCCCACCAAGTGGGCGTAGACCAAGGGCACACCCACGGCGCGCACACGTTCGGCCAAACGCTGCTCACGCTCGGCGCCTTTGCCGCCGTGAAACGGCGAGGCGTTGATCACCGCCAGCAGCTGAGCGCCGGCCGCACAGGTGGAGACCACGGGGGCGTCGAACCACGCGTCTTCACAAATGAGCAAGCCCACGCGCACCGACTGCCCTTGGCTGTCCTGAACCTCAAACACCGCATCGCCCTGGGCGGGCACGAAGTAGCGGCGCTCGTCGAAAACCTGGTAGTTGGGCAACTCGCGCTTGCCATAGGTCAAGGTGGTGCGACCTTGGTGCAGCACACTGGCCGCGTTGACCAAACTGGGCACCGAGACGCTGCGGTCTTTGGTGGCGGCCACCGAGGTGCGCTGCGGGTGGCCCACGACGATGTGCAAACCGCTCAGCCCTGAGGTCTGCAAGGCGATGGTTTTCAAGGCATCATCACAGGCGTCCAAAAAACCAGGGCGCAGGTACAGGTCTTCGGCCGCATAGCCGCTGACCGCCAACTCGGGCGTGAGCAAGACGTGGGCGCCTTGGGCGTGCGCGGTGTGCGCGGCATCGATGATTTGGCGGGCATTGCCCGCCGTGTCGCCCACCACCAAATTGAGTTGGGCCACACAAATGTTGAGCGTCATGGAATCGGCCAGCGTCGCTGAAAAAGGCAAACAAAATTGACTGCAACGGATTATGTCACCCGGGTCTTGAACTCACCGCTGGCCATCAGCGCCGAGGCTTGGGACGCCCTGCTCGCCCAAAGCCCCACGCGCAGCCCCTTCATGCGCCACGCCTACTTGGCCGCCCTGCACCAAAGCGCCAGTGCTTGCGCCACAACCGGTTGGCAAGCGCAGTTCATCACGCTCTGGCAAGGCCCCCAGCTGGTGGCGGCCTGCCCGCTGTACCTGAAAAACCATTCCCACGGCGAGTACGTGTTCGACTGGGCTTGGGCGCGCGCCTATGCCGAGCACGGCTTGGACTACTACCCCAAGGCCTTGGTGGCCGTGCCCTTCACGCCCGTTCCTGGCCCTCGCCTCTTGGCCATCAACGCACCGGCCCGCATGGCCTTGGTGCAAGCGCTCTTGAAGCACATGCGCCAAGAAGACCTCTCGTCCCTGCACCTCTTGTTCGTCTCCGAGGAAGATGCCCAAGCCTGCCTTGAAGCTGGCATGGCCCTGCGCACCACGGTGCAATTCCATTGGCACAACCGCCAGCCACAGCCTTACGCCGACTTCGACGATTTCCTGGGCCAACTGCAACAAGAGAAACGCAAAAAAATCCGCCAAGAACGTCGCAAAGTGAGCGAGGCCGGTGTGCGCTTTCGCCACATCCATGGCTCGGACATGGGCGTTGAAGACTGGGCATTTTTCTTGCGCTGCTACCAACAAACCTATTTTGAGCACGGTAACGCGCCCTACCTCACCCCAGCGTTTTTTGAGGCCATGCGCACCGAGATGTCAGCACACTGGTTGCTCATCGTGGCCGAGCGCGAAGGACGCGACATCGCCGCGAGCCTGATCGGCTTGGATCGCCCCGCGGGTGTGGCCTACGGGCGCTACTGGGGCGCGTTGGAACGCGTCGACTGCTTACACTTTGAGGCTTGTTATTACCAAGCCATCGAGTGGTGCATCACGCAAGGCTTTGTGCGCTTCGAAGGCGGCGCACAGGGCGAACACAAACTCGCCCGCGCCTTGTTGCCTGTGACCACCACCAGCGCCCACGCGCTGTCGCACCCCGCGTTTGAAGACGCGGTGCGCCGCTACTTGGAGCGCGAAGGTGATGGCTTGAGCGCCTACGTGCAAGACCTGCAGCAGCGCAGCCCACTCAAAGCCCCGTTGGCTTGAGGCCAACAGGCACAAAAAAGCCCCGCGTCGCAGGGCTTTTTTATCAGGGGGCTGAAGGCTTAGGCTTTTTTGAAGTTGGCCACGCCGTCCAAGATTTCTTTGTGGGCGGCGTCTTTGCCTTCCCAACCCTTGACCTTGACCCATTTGCCTTTTTCGAGGTCTTTGTAGTGCTCAAAAAAATGGGCGATGGCGTTGCGACGCATGGCATTCACGTCTTCAATGCTTTTCCAGTGGTCGTACATCGGCAATATTTTGCTGGTGGGAACGGCGACGACCTTACCATCCACGCCCGCTTCGTCTTCCATCATCAAAATACCCAAAGCACGGCAGGGCACCACGACGCCTGGGTGCAGTGCGTAGGGCGTGATCACCAACACATCCACAGGATCACCATCACCCGACAAAGTCTGGGGGACGTAGCCGTAGTTGGTCGGGTAGTGCATGGCGGTGGTCATGAAACGGTCCACGAACAAAGCGCCGGTTTCCTTGTCCACTTCGTACTTGATCGGATCGGCGTTCATCGGGATTTCGATGATCACGTTGAAAGATTCGGGAACGTTTTTTCCAGGGGTGACGTTATCAAGGGACATCTTGCAGGTCTTTGTTGAGGGAGGTTGAAAAACAGCAAACACTAGGGATTAACCCCGATTTTACTTTCACGGGGCTTGCTTAATCGACCACCGGAGGCCTTTAATAAGCCGTTGGCCAATCGATTCCTGATGCTTGGAACGAGGAAGCAACGCCGTGGAGGGGCCTCCAAAGCGTTGCGCCTCCGTTCAGCGACAACCATCGAGGAGTTCAACGATGACCGGAAATTCAGTGCTTTTTTTGGCACTTACATGTGGTTTGATTGCCGTGGCTTACGGCATTTGGGCCCGAGGGTGGATTCTTTCTCAAGACGCCGGCAATGACCGGATGCAGGAAATTTCGGCGGCCATTCAAGCGGGTGCCGCAGCCTACCTCGCCCGTCAATACAAAACCATTGCCATCGTGGGCGTGGTTTTGACCATTCTGATGGGCATCTTTCTGGATGGCGTCACCGCCATCGGCTTTGTGATTGGCGCAGTGCTCTCGGGTGCCTGCGGCTTCATCGGCATGAACGTGTCCGTTCGGGCCAATGTGCGCACCGCTCAGGCAGCGACCAAAGGCATTGGCCCTGCGCTGGACGTGGCGTTTCGGGGTGGTGCCATCACCGGCATGCTGGTGGTGGGCTTGGGTTTGCTGGGGGTGAGTGGTTTTTACTGGTTTTTGGTCGGCAGCGGAAACCTGACGCCCGATCAAAACCTGGCCACTTTGCTCAATCCCTTGATTGGTTTTGCTTTTGGGTCATCGCTGATCTCTATTTTTGCCCGCTTGGGTGGGGGCATTTTCACCAAGGGCGCTGACGTGGGCGCCGACTTGGTGGGCAAAGTGGAAGCGGGCATTCCCGAAGACGACCCGCGCAACCCTGCCGTGATCGCCGACAACGTGGGCGACAACGTGGGTGACTGCGCCGGCATGGCCGCTGACTTGTTCGAAACCTACGCCGTGACGCTGATTGCCACCATGGTGCTGGGTGCACTCTTGGTCACAGCGGCCCCGGGGCAAGCTGTGTTGTACCCCTTGGCCTTGGGCGCTGTGTCCATCATCGCCTCCATCATTGGGTGCTTTTTTGTCAAAGCCTCGCCTGGCATGACCAACGTGATGCCCGCGCTTTACAAAGGCTTGGCCATTGCAGGCGTGCTGTCCCTGGTGGCTTTTTACTTTGTCACGACTTGGCTCATTCCTGACAACGCCTTGGGCGGCACTGGCGCAGCCATGCGGCTTTTTGGGGCGTGCACCGTTGGGTTGGTGCTCACCGCCGCCTTGGTCTGGATCACCGAGTTTTACACGGGCACGCAATACGCCCCGGTTCGACACATCGCTCAAGCCTCCACCACCGGCCACGGCACCAACATCATTGCCGGTCTGGGCGTGTCCATGCGTTCAACCGCTTGGCCGGTGATGTTCGTTTGCCTGGCCATCTGGACGGCATATGCATTGGGCGGTCTGTACGGGATTGCCGTTGCCGCGACCTCCATGCTGAGCATGGCTGGTATCGTGGTGGCACTGGACGCCTATGGGCCCATCACCGACAACGCTGGCGGCATTGCCGAAATGGCCGAGATGCCCAGCAGTGTTCGCGCCATCACCGACCCTTTGGACGCCGTGGGCAACACCACCAAGGCGGTGACCAAGGGCTATGCGATTGGCTCTGCTGGCTTGGCCTCTTTGGTCTTGTTCGCGGACTACACCCACAAATTGGAGGCTTACGGCAAAGTCATCAGTTTTGACTTATCCGACCCACTGGTCATCATCGGCTTGTTCATTGGCGGTTTGATTCCTTACCTGTTCGGTGCCATGGCCATGGAGGCGGTCGGTCGCGCTGCGGGCAGTGTGGTGGTTGAAGTGCGTCGCCAGTTCAAGGAGATCCCAGGCATCATGGAAGGGACTGCCAAACCCGAGTACGGCAAAGCTGTGGACATGCTGACCACCGCCGCCATCAAGGAAATGATCATCCCAAGCCTGTTGCCCGTGGTGGTGCCTGTGCTGGTCGGTTTGATCCTGGGCCCCAAAGCCTTGGGGGGTTTGTTGATGGGCACCATCATCACCGGCTTGTTCGTGGCGATTTCCATGTGCACTGGCGGCGGTGCCTGGGACAATGCCAAAAAGTACATCGAAGACGGCCACCATGGCGGCAAGGGCTCGGAGGCCCACAAGGCTGCTGTCACGGGCGATACGGTGGGCGACCCCTACAAGGACACCGCAGGCCCGGCCATCAACCCGCTGATCAAGATCATCAACATCGTGGCTCTGTTGATCGTACCGCTGGTCATGCAGTTTCACGGCACTTGATACCGGCCATCTGACCACATGAAGCAGGCCCGCTTTAGGCGGGCCTGCTTCATGGCCCCTATTCAAGACGTCAAGTCATCCGGTTCAGTCCGAGGACAAAAACGGTCTTGATTCCACCTTAAGCCCGGGCACTCGTGCACAATCCTGACATGTTTGAACGCGTCATTGCGCTGGTCGACCAGCGCCCCCCCAGCCTGCCCTTACCCCCCTTGCCCGCGGGGCAAGACCTAAGCGCCCTGCCGCTGGACGGCCTGCGCCGCCCCTTGACCGATTTGCGCATCAGCGTGACGGACCGCTGCAACTTCCGCTGCAGTTACTGCATGCCCAAGGAAGTCTTTGACAAGGACTACGCCTACCTGCCGCACAGCCATCTGCTGAGCTTTGAAGAGATCACCCGCATCGCGAGCGTGTTCGTGGGCCGGGGTGTGCGCAAAATCCGCCTCACGGGCGGCGAGCCTTTGCTGCGAAAGAACATCGAAATCCTGATTGAACAACTGGCCGCGCTGCGCACACCCGACGGCCAGCCGCTCGATTTGACGCTGACCACCAACGGCTCGTTGCTGGCGCGCAAGGCCCAAAGCCTGAAAGATGCGGGTTTGCAACGTGTCACCGTGAGCCTGGATGGCCTGGACGATGCGGTGTTTCGCAGCATGAACGATGTGGACTTTCCGGTGGCCGATGTGCTGGCCGGCATTGAAGCGGCGCGGGCGGCGGGTTTGGGGCCGATCAAGGTCAACATGGTGGTCAAGCGCGGCACCAACGAGCAAGAAATTTTGCCTATGGCGAGGCATTTCCAGGGAACGGGCATCGTGCTGCGCTTCATTGAATACATGGACGTGGGCGCGACGAATGGCTGGCGCATGGACGAGGTGCTGCCCAGCGCCGAGGTGATCCGCCGCTTGCAGACCGAGCTACCGCTGGTGCAACTCGACCCCTCTGTCCCGGGAGAAACCGCCGAACGCTGGGGTTACGCCAACGCCCATGGCGAGCACGACCCGGCTTTGGGTGAGGTGGGTGTGATCAGCAGCGTCACGCAGGCCTTTTGTAGCGACTGCAACCGCGCCCGCCTGTCCACCGAAGGCCGCTTGTACTTGTGCCTGTTTGCCAGCCAAGGCTACGACCTGCGCCAGCTCTTGCGCGACCCCACACAAAGTGACACCACGCTGGCCGCCACGGTGGACGCCATCTGGCGTGGGCGCACCGACCAATACTCGCGTCTGCGCAGCTTGCGCGGGCCGGACACCGCCAGCGGCTCAGGACGCCGGGTGGAGATGAGCTACATCGGCGGCTGACGTGGGCGATTGGCAGTTGGGTCCGCGCTCCATCACGGCCATGGTCTTGGCCGGCGGTCGGGGCAGCCGATGGGGCGGGCAAGACAAAGGCCTGATCCGCGTCGACGACGCTCCCTTGGCTTGGTCGGCCTTGCAACGGCTGCAAGCGCAGCCACACGAGGCCTTGGCAGGCTTGGCCATCAACGCCAACCGACACACCAACACCTATGCCCAATGGGGCTGGCCGGTGTGGCCCGATGAAGATCCCGAAGCATTCAAAGGCCCCTTGGCGGGGTGGCAAGCGGGTTTGCGTCAGTGCCCAACGCCGTGGCTGCTCAGCGTTCCCTGCGACACCCCCGACTTCCCCATCGACTTGATCGACACCTTGGTTCAAGCTCAACGCCAAAGCCAGTCACCCTTGGCAGTAGCAGCCAGCCGCCACGCCGATGGCCTGAGAACACAAGCGGTGTTTGCGCTGCTGCACACCGATCTGTTGCCGAGCTTGGACGCTTATCTCAACCAAGGGGGTCGTCGAGTGGCCGACTGGTGCGAAACGCAGGGGCCAGCTTGGGCTATCTTTGATGACAAGGACTCGCGAGCGGGTGCCTTTGCCAACCTCAACAGCGCAGCCGATGCGGCCCAGCGCCAGCAAGAGCGCCAAGCACGATCCACCCCGCCTTAAGACTTTCGGCGCGAGAGCAAGGTGTACATGGTCGGAACCACAAAGACCGTGAGCAAGGTGCCCACGCTCATGCCGCCCACAATGACCCAACCGATTTGCTGTCGACTCTCAGCCCCCGCGCCACTGGCCAAGGCCAAGGGAAGGGCGCCGAGCACCATGGCGCCCGTGGTCATCATGATGGGGCGCAAACGCAACGCCGCCGATTGGGTGATCGCCTCGCGCACCGCCAGGCCTTGTTCGCGCAACTGGTTGGCGAACTCGACGATCAAGATACCGTGTTTGGATATCAACCCCACCAAGGTGATCAGGCCAATTTGGCTGAACACATTCATCGTTCCACCCGAGAACTTCAAGGCCAACAAGGCGCCCAACATGGACAGCGGCACACTGAGCAAGATGATCAAGGGGTCCACAAAGCTCTCGAACTGGGCCGCCAAGACCAAATAGATGAACAACAAGGACAGGCCAAACACCAAGGCCAAAGAGCCAGACGATTTTTTGAATTCGCGACTTTGACCGTTCAAATCGGTGGTGTAGCCGGGCGGCAAGATATCCGCTGCAATGCCATCCATGATCTCCAAGGCCTCGCCCAACGAGAGGGTCGGCGCGAGGTTGGACGTGATGGAGGCGCTTCGCCGCTGGGCAAAGTGGTTCAGCTCACGGGGCACCACGACTTCGCGGATCTTGACCAAAGAGGCCAGCGGCACCATGACATCGCCTCGACCCCGCACGAACAATCGGTCGATGTCATCAGGGGCGTTGCGCTGTGCGTTGTCGGTCTGCACGACCACATCAAACTGCTCGCCGCCACGTTTGTAACGCGTCACCGTGCGACCACCCAGCAAGGTCTCGACGGTTCGTGCAATGGCGTCCACGTTCACGCCTGCATCGGCGGCGCGCTCACGGTCAACGTCCATGCGAACCTCGGGTTTGTTCAGTCGCAAATCGGTGTCCACCTGCACAAATCCAGGGTGTTTGGCCAGCTCGTCTTGGAATCGGCGCATGACCTTGGACAGGTTCTCATAGGAGTCGGAGGTGACCACCACAAAGTTGATGGGGCGCTCCCGAAAACCTTGGCCCAGCGAAGGTGGCGTGATTGGGAATGCCGTCACGCCAGGCAAACCGGCCACCCGGGGGGTGATCTCGCGAGCCAAATCCTGCGTGCTTCGCTCGCGCTCGTCCCACGGCACAGCACGGAAAAAGATGTTGCCTTGCGCCACGGTCGGGCTACCGAGGTTGCTGAAAATGCGATCGAACTCTGCATACGGTTGCCCAATGCTTTCAATCGCCTGTGCGTAGCGTTGTGTGTACGCCAAGGTCGCGCCATCGGGGCCGCTGATGTTGATCAGGATCACACCACGGTCTTCCAATGGGGCCAGTTCTTGCTTGGTGGTTTTGAACAAAAAGGCACTGCCCACCGCTGAGGCCAACATCACACCAACGATCCAGATGCGGCGCTGCAAGGCCCAAGCCAAAGCGCGACCATAAGATGCGGTCAAACCCGTCAGGATGCTCTCCATGCTGCGGTCGAAGCGAGATGGGTTGTCCTGGTGGCGCAACAACTTGGCACTCAACATCGGTGAGAGCGTCAAAGCCACGAAGCCGGAGACCACCACCGCACCCGCCAAGGCCAGGGCAAATTCGGCAAACAAACGCCCCGTTCGGCCCGGCGTAAAGGCCAAAGGCGCATAGACCGCAGCCAAGGTGAGCGTCATGGCCACCACAGCAAAACCAATTTCACGGACGCCCTTGATGGCCGCATCAAACGGCTTGAGCCCGTCTTCGATGTGCCGGTGGATGTTTTCCAAGACCACAATGGCGTCGTCCACCACCAAACCGATGGCCAGCACCAAGGCCAACAGGGTCAAGGTGTTGATGGAAAATCCAAACAAAGCCATCAAGGCAAAGGTGCCGATCAAACTGACGGGGATCGTGACCAAGGGAATGATCGAGGCGCGCACCGTGCGCAAGAACACAAAAATCACCAAGGCCACCAGCACGGCCGCCTCGACGATGGTGATGTAGACGGCTTCGATGGATTTTTCAATGAACACCGAACTGTCGTTGGCCACCGACACGGTCACGCCCGCTGGCAGGTCTTGCTGGACCTTGGGAATCAAGGCGCGCACACCCGCCGAGAGTTCCAGTGGGTTGGCCGTGGCTTGACGGATCACGCCCACCGCCACCGAGTCACGGCCGTTGAGACGAATTGAGGAGCGCACATCTTGAGCGCCCTCTTCCACGCGGGCCACATCTTGCAAACGCACGGGCGCACCCGCCACGGTGCGGATCACCAGTTCGCGAAACTGGGTGACGGTTTGCATGTCGGTGGCCGCGGTGATGTTGAACTCCCGCTGTTGGCTCTCGATGCGACCAGCGGGCACCTCCAAGTTGGACCGGCGCAGGGCCTCCTCCACGTCTTGGACGGTGAGTCGGTAGGCCGCCAAGCGGTCGGTATCGATCCACACGCGCATGGCGTAACGCCGTTCGCCATAGACGCGCACATCGGCAGCCCCTGGCGCGGTTTGCAACACCGGCTTGACCAAACGGTTGGCCATGTCGCTGAGCTGCAAAGCGCTGTGGGTGTCCGAACTCATGGCCAGCCAAACCACTGGGAAGGCGTCTGCTTCGACCTTGGCAATCACCGGCTCATCAATGCCTTGAGGCAAACGTTGGCGCACGCGACTGACTTTGTCGCGCACATCGGCTGCGGCCGAATCTGGGTCGCGGCTGAGCGCAAAACGCACCGTGATTTGGCTGCGCTCAGGTCGGCTCGACGAGGTGATGACATCCACCCCCTCAATGCCTGAGAGCGAGTCCTCCAGCACCTTGGTGACCTGAGACTCCACCACCTCGCTGGAGGCGCCACCAAACGTCGTGCTGACCGACACCGTGGGCTCATCGATCTGAGGGTATTCGCGAACGGTCAGCCCTTGAAAGGCGACTGCGCCCACCAACAAGATGAGCAAAGACATGACCGTGGCGAAGACGGGGCGGCGGATGGAGAGTTCAGGCAATTGCATGGGACATGTGCCTCAAGGTCATTGGGGATTGGGTTTGCCGCTGCTGGGGGCTGCGCCGCCTGGCGCAGACTTGAGCTGCACCACGCGCACCGGTTTTCCATCCTGTTGAACGCGTTGCTGACCCGCCACCGCGATGGTGTCACCGGGCTTCAAACCGTTGGTGATTTGAACCATGGAATCGCGGCGCAGCCCGGTGGTCACGGCCACTCGGCGCGCGGTCCATTGGGGCTTACCGTCCACCTCCGGTGCAGCATCAAGCACCACCACCCATTGGCGACCACCCTGAGGCAGCAAAGCCTCTTCGGGCACCACCAAAGCCGCCTCGTCCACCCCAAACACCACCGTCACACGGGCAAACATGCCCGAGCGCAAGCGCTTGGCAGCGTCCGCGGGCATGCTGGCACGAACGGCCACAGCGCGCCCGTTCGCATCGAGCAAGGGGTCCAAGGCGATCACGCGGGCAGCGAAGTTTTGTCCCGGCAAAGCGTCGAGTTGAACCTTGACCGACTGCCCCACGGCCACACGGGTTTGGTAACGCTCGG
>Ga0315909_10009333_pt1 | contig 10623 bp, 18 predicted proteins | sample LakEriMetagenome_11_FD_203527 | JGI IMG/M metagenome (GOLD analysis project Ga0315909, IMG submission 203527) | Freshwater fungal communities from buoy surface, Lake Erie, Ohio, United States - Buoy 2 MA125 | ecosystem: Environmental > Aquatic > Freshwater > Lake | place: USA: Lake Erie, Ohio...
CTTTGTGCAATTATTTCAAAGTAATCATCATATAAAAATACCCACACATGACCATCGTCTTTCCATACAGATTTAGCACTGATTAATTTGTGTTTAATTTGAATTTCTGCACCGTGCAAATGTCCAGTTGCAATAGAATTAACAATATGCAAATCATATGGTTTTAGCAAACGTGATAACTCTTGCGCAACTGCATCAATAGATTCATCAGAAAAATAAAACTTTACTTGATGCGTATTGTAAACCGCCTTATAAATATTCACTACTCAGCCTCATATTCATCAAAAAATTTGCGAGAATCGTTCACAATCTTTTGGACTTCATCAAAAGACAACCAAGAAATTACACCTTGATGCTTATAAGCATTGTATTTGTCTTCGTCAATAAAAATCTTAAGCATGTAAATATCAGGAAAATAATTGTTTTTATACAAAAATGCAATTTCCCAGCCTCGAAGAAATGAATCATTGTCAATATTTTCAGGAGGGTAAGTAAATGGAGCAATATTAACAATACTGATTGACCAGTCAACGTTGAAACGAACCACTAAGGAAATGGCGTTTTGGTATACGCCAAAATCGCTAATAGCAATATCTCGTTTGATATTTTTTGTATCAAATATTAATCTATCTGAAGAAGGTAGAATTTGTATGTTATGAAGTTCAATTAATTCATCAATATGCATTATTATTGACCTAACTTAAATCAAGATCTAATACGCGTCGAATAAAGTGGTCATCACATACAACGTCTAAATTATCATTAAATAAATTTTCATCAGTAAAATCAGCATGATGAATAAGTTTTACGCAACCACATTGAAAATGCGCTGAGCAATACAAGTTATGTTGCATTGCATATTTCCGCAATGTTTCGTATACAGCAAAAAATCGAAGTAACTCAAATTTTAACAGCCTGTTTGAATTGCTAATTCCTTTCAAACGAGTATTGTGTTTAGATTCCATGTTTACATGAACATAAAAATATTCTTGGTCGCCAAATATTTCTGGGTTAACATCAACCTCTTGCCACTTCATTATTTTTTTCCTTTCTTACTAAGCACATCACCAAATGCAGTTTTCTTCATTATTGTTTCGTGTGTTTTTCCATTTTTGATGTTTTCTATACGCACATCAACATTAGTTAACCATTGCTGATTAGCATCAGATGGATTTTCCTGGCAAATACTTTCCACATAATTGCGGTGACTTTGCCAAAACAACAATTCCTTTGTTTGTAAATCATCCATATTTAATTATTACTCCTTTCGTTGAAACATTATCGTTGCAAATGCATAGCGACATTGTTCATATTCAAAATCTATATTGCCATTATAATCTACTTCTCCGTAAATTGCAAATTCTTTTTGTTGTAATAAAGTAAAAATTCTATTTTCTAAGTCATTATTATTATACAGTCGAACATCAACAAATGGTTTTGGTACGTTAGGATAATTTGGATTGTAGTCACATGTCAATAATCCATACCCACCTGGAGTAATTAATTGACACATATCGGCAATGAATTTTTCATCATCTTCAACATGTTCTATTACTGATGTAGAAAATACAGTGTGAAATTGTGAATGAGGATATTTTTGTACAAACGTTTCAAGAGATTCATTTATGACAGGATCTATACCAATAATTTCATAACCAATTTTGCATAAATATTCATACGCGGTATCTTCGTAACATCCTACACATAAATGAAGTTTTTTCTTATCAGCAACTTTAATAAAATTATCCACCATCCAGGCCTGCTGAACATTAGCCCTGTCTATTTTCCGAGACATGCTTTCGGGGATTAAGTTAGTCATTGACTTAATTATGTTTTGATATTTTATTCTATAAGAATTATCTAGAATAACATTCATATTATTGTCTACATTTCATAAGATTTATTTTTAATAAAATTTCTGATTACCTTGCTATTGCATACTGCATAAGCATTGGTAATTCCTAGTGATAAGTCTAATACATAATATAACTCTTCTGTGTCAATGATGTTTTTATTATTATTATTATCTAATAGTAATTTTATTATCAACATTAATTTTATAATGCCATCTATTTTATTATTTTTTTGCAAATCTTCAGCGATTTCTTCCATACAATGCTTAATGTCTATACTGATGTTAGTATTTTTCCATGCATCAATGTAATTTAAAATTACCTCTGAATGATCATCAATAAAACCATTGCTGTGTTCAATCATAGTTATATCTGACATAGTTTTTTCCTTGATATATAGTACAAAAATATTATATCACAATATCATTAATCATTTTCCAAGTTACAATTTTTTCGTGCGTGTTGTACATTATTTGATTGTATATCAAGGAAGATACATATTTAATGTTTTCTTTTTCAATATTATATGTCATTGAGTTATTTTGATGTCGATATGCATTTCTAAGAATTTTAATATTATTTAATGACAATGAAATGCATGTATTATGTTTGCAATTTTTGCAAATAACACCACCATCATTATATGAATAATATAAATCATCTGGTGTATTTACTTCTTGACATGAAGCACAATTTTCAATTGACGGATAAATACCAATAGCAATTGATAACCGAACTAATACAAGTAAAATATCGTTTTGTGAATAAACACTGTCTCTTAAATATTTTAAAATAAATAACAATCCAAAATACCCAGTATCATCATTTTCTTGCGCATACTTGTCTACCATTTCACAAGCAAACATTGCAAGTGTGTACTTTTCAATGTGACTGGCTAATGCATCAAACTTGTCCAATGCGACTGCATCAGTAATTATATATCGGCCGCTATTTCCTTCAACCGTTTGAATGTGCGCGTGTGTAAACAATTCCAAATGACCAGCATTTTTGCTAGTAATTTTTCTAACGCCCTTAGCAAAAACTTTTCTTTTTCCTGTAGGCGTAATTATAATAAATAATTTCTCCGCCTCATCGTATTTGATGTGGCGGAGAACAATTCCAGTAAACACTTTAAACTTAGACGACATGTTATGCCTGTAAATTGTGTAGAATACGAAATGCCGATTTCAATGTTGGATACGTACCATCAATAACTTTTTTATCATCAACTTCAACAGTTATATGATATTTGTTACGATCAATTGCGGTGATGGTTGCAATCATTGCATTATTATTTTGAGTATTAACAAATACGTGATAAAAAAGAATATTATCTTCTCCACTCAACATATTTAAGTAATTCTCAATAATAATACTATTACTCATTTACTAACTCTTCTTCTGCAAACGTATGTTGCAACATATCAATAGAAGTATACACCTTAAATGGCACAGCACTTCCATTATATGATTGGGCCCGAATCTGAATTTGGGCGATAAAATCATGCGTAATTGAGATGCCCCGATCGTCTACAGGGAATATCACAATCAATGCTTGATTTTCCTTTTTTGCCAACATACTGCTTGTATTTGCCGAAATTGAATTTGCATGTGATTCAATAGCATCATATGCGTATTCCAAAAAGTCAGTCGCATTTGACTGAATTTTAATTGTCATCACTTTATTTGCAGCAGGTAATTCTTTGAAACTATCTTGCATTTGGGGGATTGCCGACAACCGTACCTTGTTGCGGTATTGCAATACCCGTTGTAATTGCACAGCAAAGTCTTCTGAAAAATTAAACCCACGTCCCCGTTTGCCAGCAGGTGGCAACAATCCAATGGAAATGTAGTAATAAATTGTTCGTGGCGTGATATTAAATTTCTCGCATAGATCTTTAATTGTGTACTTATTTTCCACTTTAATCCTCCTTCTCCTCATCTGCTTCATCAAATACATCAATTGTGTTAATAACATTCATGAGATTTGCGATTCTCTCATAAACCATTGTGGTTGGAAAATCTTTTAATGTTCCATTTTGTGCAGCTATTGAATGCGCAAGAAAATGTAACATAATTTCCGTAAGCATGCGCATTGATTGGTCCAGTGTTAATGGCGAAAATTCCATTACATCAACCATTAGCTTTGATTCGCTGTATGACAAAATGTCCATTAGCGATGCATAATCGTCTTTAGTGACAGGAATTGGTTGAGCCATACCAAGTAACCACATTTGCGCTTTTTGGTTGTCATCATCTTTCTGGATATACACCACATGAGAAAGATTAACTACAACCCCAGAACTTGTCTTGAAAAAGTTCATAACTCCTCCTCTCGCAAACATTCTATCATGCTTACGATTATTTGTCAAATTAAATTTTGCGCGCATCGCGATATATACGTGTCCAATGTGAAATCAACTCAAAGTATTTATCTCCCATTCTTTCGGGTAATAATGGGAAATCATGAGCTGCAGCCCATGCATTAACCTGTTTTCGATCGTATATATTGTAAGAGTGAATGTGTCGAACCACTGATGGGAAATTATGTTTCTTCATGTAGTACAAAATAGACATTTTGCTTTTTTGAAAAACATCTGCAATTTCGTCCATAGAAGCATTTGTTTCCAATGATTGATCAATGGCTTTAATCCAAATATCAAACCAATGCGATGATGTGTCTTTTGGTCGATAAACTAATGCATATCCACTATTTAACCATCTAATTATTTCTTGTTCAGAGATAATTAAATTTCTTCCGCGAATATTAGATGCAATAATTTTATTATTAAGCAATTGCCGCAATTGGCTTTTGCTAATATAAAAAGCATCCATAATCATTTGCGGTGTATATCCGTATTGTTCTAAATTAGTCGTAAAAAATAATCGCAAACGACGCATTTTAGAAGTCAATGAAGAGTAACTAATGTTAAGTTCATTTGCAATGTCAGATAAAGACATTGCATTTTGTAACATTATTTCAATTCGCTGCACTAACTGTTCATCCCAAGACAAGTACTTTGGCCTGCGACGATCAATGCTAATTTTGTTTCTGAAAATTGTTCCTTTAACAGAAGAAACAGAAACTTGAAAATGATTAGCAATTTCTTTTGCAGATTTTCCCTCTGCATAAAATTGCTGTAATTCATTAATTTTTTCCTGAGTCCACTTCATTATTCACCATCCTTCCATTTAGAAATTCGAATACTTGCCTTACGTGTTGATTCTTTTTTGGCATTTGCCAACATGGTTGCATGATCATGCAAACCATCACGCAACAATTTCTCCAACACCGATTGGATTAATTTTGTATCGTAAGAATAGATAATGGATTCAGGTGTTCTTTTTATAACAGCAACGCCGTTAATTTCCAAAGACGCACTTGAACCCATTATTTTTTCCAAATCAATACGCAACTGTGCTTTTTTTGTTTCTGCCAGTTCAATCGCTTTGTCTAATTCCATGATTTGCAAAATTAATCCCTTTGCATAATCATGAACAAATGAGTTTCCCACATTGTCAGCCATAATATACTCCTATATGTTACAGGTATATTATAATCTGATATAACTAAATTGTCAAACACTTTATGAGATTAAATTAAATACTGGGCACGGAACAATAAATATCCCGCCATTTGACAAATATTCATGCTCACGCTGCTTAAATTCGTGAATAAAATGCCAAGGCAAAACGAGCATATAATCAGGATTCATTGCTCGCACTTCCTCTTCTGATTTAATTGGAATATTGGTTCCTACAGTATGCAGCCCATATTTGTAAGGGCTTCTTTCTGCAATTGCGTCAATCATTGCATTATCAATTCCAAAAAATTGCAATAATGTGTTTCCTTTAGTTGATGCACCGTAACCGCAAATTTTTTTACCTTTTGCCTTTTCAGCAAGCAAAAAATCAACGGTTTTCTTTTTTAGATTAAGCACATCTTGATAGAATTTTATCCACGTTTCTGGTTGGTCAATTTTTAATTTTTTCTCATAATTCATTAGTGAATTTAATTGCATTTTACATACATCGCGATATGGTTGCGTGCTATATGATGCAATAGGCGCAGATGCCTTTTTAATATAAAGTCGAAAACTTCCACCATTTATATCGTTTAACTGGCATTCTTCAATTCGAAATTTAGTCTTTTGCAATAAACGATTAATACTTAATAAGGACCAGTAGTAAATGTGTTCGTGACAAATATTGTCAAAAGCTAATTGTTCAATCATTAATGGAGTATATGACATCTGAATAACAAATAATCCATCATCATCTAGTGTTTTGTAAACATCATTTAAAAAATCTTTTGGTTCATCTAAGTCATAAAACATTGCAATAGCAGTAATTACTTTTGCTTTTGCATTTCCACTTTGTTTCAAGGCTTTTTTCACTGATTTGTATGAAAATAAATCTTGCACAATAACATTAGCATGTTTTTGAGATTCTTGCTTAAATGAATTATCAGCTGGATCTACACCAATACGATAACATGATGATGGGACATTGCTTAATAGCGTGCCATCATTACATCCTATATCAATCCACACATCATTTTTTTGAATAGGATGTACTTTTAATACTGAATCAACAATGTTGTGCAATTCATTTTTCATAGTATTATTTGTGCCTGAACGATACCAGTATTTTCCATACATCACGTCTGGTGGGGTTACAGTCGTTAAACGAGCCGCTCCATATCGTTTATCTAAACAAATAGATAAATCAAATTGACCACCTCTGGGTTGTTCACCAGATTTGATAAAATCAGACACATACAAATTTCCCAAACTAAAAATTGGCTCACTGAACTTCATGGCATACTCCTAATACAATATTTTCAAATTTCTTTGCAAATTGAATGGCATTCCAATCTTTTTGCATTTGCCTAACCGCGGGTAAAGTGGTATCTATTGCCTCTTGTATCGTTTGAGGATATGGATGTAGATATTGTAAAATGTGTCGAAATGTGTCATTTTTTGATACTAACAATGGTCTATCCGCAATAATTGCTTGGTCTGTTGTTGCGCATAAACCAGGTTGATCTCTATTGTATAAAAATACATTAATTGTATTTTGTGAACACCATTCAATAAGTTCTTGTTTACTCATGTAATTGTGTGTTACATGTAATTTGATATTTGGTTTTCGAATTAAAGTAGAACATTCATAAAATATTTTGTGTGCAGCTTGTTCTGATGAACGAACATATGATGCATATGGAATATTAAATCGAATAATTGCTTCGTCAAATTCGTCTTGAACTTTTTCTATAATACCATTCCAATTTTTTCCAAATGTTGGCATTCCAAAACTTCCAATAATTAAATCACTATTTTGTTTTGGTTTGGCCACAAAATTTTCAAGTGGCCTGGAAAATCCAAAAAAATATTCATTATCTATAATGGTTGGGTCAAGTACTATATAGTAATTAAAAATAAACGGTGTATACGGTATTGCATTTTCAGAATGCCCTATTTCAGTAACAATTGCAAACGTTGGTTGTTTACATTTGTGAATATATTGCGCAATCCAATTATTTGTAACATGATGATAATTACAAACAACAAAATCATAATTTTCATCTTTTAATATTGGTTCATCTGAATAATCAAGTATATATTTGTCAGATAATGATAGTGCATCAAAACACATTTTTCCTGATTCATATATACTGCAAATAGCAGGTTTTTGATTATAAAAAATTCCTCTTAACATATAATTCCTTGTATTTCATCAATAATGTTGTCAAATTCTATTACTACATTTTGAGGTTTCATTGCTTCATATAATTTTTCAAATGGCGCAAAGTCATTTGAAATAATGTTTTGCAGTAAGTTATTTTCCATATTTGATTCTGGAACATTTTGATATATATATCGCAACTGTTCTGTTGGGGTAACCAGTATTGGCCGTCGCGCCGCAATAGCATAGTCTGGAGCAGATGCTGCGCCATATAGTTTTGTTGAATGATAAAAATAACAATTAACAGTATTCTGACTTAACCATTGTATTAATTTATCATCATTCAGTAAATCATAACTACATTCCACTGAGATATTTTTATATTGAACAATGGCTTGAACATTATTAACCATCATTAATGCCCGCATTCCATTAGGATCTCCATAATAAGAAAATGGCATGTGTAATCGAATTATTGCGTTATCTAAATGGCGCAATACATAGTGCGCTAAATCCTCGATACCTTTATGGGTAAATGCAAATCCGTGGTATCCAATTTTAATTACCCCATCATTGTGGTATAGTAATGGGTTTCCAACAGCCATCATTCTATTTAAACAAAACACTTTTTTGTGGTTTGGTTTTAGTGTATTATCAAAACAAAGTGCATACTGATAACCTTGTTCACGCAGATAGTTGTAATTATCTATTTTTGACTGAGTAAAATCATGTTCAATTTTTATAAATTTTACATCAGCAAACATATTTTGTAGAATTGAAATTATTATCCATTTAGTATGCAATACGTGATAATTTACCAATACTATGTCTGGGTCTATTTCATTAATTTCACTAATAATTTCCATCATTGATGATGCTAGTGATCCATATATTGCATGTTTAGAATACTGCACAAATGCGGAGTAATACCTCTGGCCAATAAGGTATACTCCGCATGCGCGTTTTTCTAAATTATTTTGTGACACAAATAATATTTTTGCCATACCATCTCCAGTATTTATAACAAAAATATTATATCACAATTTTTTTGTTACGCACGTTGCAATGCACGCACGGCAATTACTTTTCCTTTTTCATTTCGTAGCGCAGTTACTCCTGTATCAGGACTAAATATGTCAAACCGATTTGTTCCCCTCATTTGTTCTCGAACAAAACCAGACACTAGTATATTAATGTTTGGTACATAATTGGGCAAGTTAATTATTCCAACAATAGGAACATTGTCATGTATGGTAAATCCATCAATATTTTCTATTGTTGGCTCGCCAAACTCTATTCGTGTAACAATTTCCGATGGAGGAAATTGTACACACAAAACTTTCCATACATCATTGTGGGTTTTTGGTTTTATTTCTGTAATTACCACATTTATAGGATGTGGTGTGTAATTTAACCAATACGCACCATGATTTGTTCGTTTGCGATACTCTTCGTATGTGATAAAGTTTACTGACACCAACTCCTTTTCTTTGTTTTTAAATATAAAATTACCCAATATTAACTCCTTTCATTAATCGTGCATTTTCTAATGCACTACAAATTTCCTTGCAAGTGTCGTAAGCATTGGCATCATTAATTTGATACAATCGTGATATTAATAAATTATCATTATAAAAGTTAGAAACAAAAACCGTTGTAACAATGTCTTTGCTAATAAATTTACTAATAAAACCGTTATTGTTTTTATTAACAACAACAATTAAATTATTTTTTGTTTTAAATTGAACTATACTTTGCGTTATTGTAGTGTGATATGTACTATTGCCTGACGCTACAATAGGATACCAGGCATTAGCAAACATAGCCAATTCACTAATTTCACTTTTTAGCCAATCATACAGCGTGATGCGAATCATATTCCAAGTTGCGTGATCATCTATTTTTTCTGAACACGCAAAACATATAGCAGTAAACAACTTTCTATCAGTTTCATTTAATTGTGCAATTTCACTTTTGCTTATTTTAGATAAATGACTGCACATAACGCTAATTAATTCGTTATTCATTGTGATCTCCTGATTTAAATAACATTAACGTGACAATTCCATCATTATACGCATCTTCCTCGCGCACATATACTTTTGGGTAGCTCATGTACACTAATTCTCGTTCACCACTATCATTATTTGATAGAAAGATTGACCAATGAAAAATTCGCTCCAGATTAGTATTTATATCTGGCAATACTTGCAATATGTATTTGTGTGTTTGTGTATTATTAAAGAAATTACGATAATCCATATCTACCAACCAATCTGCAATTTGTTTTTCGCTTATTGCTTTTTCTAAAAACGCAAAACGAAAATCTTCACTATTCCACAGATTTTGAATAAAATTCTCATCTTCAGTAGTTTCCACAGAAACCACTGCATTGCGAATATCTTCTTTATCGTATGCAATAATTATACAATCATTAATCTCTTCAATACGTCTCAAAAATTTATATAGCTCATCAATGTTATTACCAAAATTAAGTGCAGAATCAGGGATAAACACAATATCACTTCCTTTCTAATAAACATCCGAAACAGTACCAGCAATGTCTAATAGTAATTGTTGTAATTCATTGTCATACGCAAATGAATATACATATATTGAATCAAATTCTGATGTAAGTAACGACAACAATTTTGCTTCATCAATTTTTGATCCATGCCAAATTGCATTTGATTGAATGAACTGTCGTTCTTCAATTAATTCACTAATGTCTAATTGAATTGCATTGGGGCAAAATAACTCAACATCATAACTGGCCCAATAAAATAATGGCTTAATGCCCCAAAATGATTTAGCAACAATCATTTGCTCCTCCACATCTTATTCGTTGCCAAAAATCCTCTCACCATAGCCTCTGAATATAAGTACATTGTATTTGACTGTTGCGTTTTAAATACATTAGGTAATACAGACGCAAAATTATCTTGAGTAATAAATTCAAAATAATTTAAGTATGTATTTTCAATATATGCATTTTTGTTTCCACATGCCAATTCAAATATATACTCATCGTTTTCAGGGTGATGTACCTTCCAACGATTTTCAACTTTGTGTTTAGAAACCA
>Ga0315909_10009337_pt1 | contig 10619 bp, 19 predicted proteins | sample LakEriMetagenome_11_FD_203527 | JGI IMG/M metagenome (GOLD analysis project Ga0315909, IMG submission 203527) | Freshwater fungal communities from buoy surface, Lake Erie, Ohio, United States - Buoy 2 MA125 | ecosystem: Environmental > Aquatic > Freshwater > Lake | place: USA: Lake Erie, Ohio...
TAATGCACTATGAGGAAGTACTCACTCCCGTTCTATTTGTCGTCAAGCTTGGGCCTGACTGCTATAAAGATACCACTCGGTTCCCTAGCGGCCCGAGTTGCAAGGAAGGTGATTTCATCATCGTCCGACCAAATTCAGGCACCCGTCTGAAGATTCATGGCCGTGAATTCCGCATCCTCAATGATGATTCGGTTGAAGCAGTTGTGGAAGATCCCCGTGGAATTACACGTGCAGCATAAGGAGTAATCAATGGCACAAACTGAGTTTAAAGATGACTTCAAGTTTCCTCATGAAGCAGAAGAGGAAGCTAAGGGTAAACCCGAAGCAGAAGAGGATGATGGTGGATTTGAAGTAGAAATTGAGGACGACACTCCTCGTAGGGATCGTGGCCGCAAGCCCGATGAAACACCACCCGAAGATCCTACTGAAGATGAACTATCCGAATACGATGAAAAAGTTCAATCGCGTTTAAAGAAATTTACACGTGGATACCATGATGAGCGCCGTGCAAAGGAAGAAGCACTGCGTGAACGCGAGGCGGCTGAAAAGCTGGCCAAGCAATTGTGGGATCAAAACCGCAAGCTACAAGAACAAGTATCGCTTGGGTCAAGAGCGTACATTGAGCAGTCAAAGAGTTCCGCAGAGATGGAATTTGAGAACGCTAAGAAGAAGTACAAGGAAGCTTATGAGTCCGGAGATTCTGATGCTGTGGTAGATGCACAGGCAGAAGTTTCACGGGCAACACTGAATTTAGACAAAGTTCAGAACATGAGGCCTTTACAAGTCGAAGAAAATGATGTACAAATACCACAACGTAGTACAAATCAACCTTCTGTTACCCCAAAAGATCAAAGTTGGATGCAGAAAAACACTTGGTTTGGTACCGATCCTGAAATGACAGCATCCGCCCTCGGGTTGCATCAAAAGCTGGCTAAGGAACACGGTGCTAACTTTGTGGGTTCTGATGAATACTACAAACGAGTAGACGCTACAATGCGTCGACGATTTCCTGAGTACTATGACGGTGCTCAGAGCTATGAAGATGATGCTCCTTCGAAAAAGGCATCAGAACCGGCTTACGAGGATGAACCTCCGCGCCGTGCAACAAAACCCGCTACTGTTGTGGCTCCGGCCTCACGTAGCACTCCGCCTAATCGTATTAGGCTGAAGGCATCCGAAGCAGCGATCGCTCGCCGTCTTGGGGTTCCTTTGGAAGAATACGCTAAACAGGTTGCTCAACTTAAAAGAGGTTAATTATGGATCAAGTTTTATCGTCTGGAAAGACACAAAATCGCGCTTCACGTGAACTAGACACTCGGGAAACATTTGCTCGCCCAGCGGCGTGGCGTCCTCCTGAGACATTGCCTATGCCTGACGACCGTCCCGGTTGGACTCATAGGTATGTACGTACTAGTACTATGGGAACTGCTGATCCAAGCAACATCTCTTCAAAGTTACGCGAAGGATACGAACCCTGCAAAGCAGAAGAATATCCCGAGCTCATGGTGCACGCTTCCACTGAAGGTCGCTTTAAAGGCAACATTGAAGTGGGCGGTTTATTGCTCTGCCGTATTCCAACCGAGTTCATGGCTCAACGAGCCAAGCACTACGAGAACCTAAACAAGTCTCAGGTGGATTCAGTGGACAATAATTTCCTTCGTGAAAATGATCCTAGGATGCCTCTTTTCTCAGAGAAGAGAACCAAGGTCACTTTCGGTTCTGGTACTTAAAATTTAGGAGTCCTTTATGGCTTATCCCATCATCGACGCCCCTTACGGCGTCAAGCCGGTCAATCTGATCGGTGGACAGGTATTTTCCGGCTCAACCCGAAATCTGCCTATTTCTTACAACTATGCCACGCCCATTTATTATGGTGACTTGGTTACGTTGGGTACAACTGGTTCTGACGCTGGCTACATTACTGTTACCAACGTTAGCACTAGCTTGGTATTGAAAAATACCGTTGGCGTGTTCTTAGGTTGCTACTACACAAACCCAACTACAAAGCAACGTCAGTACGCTCAGTACTATCCCGGCAACGTTCTTGCTGGCGACATTACTGCAATCGTTGCTGATGATCCTGACCAAGTGTTCAAGATGGCTGTGGTAGCTGCTGCTTCCACTACAACTATCTCTTCAATGCCATCAGCAATGGTTGGCTTGAACGCAGTGTTGAACACTCCTGTTGGTAGCGCTGCTACTGGTAACTCTGGTGCTGGTTTGGTTGCTGCTAACACAACAACCGTTGTCGGTTCTGGCGGTGCCTTCCGTATCTTGAACTTGGTTCCTGATACACAGATCAGCACTTCTGCAGTCTTTGTAAGCACTACTACGACATCGTTCGTTGTGTCTGGCCTTACTGTTGGTCAAGTCATTCCTAAAGGTACTGACGTATTCCAATTGGTTAATGGTCAATTGCAGCAATTGGGTGTTGGCGCAAGCTTGTCCGCCGCGACTACTGTGACCACAACCGGTAACACTACACTGACTATCAGTGCTGCTGTTACTACCACACCTACTGCTGGTGCAACGATCGCCTTGGTTCAATCTCCAGAAGTTCTGGTTAAGTTGAACTTCGGCGTTCACAACTATTACGCTGCTTAAGGAGTAACTTACCATGGCAATTTCACGCGCACAACTACTTAAAGAGTTGCTCCCCGGTCTGAACGCTTTGTTCGGTATGGAATACGCACGCTACGGCGAAGAGCACAAAGAGATCTACGAAACAGAGACCTCTGAGCGTTCTTTCGAAGAAGAGACCAAGCTGTCTGGTTTCTCTGCTGCACCTGTTAAGAACGAGGGCTCTGCCATCGCTTATGACAATGCACAGGAAGCATGGACAACTCGCTACAACCACGAAACCATCGCTCTTGGCTTCTCCATCACTGAAGAAGCTGTGGAAGATAACTTGTATGACTCCTTGTCTGCTCGTTACACCAAAGCATTGGCTCGTGCTATGGCTTACACCAAGCAGGTTAAAGCTGCCGCCGTTATCAACAACGGTTTCAGCGCAGCCTATCCCGGTGGTGACGGTGTTGCTTTGTACAGCACTCAACACCCCTTGGTTTCTGGTGGCTATAACAGCAACCGTCCTTCTACAGCCGCTGACTTGAACGAGACTTCTTTGGAAGCCGCCGTTATTCAAATCGCTGCTTGGACAGACGAGCGTGGTCTTTTGATCGCTGCTAAACCTAAGAAGTTGATTGTTCCCCCAGCTCTGCAATTCGTTGCTACTCGTTTGTTGGAAACCAGCCTCCGCGTTGGCACAACTGACAACGATATCAATGCGTTGAAGAACAACGGTTCAATCCCTGAAGGCTACACCATTAACCACTACCTGACCGACACAAACGGCTGGTATTTGACTACTGATGTACCTAACGGTCTGAAGCATTTCATCCGCTCTCCTTTGGAGAACAAGATGGACGGTGACTTCGACACAGGTAACGTTCGTTACAAAGCCCGCGAGCGTTATTCGTTCGGCTGGTCTGATCCATTGGGTACCTTCGGTTCACCCGGTTCAGCCTAATATTTCTTCGAAAATATGTGAAGGGGGCCTTGTGCCCCCTTTTCTTTTGGTGTATATTGACTTTAATCCGGGCTTTCCGGTGCATCAAACAGTCCCGGCTGACGACATACAGATTGATGCACTTAACTTGTATGTAAGGACACATATCATGGGATTCGCATCACACCTTGGCCCTTGGCTGCTCGGCACTGTTAAAAACACTACTGGCACTACTGCTGGCACAATCCGTAACATGGGCGCAACTGTTGTTACACAGACTGGCGTTACTACTGTTAACGACACCACGGCTGTTACAGAGTTTGTCTTGCCTGCTGGCGCACAAATTTTGGAATTCTTCGTAGACATTACCACTGCTTACGCTGGTACTACAGGTAATACCATCACCATCCAAACTGCTGCTGGTTCCTCTTTGGCTACTGTTGGCGGTGCTACCACTACACCTTTGGCTGTTGGCCGCGCAACTACAACTGTTACAGGCGCGCAGATCGCTACGTATCTGAATGTTGGCGCAACTGACTTGGTCATCCAAGCAATCTACGCTTGCGCTGGTACAGCCAGCGGCGGCGCTGCTACGATTACATGCGTATACGTCGTTAAAGGCTCTGATGGCGCTGCTAACCCCAGCCAAGTCTAATTAGTCTAGGGGGCTTCGGCCCCATTTTTAAGGAGATTAATTATGATGCAGACAGACGTTAAAGCAGGACATAGAGACACTAGCGGTGTTGTTTATGTTGGTCGTACTCGTGTTAGAGGTTATCAAGTTGCTCCGGGCGGTACTGCCGGAGAAATCCAATTTTGGGATAACGCCACTACTAATGCTGGAAAAGAACTAATAACCATAAACATCACTACAAACGCTGCTGTTATTGCCACTTTAATTCCCGGCGAAGGCATTTTGTTTGAAAACGGCGTTTATGTAGTTTTGCCCGCTAGTGCAGCCATTACGGTGTTCTATGGCTAAGAGCCCAGCATGGCAGAGGAAAGAGGGCAAGAATCCCAAGGGTGGCTTGAACGCCAAGGGACGCGCCTCCGCGAAAAAGCAAGGCATGAACTTGAAACCTCCCCAGCCAGAAGGCGGCTCCCGGCGCGACTCTTTTTGTGCGAGGATGGAAGGGATGAAAAAGAAATTGACGTCCCCAAAGACCGCCAAAGACCCAGACTCACGCATAAACAAATCACTTAGAGCATGGAAATGCTAGATTTAAACACCGCATGGTCTGCCGTTCTATCCCTAGTGATGGGGTTGTTTGGCTACATGATGAATGAAAAATTCAGGGAACTTGCTCGTATTAGCATTCTTCTGAACAAAACCCGTGAGGAGGTTGCCCGTGATAACGTTACTCAAGCAGAAGTGGATCGCATTACGAACCACATTGACCAGCGCTTTAACAAACTTGAAGCAAAAATTGACCAACTTATTCAAGCGGGGCGATGATGCCAGCAAAAAGTGAAAAGCAAAAGCAATTCATGGATGCAGCGGCTCATAACCCAAAGTTTGCAAAAGCTGCAGGTATACCGGTTTCAGTTGCAAAAGAGTTTAGTGGAGCAAGTAAAGGTATGAAGTTTGGTAAGGGTTCAGATACATCCCGTGCTGACCTTCAAAAAGTTAACAAACCCAAGACACTTCATGGCAAGATGTCAATCATGAAAGAAGGTGGTGATACTATGGCTACAAAGAAAATGAACATGGGCGGATATTCCAGCGGCGGCGCTATGCCCATGAAAGACGGTAAACCCGCTTTTATTGGCGACGGCAAAGGCGCAATGAAAAAAGGCGGCATGGCTAAAGCAGACATGAAGCAAGACAAGTCCATGATGCAAAAGGCGGTGAACAAACACGAAGGCCGTTTGCACAAAGGTCAGCCTATGACTAAGTTGGCTGGTGGCGGTACGTTCCGTGCCGCTGCTAACGGCGTTGCCACTAAGGGTAAAACCAAGGGCAAAATGATTAAGATGAACATGGGCGGCAAAGCCTGTTAAGGAAACATCATGCCAATGACACCAGCAGCAGCTAAAAAATACAAGCCTAGGCGCACGCCTGAGTCTCAAAACGAAGTTATCTATCCTGAGACTCGTGCAAAGATGGAAGCAGCCAAAGCCGAAGTCGCAGACCGTAAAGCCGCTGCAGATAATGAAGCCGCTTATGACCTTTCTTCACGCGTAAGTATGGGTGATATGTTCGAAAAGAAGGCTAAAGGTGGATCAGTTGGCTCAGCTTCTAGCCGTGCTGACGGTTGCTGCACCAAAGGTAAAACTCGTGGAAAGATGGTGTAACTATGGCTACACGTTGGGACAACCTACCCGGTCTTAAAGATGACGTCATAGAGCGTGCTAAAGAAGACTTTGCAAAAGGCAAAAAGGGCCGTAATGTAGACTCTTCTAAGCTTACTGGCGGCGCTAAAGAAGCCGTTCGGGAAGCTGGCAAACGTGCGGATAACCGTAACGTTGGTCGTGCTGGTGCTGGTCAAGTTATGTTTGAAATTGGTTATGGGGTTGGTCGTAAGATTGACGAAAAGACTGGTCTAGGTAAAAAGATGGTTGATAAGTCTGGCCTTGGTAGCGCCGCTGAAAAAGCAGCAAACCGCCGCGACAAAGTTGAGTTGTCCAAAGATGCTAAGGCTCGTTTAGATGAAGAAGAAGTTGATAACTATCGACGTGAAATTGACGCTAACGAAAAAGCCCGCAGAGAGTATTCTGGTCGCTATGAAGACGGTACTCGTTTGCCCAGCGAAGAGAACTACAAAGGCGATGATATGAAGCGTGGGGGCCGCGTTAAAAAGATGGCTTCCGGTGGCATGACTTCCGGAGCGTCTTCCGCTTCTAAACGTGCTGATGGTATTGCCTCTCGCGGCAAGACTAGATGTAAGATTTGCTAAGGATAAATCATGATGGCATCCCGTGGAATGGGCGACATAATGCCCAGCAAAATGCCCAAAGGCAAGCGTAAAGCTCGTCGGGATGACACTGATTTCACACAGTACGCTGAAGGCGGCAAAGTAAATGCGGCTGGCAATTACACAAAACCCGGCCTGCGTAAGCGGATTGTGTCTCAGGTAAAAGCCGCAGCTACACAAGGTACGGGTGCAGGACAATGGTCAGCACGCAAAGCGCAACTTGTTGCTAAGAAGTACAAAGCTTCTGGTGGAGGGTATAGAGATTGAAAGCTCCGCAAAAGTCTCTTAAAGACTGGGGCGACCAGAAATGGCGCACTAAGTCTGGCAAACCGTCAAGTAAGACGGGAGAGAGATACTTGCCTGAAGCAGCTATTAAGTCTTTATCACCATCAGAATATGCCGCTACAACACGTGCAAAGCGTGCTGGCAAGAAAGCCGGAAAGCAGTTTGTAGCGCAACCAAAAACAATTGCAAAGAAAACGGCGGGATTTAGATGACTACTTCTGGAGTTGCAGCGTTTAATCTTGACCTCAATGAGATTGTTGAGGAAGCGTTTGAGCGTGCGGGCTCCGAGCTTCGCACGGGCTACGACTTACGTACAGCCCGTCGTTCGTTAAATCTGTTGTTTGCTGATTGGGCAAACCGTGGCATTAACATGTGGACGTTTGAGCAGGGGACGCTTACCTTTACTCAGGGTTTAGCCACGTACGCACTGCCAAATGACACTGTGGATTTGCTAGAACATGTAATTCGCACAGGTGCAGGTAACTCTTCTACGCAGTCTGACCTAACAATTACCCGTATTAGTGTTTCTACCTATGCAACTATCCCCAATAAGATGCAACAAGCCCGCCCAATTCAGGTGTGGTTTCAGCGTCTAGATGGACAAACATCGTCCGTAGGGACTACATTAAATGGTGGAATCTCAGCTACAGATACCACGATTACGCTAACCTCTACTGCTGGTTTGGCTACTACTGGCTTTGTTTTGATTGAGAGTGAGACTGTGCAGTATGGCTACATTAGCGGCAATCAGTTAATGAACTGTTTTCGTGGGCAGAACGGCACAACCGCAGTGGCGCACTCTACTGCCGCCGCTGTTTACTCACAAAACTTGCCATCCGTAACTGTTTGGCCGACCCCAGATGGATCACAAACCTACCAATTCGTTTACTGGCGCATGCGCCGTATTGATGACGCAGGCGGCGGCACTCGGACTATGGATGTACCTTTCCGTTTCTTGCCCTGCTTGGTTGCTGGACTCGCCTACTACTTGGCGCTAAAAGTTCCAGAAGGGGCAGGGCGTTTAGACGTCCTCAAAGCTCAATACGACGAAGCGTGGCAGTTAGCGGCTGGCGAAGATCAGGAACATGCTTCTTTGCGGTTTGTACCAAGGCAAATGTTTATTGGTGGTGGTACATAAATGGGCAATAGGTTTGCTTCCGGTAAGAACAGTATCGCCATGTGCGATCGCTGCGGCTTCCAGTTCAAATTAACGGCGCTTCGTAAAGAGATTCAGAAGACTAAGATTTACAATCTGCTTGTTTGTCCTGAGTGCTGGGATCCAGATCAGCCGCAGTTGTTGCTAGGCATGTATCCAGTTGATGATCCACAAGCTGTACGCAATCCGCGTAGGGATACAACCTACTATACGGCTGGTACAAACGGCTTGCAAACAGTAAACTCTACTAGCAACGCCCCGGATGCTGCTGGTTTTGTAACGGGTGGTTCTAGGGAAATTCAATGGGGCTGGGCTCCAGTTGGTGGATCGAGTGCTTTTGATGCGCCTTTAACACCAAATTACTTGGTGGCAACGGCATATGTTGGTACAGTTACGGTAACAGTTACTTAGGAGATTAAAATGGGATTTAAAAAAGCAGCAGACGGCGTCGCTAAAAAAGGTAAGACAGATGTTCAAATCTTCCCTAACAGCGGCCCCACAGCACCAAACCCCAGAGGCGGTAAGAAGTCTTCTGGCGTGACCAGCGAAGCGATGATGAAAGTCGGTCGCAACATGGCCCGTGTAATGAACCAAAAGAAAGGTTAATCATGGCTAAATTTAGTAAAAAAGTTATGGGCAAAGAAGTTGGTGATGCCGCTACTTATGCTGCACCGCACAAAATGAATGGCAAGCCTTTGGTAATGTCGACTAACCCCGGCAAGGATTCCAGCATTAGTAGCCTTAGCACCATGAAGATGAGTGTTGGTAACTACAACAACGGCCAGAATGAAACCAAAACTTCAGGCATCAAAGTTCGCGGCACAGGCGCAGCAACTAAAGGCTTGATGGCTCGGGGCCCAATGGCATGAATTACGCCGCACTCAGCGCTGCTATTCAAGCGTACACGGAAAACACGGAAGCAGATTTCGTGGCTAATATCCCTGTGTTCGTTACGCAGGCTGAGCAGCGTATTTACAATTCAGTTCAGTTTCCGTCTATTCGCAAGAACATGACGGGTGTGGTATCTACCACTAGTACATACTTGTCCGCACCTGATGACTTTTTGGCTGTGTATTCACTGGCTGTTGTTGATGCCGACGGCAACTACGAGTACTTGCTGAACAAAGATGTAAACTTTATTCGCCAAGCTTATCCCAGCCCAACTGAGACAGGTTTGCCCCGATATTACGCTTTGTTTGGCCCAACAGTTGCCGGAAGCGCAATTACTGATGAGTTGACGTTTATTGTTGGCCCCAAGCCCGATGCCAACTACGTAGTTGAGCTGCACTATTACTACTACCCAGAGTCCATTACGGTGGCGGCGGATGGTCGTACGTGGCTTGGTGACAACTTTGACTCCGTGCTTTTATATGGTTCTTTGGTTGAGGCTTACACCTACATGAAGGGTGAGCAAGACATGATGCTGCTGTACAACACCAAGTACCAAGAAGCGCTTGGGTTGGCTAAACGTTTGGGCGATGGTATGGAGCGTCAAGACGCTTACCGTTCTGGTCAGTTCCGTCAGAAAGTAACTTGATATGGCGATTGTCCAAACTCAAACCACTAGCTTTAAAGCGCAGTTGTACCAAGGTATTCATGACCTGACGACCGATGTAATCAAGATTGCTTTGTACACGGCTAATGCCAACTTAAATGAAGACACAACTGTGTACAGCGCAACCAATGAAGTAGCTAATACAGGTACGTATGTAGCTGGTGGCGCACAGTTAACACCTATCACGGTGTCGTCTTCTGGATACACCGCCTATGTTGGCTTCCCAAATATCTCATGGACAGGCGCAATTACGGCTAGGTGTGCTTTGATTTACAACGTCACGCAAGGTAATAAGTCTGTTGCTGTGTTGGACTTTGGTTCAGACAAAATTTCTACGACTACGTTTACTATCACCATGCCGACAAACGGCCCAACCACTTCATTGATTAGGAGTTCAAATTGATTGTTACGACAACCAAAGGCGAAATGGACGATTCTCTTCTTGAGAAAAAAGAAGGCTTCGTTGATAATGACAACGAGTACACCACTTGGGTGGAGTATTGGTTGGATGGGGAACTTGTGCATAGGTCTGCACACGTTGAATTAAAAAAATCCGTGGTGCTTTCCGGTTCCACAGCTTCTTTCGAGTAAAGGAAAAATCATGGCAAATACTCAAGCAATGTGTTCATCGTTCTTAGGTGAATTGATGACAGCAACGCATAACTTCACAACAGGTACGGGCAACACTTTTAAAGCCGCTTTGTATTTGGCTTCGGCTACAGTGAATGCTTCTACAACAGTGTACTCAACTACTGGTGAAGTTACAGGCACAAACTACACTCCCGGTGGTGTAACAGTGACAAACGGCACATCGCCTTTGTCTTCAAACACATCGACCACTGCTGGTACAGGTTACTGGACACCTAGCGCAAGTATCACCTATACAAACGTTACATTGTCTACGGCATTTGATGCGGTGTTGATTTACAACTCATCGGCTTCTGACAAGGCTGTTAGCGTTCACACCTTTGGTTCACAGACTGTGACTGCTGGTACGTTCACATTAACAATGCCTTCAAACACTACATCCACTGCGTTGCTGCGTTTAGCTACAACCTGATCCTCCTAAACAGGAGGGCAGGACATGACAACCGCATGGGGCGCAGGGGCGTGGGGCGACAATAGTTGGGGAGGTCAGCAATCTGAAATCTCCGGCGTTGCCGCGTCTGGTGCTGTTGGTACATTAACGCCAGAAACCAT
>Ga0315909_10009338_pt1 | contig 10619 bp, 16 predicted proteins | sample LakEriMetagenome_11_FD_203527 | JGI IMG/M metagenome (GOLD analysis project Ga0315909, IMG submission 203527) | Freshwater fungal communities from buoy surface, Lake Erie, Ohio, United States - Buoy 2 MA125 | ecosystem: Environmental > Aquatic > Freshwater > Lake | place: USA: Lake Erie, Ohio...
AGCATGCTCTGGCTGGACATGGGCCTCGGCAAGACGGTTATCACGCTCACCAGCATCGCGCATCTGCTGAACGTCGGATACTTGCGAGGTGTGGTTATTGTGGCTCCGATCCGGGTCATCCGGCTGGTGTGGCGACAGGAAGCCGAGAAGTGGGTGCATACCAAGCATCTGCAGTTCAGCATGGTGACTGGCACTCGAGATCAGCGCATACGAGCCTTGTTGCGTCCAGCTCATGTGTATCTGATCAATTACGAAAATATGAAATGGTTGGCGGAAACCCTGCAGACGTATTTCATCAATAAGGGCAAGCTTATTCCGTTCAACGGCGTGGTGTGGGACGAAGTCAGCAAGATGAAGAACAGCACCACCAACCGGGTTAATGCGTGGTTCAATGGGCGCAAGAATGAAAACGTATTGGATCAGTTCATTTGGCGCACCGGCCTGACTGGAACACCCGCCAGCAACGGTTACAAGGATCTGCATGGGCAATACCTGGTGGTCGACGGAGGCGTTCGACTGGGTAAATTCAAGACCGCTTTCATGACCCAGTGGTATAAGAAAGACGACCATAGTCGCAAGGACATTCCCTACCGGGACACCGAGGACGGCATCAAACGACTGATCTCCGACATCACCCTAGAGATGTCGGCCGAGGACTACAACCCATTACCGGATCTTATCGTCAACAACATCGAAATCGAAATGCCTGACGAATTGCGATCCAAGTATGACCAACTTGAGAAAGAGTTCTTCTTGACGCTCGACAGCGGTAAAGACATCGAGGTGTTCAACCAGGCAGCGCTGACCAACAAGTGCTTGCAGTTCTCCAATGGTGCCATGTACCCCATCGCAGGCATGCCTCTGTGGGAGCCGATCCACAACCTTAAGCTGGACGCCCTTGAGGAGATTCTTGACGAGGCGCAAGGATCGCCTGTGTTGTGTTCGTATGCGTATCGCAGTGACGCCCAGCGCATCATGGAGCGGTTTAAGGAGTTGAACCCTGTGAACCTCACCGAGTGTAAATCCGAAACATCCTTGCAGAACGCCATGCGCCGCTGGAAAGAAGGCAGCTGCCCCCTGATGATCGGCCACCCGGCCAGCATGGGTCACGGCATCGACGGGTTGCAGAAAAATGGACACATCTTGGTGTGGTTTGGCCTTAACTGGTCATTGGACCTCTATGAACAGTTCAATGCGCGAGTGCGTCGTCAGGGGCAAGGCGTGCCTGTTATCTGCCATCGGATACTGATGCATGACACCTTGGATCAAGCCCAAGCATTGGCTCTGGACGAAAAAGCCGAAACGCAGGCAGGGCTGCGCAACGCAATCAAAGAATATCGGTTAGCAAAACAAAAAGGAGCGTGATACAATGTATAACGAAGAACGAATCGATATCATTGGGCAAAACGGAAATGACGGCGACCATTACGACATGGTCAACCATCCTCCACACTACACCCAGGGTGGAATTGAATGTATCGATGCAATCGAGGCAGCGTTAAGCGCAGAAGAATTCAAAGGATACTGCAAAGCAGCCGCCATCAAGTATCTATGGCGTTTGGATCACAAGGGGAACCCAAAAGAGAACGCGGAGAAAGCGATCTGGTATTTGCAACGATTGATAAAGGTAATGAAATGAACGATTTACTTAAAAAAGCGTGGGCTGTCATTAACAGCTGCGAATCTCCAAACCAAGCACAAATTGCCCTGCGGTATTTGGAGTTGCTGGCGGAATCACATCCTGATCTTGACGTGTCGCCATTGCGTAAAGAGTTGCTTCAACTGTTCGACATGAAGGAGGATGTATGAGCAAAAAAGACATGCTTGAAATCATTAAGTTGCTGTCTGCAATCGAATCATGGTCGCTTGTTGAAAAAGAAAAGATGATGCCGGAATACTTGCACGAAACGCTTGATTCGGTAGTTGATAAATTGAGTAAGAAGTTGTTGGAGGAAGTATGATTAATCAACAAAGCATAATTAATTTTGCAATCGAGGCAAGAGTAATTGATTCGGCTGACATTAACAGCATACATATCAGCAAAGAGTACATTGATGATCTGACAAGGTTTGCACTTCTGGTAACAGAGGACTGTGCGAAGCTATGCGAAGCTCACGTCGGCTTGCTGGACAGCAGTGGAGAAGGCAGGTTTTGGGCAGCAAAATGTGCCGAAACAATCCGAAAGATTAATGGGACATATATTGTCAAGCACACGCCAGGGCCGTGGGAAATATTCAGTAACTTGGAGGTATCCTCTGGCGGCAAAATCATTTGCGAAATGAGAGGGTTTAAGGACGAAGATGATGCCAACGGACGCTTGATCACCGCCGCACCTGATTTGCTGGAGGCGCTGGAAAACCTTGCCGATTACGTTGATGAGCGGGCTGGTGACAATGAGTGCAGACCACTTGAGAACGCCCGCGCCGCTATCGTCAAAGCGAAGGGGGGAGTATGAGCAAACAACGTGAGGCGCTGGAAATTGCGCTGGAAGCTATGGAAGACCACGCCAAGCAATATCCACACATGCAAAAAGGATACACTTTGGACGCCATTGAAGCCTTACGCGAAGCATTGGCCGAGCCGGAGCAAAAGCCGACTGGCATTATACGCACAATAGGCGGCTATCCAGACGAATCTCAACACACTGTGGAGTGGTTAGTAAAACACAAAGACCTACATGACGGCGATAAACTCTACGCCTCACCACCAGCCCGCAAGCCAGCAGGAACCGTCACAGGCTGGTACGGTGGACACCCTGTCATTGAGCCAATAGACGGCTGGATACCGGCTGTGGGGACGGTGCTGTATTCAGCACCACCAGCCCGCAAGCCGCTGACTGATGAGGAGATCGACAATCTTGAATTGCCGCCCAACGGTTGCACTATGCGCGAACTGGTGCGAGCAATCGAACGGGCAACCGAATCAGCAAACTTAAAATATTCTGAATGTTTTGGAAAAGCGTTTTACATCCTTGGTACGTCGAGCACTGTCTCGACGCATATATTTAAAATGCTTGAAATTGAGCAGTTAGGCTGGACAGCTGTTGAGGCGCTCGAGACACATCTCCGTTTCAGCGGTTTTGCCGAGGACTGGAATGCACCAGGAATGGAGGTATACGATGAAATGTAAGCGTGGTGATGTAATCTTGGTGAGATTTCCAAATTCTGATCTAAAAACATACAAAAAACGCCCTGCAATAGTAGTACAGGCAGACGGTTTGACCACAGGTCTTTCGCAGAAAATCATTGCCCTGATTACATCCAATACTGGGCGTGTTGGCGCCACCCGAATTTATTTTCAGCAGCAGAGCAAGGATGGACAAGCCATGGCCGATCAGTGGGGAAACAGCATGGAGAATATTGAATGCAAGTTAAATATAAATATCTAAACGCCTTGGCATTGCCACCCGTCTACGCAACCAAGGGAAGCGCCTGCTTTGATCTGCACGCCTGCAACTCGCTTGAGATACCGGCAGGATGCAAGGGCCGGATACAGACAGGGCTGGCCTTTGAGATACCAGAGGGTTACGTCATGCTGCTATTCAGCCGTTCAGGGCACGCCGCCAAGCATAGCATCAGGCTATCGAATTGTGTCGGGGTCATAGACAGCGACTATAGGGGCGAGGTCTGCGTTCTGCTGCACAATGACAGTGATATCCCGTTCTACGTCAGGCAGCAGGACAGGATAGGACAGGCGATGATCTTGCCAATCCCTGCAATCAAACTGGAAATGGGCGAGTTGTCAGAAACCGAAAGGGGCGAAGGCGGGTTTGGCAGTACAGGCTAACCAGTGAATGGCCGGGTGCCTTGCCTGTCAATAATCAAGGCCTGCTTGCGTGGGCCTATTTCAGGCTTGTTGGGAATGCTGATATGCACCCAACTGGTAAACTCCTCAATGACCTGATCGTATTGAAGTTTGGACTTAACGATCAAACTTACCACCTGCTTTGGCGTCATGCCAGACACCCTGAAATCGGCTGCACAGCCTTTGCAATGCTGACTGGTAGAGCTGCCGCCCACTGCCCGGTTAACCTCAACAGAGCGGAATCCAGAGCTAATGATCAGGGGCTTTCCAATCACTGCCCGCACCTGCTCTAAAAAAGCAGCAAGCCGTTTCAGGTTTTCCAGTGCGTCAGGAGGCGGAGTGTTATCCAGCCCCAGGCGCGCAGCAGTATCAGAGCGGGTCAGCTCAGCATACGTGAAATGCTCGGACAGGTTCATTTCTTGTCCGGGGTAATAACGCCAACACCGCCTGCAAGCGCAAGCCCCACACAGATGATGGCCTCACTCATGGCAGGTGCAATTGGGACACCGGCAGCAGTCAGCAGCAGGATGATGCCGCGCCACGTAGACGGCTCTTTCAGTCGTTCAAGCATGTATTCTTTCATCAGCGCCCCCCTTTGTCGGCTTTGTCGTCCAGCTTATCCTCGATGCGATCCAGCTTGCGGAATATGGCTTCGACAGACTTGTCAAAATCATCCCGGCGAACGTAATTCCCTGCTACCAGCACTTCAATCTGACTGACTTTTTCGGCCAGCTTCTTGTCGCCCTCTTGCAAATCCCTGACAGATTCATGCAGCACCTTCATCCACCAGCCTCCCAAGAACCCGGCAATACCTAATGCGATATTGAACAGCGCCTGGTAATCCATCTGTTAGCCCAACGACTTCAGAATGACATGCAGCTGATCAGTATCGGCAGCAGCATCAATGCTGGACTGGATGGCAGCATACTTGTCACGGATGGATTGCCGCTTGGCCTCCACCTCATCAAATGGCTGCCCCGGTATGCGTTTGGCGATCACCTCATCCAAGGGCGCAAACTCTTTAGCTCGCTCCTGTCTGCGGATTTTATGGCAAATATCTTTGGCTTTTGTCAGGTTTATTTTAATCATGCCTCACCTACCCCATCCGGCGTACCACTCTCATCAAGCTCCCAAGCATTGCGGAACGTAAAATCCTTGGGAATAACATCTTTATCAACAATATAGTACGGCTTGCCCTTTGGTGTCGTGATTTTGGCGACATGCTCAACATCAAAACCGGGGGCAGGAACCGTGTAGGCCACGACTCCATTGTCTTGTTTCCAAAGCACTATTTTCATTTAGCCCACCACCGTCACAAAGTAATAAGAAAAGTCATTAGCCCCCACTCCATCCTCATATGTCTCAACAACAAAGGCTGTGCTGTTGGATATTGTTATCTTTGGAGTGAAGAAAAACAGAGAAGAAGTAAGGCCGTTGACAGAAACAGCATAGGCCCCGCCCGGCATCGGCGCTGCCATGAAAAACTGTTTTGATCCTGTGCCAAGGCTGGTCTGTGCAGAGAAATTTCCATTTGAAAGGAACGTGCCGCCGTTGTCTGTCAGTGCGTAAGCCCTCACCGCATAGGCAGGAGCGTTACCAGAATCAGATTGACCGCCAGACAGCTTGCTGGCCGGAATCGTAGCGGCAGCAATCTTGGTGCCCGTGACCGCGCCGGTATCAATGGTCCAGACAGTGCCTTGGGTGGACACCACGATGTCACCAAAGTCTGCATCGCTTTTGGTAGCCAAGTCCCCCAAGCCAAGGTTGGTTCGCGCTCCGGACGCACTGGAAGCTCCTGTGCCGCCCATGGTGACAGGCAGGTCTGTCGTCAGCGTCAGGCTGTTAATTGTCAGGTCACCGGCGTCAGACAGGGTTGCAGTGGAACTCTGAATGATCTTGCCTGTAACCCCATCAAATCGAGCCACGGCATTGTTGAACGCAGAGGCAGGCCCTTGCACGTCAGCATTGCTGTTGATCGAGCCTATATCGTCAGCGGTCCAGAGCTGCACATTGCTGGAGTCAGTCAACTCCCAGTAATAGAGCTGATTGGCAAGCCAGATATTGGCCCGGCCTGCGGAATCCAGAATGACGGGGTTGGCATTAGGCGTTGTACCAGAAGCGTCGGTATATGTGGCCAGCGGGGTAGAAGGGCCGCCTGCTTGGTAGGTGTACAGCTTGCCGCCAACCAAGGGATCACCGTTGTTGTCGAAAAACTGCATGACTGGAAAGGGGGTTAATGTTGCCATCTAGCGGCTCCTCAATGCGTTCTGATTTTGGTTTTCATATTCCTGAACAGCGCCCAAGGCATTGAATGACGCAGGAGGAACCGCTCGCAACGCCTTTGTTGCCCCTTCTTGAGTCTTTTGTATCGCTCCCGTTATCATCTTGACGCGCTTGTCTCGACCCATTGCTTTCTTCAGTGCTTCAGCTGCGGTGCTGGGGTCAAGCATGGCTTCTGCGAGTTCTACCGCCAGTTTTTCGTTCATCTGACCCTTGACCCGTTTGAGGATGTCATTGGTCAAAGCCACCGAGGTTCTTACCAGTGACGGACCTTTGATCTCATCCGTGTAAGTTTTCACAAAGTTGCGCATATCAAGCGCACCGGCTTTTCGGCCAGCTGTCGCCAGTGTTTTCGCTACTTGATCCCGTGCCAAGTCATCTCGAATGCCTTCCAAGGTTTTAACCTGGTCAGGAGTCATTACGTCAGTCAGCTTCTTATATCGGGCAAATCCCGTGGACTTCTTAAGTGTAGCTGGTGCATTCTCCAGCGCTGTGCCAAATTCATTACCTTTCAGCTTGACCAAGTCTGCCTCGTCGACAAGCAACATGGGTACGAGCTTGTCCTCAAGCGCTTGACCCACTTTCATCTGGTCGATGCCTTCGCTGTTTTTGGCGAACGTGTCTCGTGCTTTCTTGTAGTTTGGTGATTTGGTAATCATCCAATCCACAAGCTCGTCACGTTTTTTCAGCATTTGCTCAGCGACAATTTTATCCGGTTCATCTGTGATCATTCGATCCATTCGGGTTTTCACGTCATGCAAATACTGGATCGGAGATGTTTTAAAAGTGATCCCTCTGGATTTCGTAAGTTCTTCCGCACTTGGAACAACTCGCTGTATGTAAGGATCATTGAAAAGCTGACCAAGTGTCGGATCTGCCCGTACCATGTCTCGGAACGCTTCAGGGTAGTCAATAGCAGATTGTGCCTTTCGGGTTGCCAGTTGACTCTCAAGTTGCCCTGGCTCACCTGCTATTGTTCTGAGAGCTTCACGTTGGGCTTGGGTCTGCTCCATCCGTCGCTGCAATGCTTTTTCGCCTACACCGGGTACTCGTTCGGCAGATTCAGCAAATGCAGTGAATGTACCGGATCTGGCAGGTGCTACGGCTTGAGACACCAGGGGTTTGCTACCTGGGACAAATGTTTCAACATTCGCCAGTGCGTTTAAAATGTCAGGAGCTTTGTCACCTGCAGACTCCATCAATGCCGCAGACTTGGGGTCCAGTACATTTGAAATCAGATCGGTGATCGCGACTCCGCTCTTGCCTGCTACTTTCACTCCCATGATGGGTAAGTTCATGGGGTCGCTAATTCGGCTGAGTTTGTTCAACGTGGACGCTGCCACGCTGGCTTTAGGAGCTGCCGTCGCTCCAGCAGAAAAGAAAGTCGACAAGTCTGCAGCAAACCCCACAGGATCTTCTGCAAATGTGCGCTTGGCTTCTTCGTACCCGCCGTATCGATCCAAGAACGCATTTTTCATTTGACTCATGAAACGATTTGCTTCTCGTTTTTCTTCTGCAGAAAACGGTCGCAACGGAATAGGCGCTCCAGTGGCTTCAGTGTACGCTTCTGGAGTCATGTAGTTCATGAGCTGTTGTCCAGCGTAAGCAATCGACTTGCCTGTCTGAACAGGATTCATGATGGCTTCTTTCACTCCACCATAGAACTTTTCAGCGCTAGCCCCGATGTTAGAAGCAGCCGCAGGAAATGTTTCCAAAAACGTATATTGTCGTTTAACAGGCTCAGCAGGGGCCGAAGGTACAAAATCCTCGGCAAAAATATCTTTGGATTTTGTACCCTTGGAAGGTTGAGTCGAAGGCATAAAGTCTTCAGCAAAGATATCTTTAGCCATTAGAAAGACCCCTTCAATACATAGTCTGCCATTCCTTCGCCATAATAAGAATCAAACACTTTCTTGTTGTCAACAGATGGATCATTTTTCAACTTGGCAACAGAAGCATCAGGCAACATGGGCTGAACAGGCGACCAATCTGGTATTTCAAGATTTCCGTAAATTCTTGCGTATTCTTTGGCAATTAAATTGTTTGATTTAATTAGTTGCTTTTTAAACGCAATAAGATTTTTCTGGAATGCTTCGGTACCTTGAGATTGTTGCAATGTAGCGGCTGCAGCTTCTAATTTTGCACCCTCTCTGTCAGTGATCGGACTTAGCCCGGAATTACCCGCACCCAAGCTTTTAATCGACGACAAAAACGATTTTGCTTTTAATGACTCAATAGCCGCATTCGCATCAGCTGCTTCTTGGCTGAAGGTGCCTACCGCAGTGAGTTCTGGCCATCGACCTGCAAAGTTTCCAGTTACTTTTTTCAATCCTACGCTGTTGAACAAATCGTCAATCTGTCGCATGGTATTTTCAACCATGTTTCTATTTTCAACAACGCCTGTACGAACACTTGGTTCTTCATCTAATCGCTTGGCTATGTTTTTCCCTTTCTGTGCCGCAGTCGCTTCTTCTAATTTTGCTCTTTCTCTGAGTTCCCTATTTTGTTCAGGTGTAACAATTGAACTACCTACTTGAGTAACAGGTGGCATATCGGGTACGCCAGGTGGTGGCAATCGACCACTGGGTAATCCTCCAGCTCCAGCTCCCATATCTACAGGTTGATCAAGCGCCGGAGCAGGAGCAGGAGGAGGAACTTGCGCACCACCCCTTGGAGATTGTCTCAATATGTCCAGCGCTTGATAAACGCTGGGCATATCTGCACCGGGTTTAATCATGGATTGACCAGTAACAGGGTCAACTGTAAATGCGTTTTTAAGAACCGCTTCAGCTTTGCGAACAGAAAGCCCGGTCAAAAATCTATCTTGCTCCAGTGCGTTATTGCGCAAAGTATCCGCATTCAAAACTGCTCGTGCAATCGTTCCAGTCATTGGGTCTGGATCGAACTGCTCAGGTGGTTCCAAATAATCGGTCAATTCAGGGCTTGTCTCGATAATCTTTTTGTAGGTTTTTGAGTAAGCCTCTTGATTGTTTGGAATAATCTTGAGCTGATGACTGCCCAGCTCTATGTTCTTCATCAAGGCGTCTTGCTGGGCTTTATTAAACAGCGCACTTTCTTTTTTGGCGCTTGCCATGGTTTTGTATATGTCCATTCCTGGAGCACCAAAAGTGGCAGCTTCCTCAAGTCCAAGCTCTCCACCTTTAGCCAGCCGCTGGCGCAGAGCGTTTTTCATCTCGCGCTCGCGAATAGCAGATTCCATTTCCATCTGCTTTGCCAAAGCGTTTTGACGGTATGCCTTGATCTGCTCAATTTGAGCCATCTTGTTGAGCGGATCGTCTATTTGCGGGGCTTGAAAGCTCAGCGCAATATTTGGATTAATTGGCATTTCTCACCTCACGAAAGGTTTGTCGGGTCAAACCCATAACTAACAAGGTCTCTAGGCCCAGAAGATCTGGCCCCCCTGATTATTTGAGGCCGCTCATAACTTGAAACCTTAACTTTTCCACCAGTCGTTGCGCTTTCGCCACCACCCAAGGCGTTCATCATGCCGTAGGTCATGCCAAGGTTTGCAAGGTTGCCAAACGCACCTGAATACGCATTGGCAGGCCCCATAATGCCAGCAGCACGAGCATTGCCTATGTCAGCCAACGATTGACCGCCCACCTGACCAAACTGACCAGCAGCACCGGCAAGACCAGAAGCAGCTCCCGAGCCCATGCTTGTAAGGCCGCCCAAAGCTCCCAACTTAGATGCGCGATTTGCCATATATCGGTTAAATGCGTTCGAATATTCTTGAGAAGCGACATCTTGACCGTACCTCTGAGTTGCCTTCAAAGCCGATCCTGATACCAATCCGCCCCTTGCAGCAGCCTGACGATCAAGCGCCTTCATGCCTTCCGACAACCGGAACTGATAACCAGGGTCGGCTCTGAAGTCTTCCTCACCGAAGTCCTTCATCAGCGCGCCGTAACCCTCCTGACCGGGCGAACCAGCAAGGCCAAGACCAAGTAACAGGGCATTCTGCGCCTGCAATCCTGCCTGACGGAACGGGGCATAAGCAGCCTGTTGTTCTTGGAACATGCGTTGCTGCAAAGCCAACTGATCCGCTGCCGCTCTGCGCTGCTCTCTTGCCGCTTGACGAGAAGCCCGAGCGCCCATGGCTCCACCGATAAGCTGCGAACCTACGACTACGGTTCCGGTAACTGGATCAGGCATGGCTGAATTCCTCCAAGTAATTTTCTAGCTTCTCACCGTACAAGGCCATTACATGGTGAGCGTTCTGTGTGGCGCATTCCACACCATGGCATAGCTGGACGGCAGCGAGCACAAGATCATAATACCCTGCTCGCCACATAAAAGATCGCGCATCAGCATTGCCCAACCGTTCAGCAGCATCGGAAGCCTGCCATTTGAGAATCATGCTACCCACCAGAGGCAACAAATAAGCCCCGTGAGCCATAAAGAACCTGTTGTGGTGGCAAGCATACAGCGTATTCCATAGCGCCATGTTCAAATCATCGCGCTCCACCGGATCACCATCAGCCACGTCATCAAAAAATTGTGTCACGTGGAAC
>Ga0315909_10009339_pt1 | contig 10618 bp, 22 predicted proteins | sample LakEriMetagenome_11_FD_203527 | JGI IMG/M metagenome (GOLD analysis project Ga0315909, IMG submission 203527) | Freshwater fungal communities from buoy surface, Lake Erie, Ohio, United States - Buoy 2 MA125 | ecosystem: Environmental > Aquatic > Freshwater > Lake | place: USA: Lake Erie, Ohio...
AATTCCCATTCTCTTTTGCTTTCTTCATTAAATCAATCAAAGATAATAAATCGTTTACTGGAATTTTCTCAGAGCCAAAATAATCAGAATCAATTATAGGTTCTGGTTTTTCCTGAGTTTTCAAGTAAACGATATTATTTGCGTTCATTGTAGTGTTTTAGATGTTAAGTTTCTATCACTTTGCACTGTGTTTAAAAATGAATGAAAATCCATTTCATTATCGGTTTCTCTGTTTAGTATCATTAGACGGGCTAACACAATACCATTAATTGCATTTACACCAAAACCTTGTTCGACTAATCCGAGAAGAAAGTCATCTAATTTTACCGCAGCTTCGATGATCTCGTCATCGAAAATTGTATCTTCCATTATGTTAGACCCTAAACGTAAAAAAACCGAAAATTCCTTTTAATTTAAAAGGCACCTCAATTTCAAAAGAGGCATCACTCTCTTGATCTTTTTGCTGGCGAATATAAAATGGTGTATCGCACCCAATTTCTTTCACCTTTTGTAGAATAGATTCTAAATCTTCTTTATCGATTAGAATTTCATTATTGCCGTTATCCAAAACATCTCCTTCTATGAATGTGTTTATCGTATTATACTTCATCTAAATTTTTTTATCAAGTGGTTTGTTGTATAGGTAACACACTTACATAATTAATTGCCATCCCACTTATCATACCATCTTCTAAATGCCGATTCCATATTTTCGTTTATCATCCATTCGCAACTCCAACCCATCAAGCCACCTTTCCATGTTCCTGCTTTTTTGCCTAATTCAATATCAGAATCGCAGCAAACAACTCGTTCAACTTTATTGAATATCGGCAACCATGTAAACCATAGCCAACGCCATTCTCTTTCTTCACCTGTTAATGTAATTATTGCTTGTTGACGGCGGCCATCTTTTGTGTAATGATCCAATTCTACCGTTCTAGCACATTTTTCTAATAATCCTCTTTTTAGATTCTCATCTTTCCAACCATTCAGAATTTCATACCAATGATAATGTTCACCAACTTTTTGACCAGAATAATCCCACAAATTACTTTGATATACACTACCATCAGGTAACAAAAGGTCATGGCGAATAATTTGCCAACGCCATGGCATATCAATTGCAGTGTACTTATCAAGGCCTTTGTAGATAAAGAAAACACCTTCACTATATGAGAATCCGTATTTTGGTCCCATGATTGAAGTAAAATCACCAATACTTTTTGTTGGCCACAATCCAATACTTGCAAAGAATTTCCAGAATCCAAATGAAATTTTTAAATAATTGTCCTCACTATTTTCTGTAGGCCAAACAAGGTACATATGCCAGAAATTAAATTTAGACCAAGTAATTTCAAAGAAATTATTTCTCATAATGATTAATACTCCTGCATTGACAATCGTTCTCTAGGAACAGTGGTCCAATTTCCATATGTAACGATATTACCAAATGGATCCTTAACGTCCTGCTTATACTGTAATTCTACTCTCCAAATTTTATTTTTTTGAGGATCAAAAAACTCAACAACTTTAAATTGTGTATGTAATTGATTCATAATTCAATCAAATAAATCCTTCTTCAGTTTGTGCAGGTTGTTGTGGATCAGCATCAGAGTAACGCCACTCATATATTGGTTCATCGGGTACAGTGTATGGGAATGTTACTGGTACACGGCTATCACGGCTGGTATAGTATGACTTGTACGGTTTATCATCTTCATCTTTAGCCCATTCCCAAAATACTTTACCATCGATGTCATATGCTTCACCATCTTTACCATCTTTGAATATAGAGCTGCATCGTTTGTTTTGAAAATGCGGATAACCACTTATTCGAGTAACTTCTGTCCATTCATCATCTTCACCTGTTAGTGGTGACAGAGGCTTAAATCGGAGTAATTTCTGTAAACATTGAAGTGCATAATTTCCAGAAAAACCTGAATGTCCCTCATCTGCAAACTCTTTGATCATATGTAACAAATGCTTACGCATCATGCCATTCATATCACCATCATCGGTCATACCGATACGATCCAATTCACTTTCTGCATATTGTACTAAACTCATTGTAACTCCCTCATATAAATTTTATGGATTAAATCTGTAACGAATTGATGATCCAACTCTGTAGAATTATTATCTTCAAATGGTATGATATCAACTAAATCAGCATTTACATCATACCAAGCCCAAATGCAAACTTCTTCTTTCGGCCGATGAATCAAAGCCCATGGTGTTTGTTCATGTGGAGGAAATTCTTCAGTTAATGAATTTTTGTGTATGAATACAGCAAACGACATTGTATTTGTGTCATTATTTTCCAAATCATTTTCTTCATCATACCCATACCCATCGAAAATGATTTTCACACCAAACGGTGCCTCGCCCGAATCATCACCTGCTCTGAGTACACCTTCATCCATTGTTGCAATGAAGTCTCGAATCCATTGTTCAATTATTTCACTATACTCTCGTTCATCATCATAATAAATCATGGTATTTTTCCTTCTTTTCGGAGTTTTCCTACTAAATGATTGGGTATCGAAACAAGTCTGGCACGATATGTTTTACTCATTTCATTCACATCGTCCTGTGCAGTAAATTCAATATGATTTGATTTCATCAGTTCATCCAACAATTTTCCAATCAACCTTTCTTTGATCAATTTCTTGTATTCATTCTCATCTTTTATTGAGAATAAAAGAAATTCACTCTGGCTGACATTCATTTGAGCCCAAATAGTCGATAGAGAATTCATCACTTCATCATTTAGTGTCATGATGATTCATCTTTCTGTTATAACGTTCAGAATCAATTTTTTTCCATTCTTCTTCTCTTTTTTGCATTTGTTCTTCCCATTCTATGCCATTTAAGATTACTTTATAAATGGCGTGTACAACAATGCAAAGTAAAGCAATACCAAAAATAGGTAAAATCCAATTTGTTGGAATGTTTATCACAATAAATGATAAAAATATTGTTAGTATAGCGAACGACGATATTACTAGTGCCGTCTTAATTGCTGCTTTCTTGTGTATCTTCACGATTTGTCCTTTCACCGTCAACGCATGTGTCACCCTTAAAAACATAAACATTTGAATCAACTCGTATTTGTTCAAATACTTGATTGTTTACACATTTATAGGGGTCTTTGTAATTCATAAAATAATAGTATGCACCATAACCAATGCCTGCTAATACAAGCAGTATAGGAATTATTTTGATATACTTCGATACCTCAGGTAAGGCCGAAAGTATTTGTGGTAGAAATTTAAGTAAATCTTTCATTGATAATTTGCTACAAAAGATTCATAAAGGTTTAAACCAAAAAATTCTGCTTCAACTTCCCAAGGTTTATTTTCATAATCGAGGTAATCTGAAACTTTTTCACCTCGCCAACGTGTCATCGATTCGTTTAAATAACCGGATGAATATTGTTTTACATGAACCATTTCGTGTGCCAGGGTTTTAAGTTTATCATCTATATTCAGACAACGATTTATTTCAATGATAAAAGAATCTGGTTTGCCTTTAAGGTTATAATTATCTATATAGACTAGACCAAAAACATCTAGACCTTTATATTTGATTGTAAGTTCTAACTGACTGATTCTCGCAGGTGTAAACAACAACTCGGCAAAATGGTTAATTGCCAAGAGGTGTATTTTGGGTATTTTTCCATTGATAATCATACGTCATTGTAACACGGAAAAATGTATTTGTCAAGCTCACCACTTTTCTGCCCGAGCCCATGATGAATCATAATCTAGATTATAATCGGTTACATCAGGAATGTCAACAGCAAAATCATCTACCGAAATTTCTCTCCAATCTTCGCCTTTATTCATTGCCGTAACCATGCGGCGAGATTTTTCTTGGGTAGCAATACCTTCTGGTGTTTGGTGATATTCAATAAGTTTTTTGCGGCGAACTTTTTTATCTTCTTCGGTATGTTCACGTACATTACCGCAAGACCTTGAGCAATATGGACCACGTTTTGTATGGGTAGTACCGCAGCGAGGACATTCTTTTTCTTTTGCCATAAAAATACCCAGACTATGCTGGGTTTTCGTTGCCTTGTAATAATATACTAGGATCTTTTTCGCAAAGGAAGTTTATATATTTGACGGCATCATTTTCGTTTTCAAAGTAACGAATGATAGTTTGACAAGTATAAGCAGAAACGAAAATGAGTAATACTTTTTCATCCTTAGAAATGGAGAATTTAATATACCACCCATTTCGTTCTACTGGTGACCAAAATTTTAAATCACTTTTTACTTGGTTGTACCTTACCTGGTTCAAAGTCAATGGCTTCTTTTGCATAGTTTCCTAATCCTACTACAAATTTTTCAGATTCTTTGGTATATGTAGTAAAAAAGGAATATGTAGCATTGTCAAAAGCCTTAACATAAGCTTTGTATCCGTCAACCTTAAGGTCTACGAAAGCCTTAAGAAAATCTTTTTGGCGTTCTGCAACTTCATTGAATGTCGGCACTGGTGGGAATGTATAAAACATTTTAGTTTCTCCTGTAATTTGAATAATATTGAATCCAATGTTCTACATCAGCGGTAGACTTTGGATTTTTTGACTCAATAAATAGTTCTATCTCCGATTTATGATCCGGTGCTAGAAAATCGATTAATTTTTGTAGATAACTCATAAAAACTCCTATACAATTATATATCCTATTTCATGTTGCAACCGCACATTTTTTACGGTAATTAGTTTGACTAAATAGTGTATTAATCAAGAGGTACTCATGCCAAATACAAAAGTAAAAGCACACAATCTTGCAAATACTTCAGTCACAGCAGGTTCTTATGGTGGAGGTGGTCAAGCCGCAGCAATTACTGTCGATGCACAAGGTCGAATCACAGCAGCATCAAACGTATCTGCGGGAAGTGCCGAATCTTCAATACCAACAATGTTAATGTTATCGGGAATGTAAAATGCCACAAACCTTCAAAGTATTAGGACAATCAAATCCAACTGCGTTTACAAACACCACTTTGTATACCGTACCGGCAGCAACTCAGGCAGTGATTTCTACAATCACTATCGCAAACGCAAATACTACTGCAAATGCTAACTACAGTATTGCTGTTAGACCGGCTGGCGCTACATTGGCAGCACAACATTATATTACCAACAATAATGTGGTTCAGAGTTTAGATAGTATCGCATTAACCTTAGGATTAACATTAGGAAATACTGATGTAGTCACTGTGTATTCTTCAAATCCTAATGTTTCATTTGGTATTTTTGGATCAGAGATAACATAACATGGCGATCAAGTCGTTTGTAGAACAAAATATTAGATCACAAAGATTTAATAAAAGAGATGTTATAAATCCGGCGAGACCGCAGGTACCTCCAGCAGTTGAATATTTGATAGTTGCTGGTGGAGGCGGAGGAGGTTATGGGTCCAGTGCCGGCGGTGGAGGCGGCGGAGGATTTTTAACCGCAAGTAATTTTTCAGTTACATCGGGTGTATCTTTAACTGTTACCGTTGGTTCTGGAGGTTCCGCAGGAACAGTCAACAATGGAGGAAAAGGTTCAAATTCAGTTTTTAGCACTGTTACTTCTATAGGAGGTGGTCAAGGAAATTATAATGGTGTAGCAGGTGGAACAGGTGGATCTGGCGGCGGCGGAGGATTATCCACCTTCACTGGTGGCGGCGCCGGCGGTACAGTGCAAAGTGCTGGCCAAGGTTTTGCAGGAGGCAGTGCAGCAGGAGATGGTTCAAGCAGATTTTCTTCTGGCGGTGGTGGTGGTGCCGGTGGCGCTGGACAAACTTGGGTCTCGCCGTCTACAAATGCTTCAGATGGAGGATTAGCTGGATCTTCATCTATATCTGGATCATTAACATATTATGCTGGTGGTGGCGGTTCTGGATGGGATACTCGAGCAACAGGTTTAACAAGAGCCGGTTATGGCGGAGGTACTGCTACAACTTCTCAAAAAGGTGGCGCCGGCGATGGTGCTTCTAGTGGAGGTACGGGACAAAGTGGAACTACAAACACTGGCGGAGGCGGCGGCAGCGGTTCTTATAGTCCCGGGGGCACTGGAAGTGGAGGTGCAGGAGGATCTGGAGTAGTTATAATTCGTTATTCAGATGTTTACAGGAACGCTACTTCCACTACAGGTTCTCCAACACTAACAATTTCAGGCGGTTACAGAATTTACACATTTACAGGTTCAGGTTCAATTACTTTCTAATCACAAAAAAATAAAAAGAAGATATGGCATTAACACAACTAACAGATGGTCTAATTCAACCAGGAACTATTCAACAATCTGACCTAAGTTCATCGGTTGCCGCTAATATATCTACTGCCTTAGCGGTAGCAAATTCCGCAGCGTCATATGCTAATCAGGCATTTTCTGCGGCCAATACAGCTGTATCAGACCCAATAGATGCATATGCTAGAAATACAGCAAATAGTGCTGGTGTTTATGCTAATGCTGCTTTTGCTGTTGCTAATAGTGGCATTACAGATTCTTGGGCAAGAGATACTGCAAATTCTGCATCTAATTATGCTAATGGTGCTTTCGCAGTTGCAAATACAGCAGACCAAAAAGCATTATCAGCAGGAGATTACGCTAATGGATCTTATTTTGCTGCCAATACTGCTGATGATCGAGCTTTAAATTCTGGTGAATATGCAAATTCGGCCTTTGGTGTAGCAAACTCTGCATCAAGTAATACATTATCAATTTCAAGTTATGCAAATTCGGCCTTTGGTGTAGCAAACTCTGCATCAAGTAATACATTATCAATTTCAAGTTATGCAAATTCGGCATTTAATGTAGCAAACTCCACCAGTTCTTATGCTAATTCTGCATACAGCACAGCAAACAACAAACTTAACTCCACTGGTGGCACAATATCAGGTGATTTAAGTATTACTGGCAATTTAACTGTTCTCGGTAATGCTTCAACTATTGCAGTAACAGATATTAAAATAAGTGATCCATTAATTCAATTAGCTGCAAACAATGAAACTTCAGATTCGATTGATATAGGATTTATTGGCCACTATAGTCCTGATGCTGGTTCAACTAAAAAACATACAGGTTTATTCCGTGATGCTACAGATGGTTTATACTATTTGTTTAATAATTATGAAGATCCTAGTTTTGATACGAATTCACCTAACAATGTAATCAATGTTGCTAACTCTACATTTAGAATAGCTAATTTAACGGCTAATATAATTACAGATACCATCAGTGTAAGGGGATATGATCCAATAAACCACACTAATGCATCTTTTAATATTGCAAATTCTGGTAGTTCATATGCTAATTCAGCCTTCGGTGTTGCAAACACCGCAGATCAGAAGGCTTCAAGTGCAGGTGACTATGCAAATAGTTCTTTTGTTACTTCTAACTCAGCTGGTAATTATGCCAATGCTGCATATGTTCAAGCAAACACAGCTAACACTAATGCGGCCACTGCTGATCAAAGAGCTGTAATATCTGGCAACTATGCTAATTCAGCATTTGTTTCTGCTAATACAGCAGATTCTAAATCGGTAAATGCTGGATCTTATGCTAATGGTGCCTTTAATGCAGCAAATACTAGATTATCAACTAGTGGCGGAACGATGACTGGTAATTTAGTAATCTCTAGTGCAAATTTAAACGTTTCAGGTACATCCACATTTGATGGCATTTCAATTTTTCAACAATCAACAGAAAAAATTCAAACCAAAACAGGAGCAACAGGAACAGTAACTCATGATTATTCCTTAGGAGCTTTATTTTATCACAGTTCTATTTCTGCGAATTTTACTGCAAATATAACAAATGTTCCAACAACAAATGATAGAAGTATTGTGGTAGTATTAATATTGTCTCAAGGTGCTACAGCTTATATACCTAATGCTTTACAGATTGATGGATCATCACAAACTATAAAATGGATTAATGGATCTGCTCCATCAGGAAATGCAAATCAAATTGATATAGTTTCTTTTTCTTTACTTAGAGTGTCTAATTCATGGACCGTTTTAGGTCAATTGATTACCTACAATTAATATGCCTAGATTATTAACATTACAGTCTTTTTCAACTATAACATCCTTTACTGTTCAGGGTCAATCTTACAGTATTACTCCAGACGCAACTTCTGTAAATGAAGGATCGAGTGTAGTATTTGATATTGTTACTTCAGGAGTACCTACAAATACTACACTATATTATACTATTTCTGGCACAGTATCATCGTCCGATTTTACAAATAATTCTTTATCCGGAAGTTTTGTTATAAACTCAAATCATGGTACATTTACTTTATCTTTATCTCCAGATGTTTCTTTAGGAGAAGGATCTGAAACTTTTACAGTAAGTATTAGAAAGGATTCTATTGCTGGCGAGGTAGTGGTAACTAGTACAACAATTACAGTTAATGATACTTCAACGACAGGTCAAGCAACTTATACGAATAGTACAACTAGTGTGTATCCAACTCCAGCTGACTATCCAACAAAAACATTTTCTTGGACAGCACCAGCTGGAGTAACATCCGTTTCTGTTATTTGTATAGGTGGTGGAGGTGGAGGAGCATATTCGGTTACAGGAAGTTCATCACATGGCGGCGGCGCCTCTGGACTTGCTTATAGAAATAATATTGCTGTTACTCCGGGTCAATCATACACTGTTGTTGTTGGAGCCAGAGGCTCAGCAAGAATGACACCATCTGGCGTTATTTCAGGATCAACCGCTGGTAATACTTTAGCAGACAGTGGAGGAAATTCTCATTTCAACACAACTTCAACTGTGATTGCTTATGGTGGAAGATCCGGTAGAGAAGGTAGAACAGGAGGTTCTGGAGGAGGAACAGGAACTACATTTTACAGTGGTGGAACTGGTGGGCTAGGACAAGCAACAAGACAATGTGGCGGCGGTGGTGGAACTGCTGGATATTCAGGTAATGGAGGTAATGGAGGAAACTATACGGGAACAGGATCATTACCGGTTTCGAATAGTGGTGGCGCTGCAGGTGGAAGTGGAGGAACATATTCTGGAACGAATTCTTCAAATGGTGCTGGTGGTGGAGGAGTGCATCCATGGGGAAAAGGATTGACTGCTACAACTGCGAGTCAAGGTGGATCAGCAAATGGATCACCAGTATTTAATGGCACAACAGGTTTATATGGAAATGCTGGTTATTACGGTGGAGGTGGCGCCGGTGTTGCAAACGGAACAGGATCTAGAACCTCTTATTCTTATTTCGAAGGAGCTGGAGGCGCAGGAGTGGTTAGAATCATTTGGCCAGGCAACTTAAGACAATTCCCATCAACAAGAACCGCAGATGAATAACTTATTTCATTAAATGTTTTTTAGTAATCTTACAAGAAACCCATTGATTATAATATGATTCGTTAAGTAGAGCGTGGCGAGAGAATATTTCCCACGTTTCGTAATAAGAACATTCTGATTTAGTTTTACAAAGGTGAAGTATCTCTCTTACATATTGATCTTCACCGTTTTTCTTAACATCTTCTTGCAGTAATAGATTAGAACCCCAGTATGTCATCCAATCTGACGATACTCGGGTTCTTTTCTTTTTACCATTGACTTGTTTTATTTTAGATTTGGTGAAGAACTTTTTACCAATATATTTGCGACCACTTTGAATATGTGTAATACAATATACAAATCCAAAATGTCCATCTATATCATCTTCGGTAAATTCTTCACCTGTATTATGAAAGTACCAGGTCATTCGTCGTCATCACCAAAATCCTCAGTTTCAATTAAATATTCTCCACAAAATGGACAGAAATGTGGATCATCTTCGCAATTTCTTTCATCGTATTTAATTGTAAATTCTGAAGAACAAGCTTCACAACTATGTTTTAACGAAGCCATTATTCACACCATGATTGTTTGGCTTCACCAAAGTATTCTCTAGCAAAACCATTTTGAATTAACATAGAACGTAAACTTTGACCATCTAAAATAATATCACCCAAGACACGGCCGCCGAATTTATCCCAATCGTATAAGACCACTTGACGTTTGATGGACTTTGCGACAAGGCTCGTTGTAAACTTCGTTGCCATTTTTCCCCGTTCGTCCTCCTGTGAACACTTCGCACGAAAACCTTTTTCTGGAGTATCAACACCATAGATACGAACTGCTAATTCTGGCTTCAAGGGTGCAGGTAAAAATGGTGCTGCAATCACAACAGTATCACCATCATTTACACGAACAATTGTCGCATCATATGTTACGCCTTTTGCTGTTTTGTCAGCATAAACATTTCCTATACTAACGAAAGATAATAGACCAATTAAAAGTATTTTTGTTATTTTCATTCTTTCTCCTTAAATATTAAAACTTTCACCACAACCACATCGATTTTTTTCTAAAGAATTTATAAAATCAAAACCCTCATTGAGTCCATTTCTTTTCCAATCTATTTCCATCCCATTCAGATAAGGAATATGTTTTGGGTCAACAAAAATTTTAACACCATTAGATTCGTATATAGTATCTGTGTCCGATACACTATCGACATATTCTAATGTATATGCTAAACCACTACAACCTGTGGTTCTAACACCAACCTTAATACCTAATCCTTTTCCTCTTTTGTTTAAA
>Ga0315909_10009341_pt1 | contig 10616 bp, 11 predicted proteins | sample LakEriMetagenome_11_FD_203527 | JGI IMG/M metagenome (GOLD analysis project Ga0315909, IMG submission 203527) | Freshwater fungal communities from buoy surface, Lake Erie, Ohio, United States - Buoy 2 MA125 | ecosystem: Environmental > Aquatic > Freshwater > Lake | place: USA: Lake Erie, Ohio...
CGCAGCCCGAGGCGGGCGCAGAGCGGGGCGATCTTCTTGGCGCTGGCGGCATCGGCCAGGACGGCGGAGGCGCCGCTATCGGTCAGCGCGTACTCCCACTCCGGCTCGGTGGCCGTCAGGCAGATCGGGACCTTGACCGCGCCGGCCCGCCAGAGGCCCCATTGCGCGGCCACGTAGCCCGGGCCGGCCGGGGCGAGGAGAGCGACCCGCGCCTCTTGCAGGTCGTCAGCGCCGGCGAGCAGCGTCGTGGCGAGCGCGGCGGAGCGCTCCAGCAGCTCCTGATAGGTCGTGGTTCCGGTCGGCGAACGGAAGGCGACGGACGCGGCGTGCCCGCGGGCGCGGGCGATGAGCGGAAGGTCGGGCATAGGGTCAGAGAAGGGCGCGGTTGATCATGAAGACCAGCGAAGGGCCGAGCAGGCAGCCCAGTCCGGTGAAGAAGGTGGCCGTCATCGCGCCGTACGGCACGAGCTTCGGGTCGGTGGCGGCCAGGCCGGCCATGACGCCGCTGTTGGTGCCCATCAGGCCGCCGAACACCATCGCCGAGCGCGGGTTGTCGAGTCCGACGGCCTTGGCGAGGAAAGGCGTCAAGACCATGACGAGGATGGCCTTCACGAGACCGGCGGCGATGCTCAGCGCGATGACCTCGCTGCTGGCGCCGATGGCCGCGCCGGTGACCGGACCGACGATGTAGGTCGCCGCGCCGGCGCCGATGGTGGTGATGCTGACCGCGTCGCGATAACCGAACGCGTAGGCGATCAGGCCGCCGACGAGGAAGGAGGTGAACAGGCCGGCCAGGAGCGAGATCGCCCCGATGACGCCGCTCCGGGCGAACTCCTCCAGCTTCACGCCGAAAGCCGTGGCCACGATGGCGAGGTCGCGGAGCATCGCCCCGCCCATCAGGCCCACGCCCGCCAGCACGGGCAGGTCGGCGACGCCTTTCTTGCCGCCGACCACGGCGGCCAGCACGAGACCGATGAGGATGGCGATCGCGCTGCCGTGCAGGCGGCCGCGGGTGAGCTTGTCCGAGGCCCAGTAGGCGCAGGCCATCGTGAGGCCGACGAGCGCGAAGGCCGTCAGCAGGCCGTAGTCGGCCAGCACTTTCTCGACGATCAGGTTCATCGCGAGGTCTCTTGGTTGCGACCAGCCCGCGCGAGGATTTTCACGAGGGCGAAGCAGATGACCACCGTCACCGCGCCGGCCAGGAAGGCCATCACGCCGCCGCCGAGGGCGCCGCGGACGTTCTGGCTCGCGGCCATGGCGACGACGATCGGGACGTAAATCTGTCCCCAGAAGAGGATGCCGTTTTCCGACGGCGGCGACATGAGCCCGCGTCGCCGCAGCCAGTCCGAGCAGAAGATGAGGAGCAGCATCGCGACGCCGACGCCGCCGATGTCGGCGTCGATGCCCAGGAGGGCGCCGAGGAGTTTTCCGGTCGATACGCCGACGAGAAGGCAGGCGGCCAGGAGGGCGGTTCCGTAGATGGGCATGGGGCGGGGGTGAGCTCTTCTTAGACGACCCCACGGCGGGACGCACGGACGAATCAAGCCCCGGTGTTAGGGGGCGGCGGGATCTGGGGCGGGGGCAGGGGTAGGCCATGCGAGAGTATCGAGCATGGAGCATGGAGGCGCGCCGCTTCGGGTGGCGGGTGGTAGCCCCGGTGGCAGGTAATTTTAACTCGAAGGGAAACCGGAGACCGGATGATTGGCTGGGGATTCATGTTCAGGTCCTCGGGTGCGGGCGCAGGTGCGGGCATGATCCCGTACCCGAACCTGGTGTTGAGCACCTGAGCCTGGGACCTGAAGGCCGGGACCTGGGACCCGAGAGAGACGAATCTTTTCGGGGCACAAAAAAGGACGGCTTGGAGAGCCGTCCCTACCTGAGATACACTATGTCAGCACGCAGTGCTGACCCTGCCTCGAGGCAACTCTTATCAGCCGGGCAACGTGAAGGCGGGGAGTTTGCGGATTTCGCCGCCGGCCATCGCGGACTCGTGGGCGAGGATGCCCGTGCAGGTCCAGTTGGCGGACTGGCGCGCGTTCGGGAACGGCTCGCGCTTGGCGACCAGCGCCTGGATGAACTCGTTGGCGAGGTGGGGGTGGGAGCCACCGTGGCCGCCGCCCTGGGTGAAGGACAGGTGGTCTTCGCCTTCGCCGTAGACGCCCTTGGTGGTGAAGCGCTGGATCTCCTTCGGCAGGCGATGGGCGAAGTCGGGCACCTTGACCTTCTGCGGGATCTCCGGCTCGGGCTTCTTCGCCGTGTGGAGGACGGGCTCTTCGCCTTCGATGAGCGGCCATTCGAAGGACTGCTTCGAGCCGTAGACGTCGATGGACTCGCGATACTGGCGGGCCGTGTCGAAGAGCGAGCGGATGATGCGCGCCGAGACGTCGGACTTATGGAACTTGATGTGGGCCGTCTCGACCGCGAAGGGCGAGTTGTAGATCGGGATCATGTCCTCGGCGATGCGGCCGGAGCCGAAGCACGAGACATACTCGGCGTCGGCGCGGGTCAGAGCGAGCATCGGGCCGACGCAGTGCGTGGCGTAGTACATGGGCGGCAGGCCGGGCCAGTAGCCGGGCCAGCCTTCCATGTCCTGCTGGTGCGAAGCCTGGAGGAACTGCAGGCGGCCGAGCGCGCCGTTGTCGTAGAGCTCCTTCACGTAGAGGAATTCGCGGGCGTAGACGACCGTCTCCATCATCATGTAGCTCAGGCCCGTGGCCTTCACCAGCTTCACGATCTCTTCGCACTCGGCGATGGAGGTCGCCATCGGGACCGTGCAGGCCACGTGCTTGCCGGCCTTGAGGGCGGCGATGGACTGGCGGCCGTGGTCCGGGATGGGCGTGTTGATGTGGACCGCGTCGATCGCGGGGTCCTTGAGCATCTCTTCGAACGACGTGTAGCGCTTCGCGATCTTGTAGCGGTCGCCGATCGCCTTGAGCTTGTCCGGGTTGCGCTGGCAGATCGCGACGATCTCCGCGTTCGGGTGGGCCTGGTAGATCGGGATGAATTCGGCGCCGAAGCCGAGGCCGGCCAGCGCGATGCGGATCTTCTGATTACTCATGGGGTGATGGCTTCATTCAGCCCAAACGGAGGGCGGAAGGAAGCCGATTTGCTGGGATGAATCCGACGGGGCCGGTTCGCAAACCTACCAAACAAGAAGGCCGCCCGGGTGGGCGGCCTTCGGCGGGGAAGGGCGGGTCGCTCAGACCTGCTCTTCGATCTTCAGGGCGCGGTAGCCGCCGATGCTCTTGAAGTAGAAGAGCAGCAGCAGGTAGATCGCGGCCATGGTCAGCGGCAGGAAGGAGTCGGCCTTCAGCGTGGCGCGGTCGCCGGCCTGGTTGGCGGCGACGATGGCCTTCTGGTTGGCGGTACCCTTGTCGCCGGCGGCCTTGGCTTCCTCTAGCTTCTTACCGTCCACGGCGGTCACCGGGGCGAGGAAGAGGAACTTCGATTCCGAGGAGGCCTTGTTGGCGGCGTAGGCGGCCGGGGCGCTCTGCTGCAGGGCTTCGCCCGTGAAACGGTCCTTGGCGTAACCGAGACCAGGGCCGCCGATCAAGCCGGCGGAGAGCATGCCGATGCCGCCCATGATGGACATGGCGACGGCGCCGGAGCGCGGGAAGCGGTCGCCGACGACGGCGAGCATCGTGGGCCAGAAGAACGTCTTGCCGAGGGCGTAGATGCCGAGGGCGATGCAAGCGACGCCGAAGCTCTGCATGCCGGAGGCGAGCTGGAGGCCGCCGAAGGCGAGAAGCGCCGAGGTCACCAGGATGCCGATCGGGGAGAGGCCGAGCTTGGTCTCGATGAAGTGAGCGCAGAAGCGGAGGCCGAACATGATGGCCGAGGTAAGGATGAAGAGAGCCTTACCCTGGTCCGGGGTGAAGAGGTTGCCCGTGATGGCTTCGATCCAGGAGTCGGTGCCGAGCTCGACCGCGCCGACGATGGCGTGAGTGACGAAGAGCACGAACAGAAGGAGGGAGCCGAAGGTCCAGCCCATCGTGAGCCCAAGGCCCATGACGAGGGCGATCGTGATGGCGAGGCCGGCGGTGTTGCTCAGGTGCAGGGCCGACTGGGCCTGCAGGGCGATGAGCGCGCAGACAGCGATGGCGGCGAGGCTTTCAAGCGAAGGCTTCTTGATGAGGCGGCTGACCATGGCCGTGGCGATGAGCAGGATGACGCCGATGACGTTGGCGGTCATGGTTTCCAGGCCCAGTGCGCCGGCGAAGAACAGCGTCAGCAGGTAGCAGACGACGGCACCGCCGAGGATGCCGATATCCTTGGTCATTTCACCAAGGTCAGCGCCCTTCTCGGCAGCTTCCGACTTCGGGAAGGTCTGGCCCATGAACATGACGGCGTAGGCGATGGTCGGGACGAGGTAGAAGGAGAGCTGACCCTTCCAGCCGAGGCCCATGACGGAGCCAAGCAGGTAGGAGGCGACGGCGCCGACGACCATGCCGAGGGGCCAGGAGGCGTGCAGGATGTTCAGGTAGTGCGTGCGCTGCTTGGGGAAGATCGTGGCGACGAGCGGGTTAGCCACGGCTTCGAGGGTGCCGTTCGCGTAGGCGAAGATGAACATGCCCCAGTAGAGGAAGTCATACGCGTTCTGCGGGGTCGAGGCGCCGAAGGTGACGAACGCCGAGAGGATGTGGCCGAGGAGGGCGAGGGCGACGAGCTTGCCGTAGCCGATCTTGTCGACGATCACGCCGCCGATGATGATACCGAAGCAGAAGCCCGAGAAGCCGGCGCCACCGATCGCACCCAACTGGGTGGCGGTGAAGCCGTATTCGGACGCCCAAGCGCCGAAGATGCCGCCACGGAGGGCGAAGCCGACGCCGGCCGCGAGGATAGCCATGAAGCCGGCCCAGAGTAGGCGCTTCGCATTAGGAACCGTAGTTTCTGTGCTCATAGTATGGGAGGGAGGGGGTACGGGTGTGAATAAAACCCATCAGACCCCCTCTGTCGAGAAGGCATCTGGGGGTCAGGCCGCCCTTTAGGGCTTGGGGGTCAGGCCTTTAAGTGTCGCCGGAACTCCGTCGGGCTGACTTTCATCGCCCGGCGGAACTGGCGGGAGAAATCGCTGGCGTCGTAGAAGCCGGTCTGGTGCGCGATCTCGGAGGGGCGGAGGTCGGTGGTGCGGAGCAGGTCCGAGGCGGCGGCCACGCGCATGCGCACGAGGTAGCCGCGCGGGCTGACCTGGTAGGCCTTGTGGAATTTACGCTCGAACTGGCGGACGGACATCCCGGTGAGCTTGGCCAGCTTGGCTACGTTGAGGGCGGCGGTGAGGTTGTCCTTGATATACTCGGCGGCGGCTTCGACCTGCAGGAACGGCTCGAGCAGGGCCTTGGTGCCTTCATAGCTGCGGACCGTCCCGCACACTCCGCAGGCCCGGCCGGCGTCGTCGAAGAGCGGCACCTTGGTCGTCTCATACCAGACGTGCTCCCCGGCGGCGTTCGGGAAGAGCTCGATGATGCGGGGCAGGGGCTGGCCCGTCTGGCAGATCTGCTGGTCCTTCTTCTTGAAGGCCTCCACGAGTTCGAGCGGGAAGATGTCGGCGTCGGTCTTGCCGAGCAGGCTGGCGACGTCGGGGACGCCGCAGCGCTGGGCGAAGGCCAGGTTCGCCATCGTGAAACGTCCGGCCAGGTCCTTGGCGAAGAACATCACGCCGGGGAGATGATCGAAGACCGCGCGCAGGCTCTCCGGGCGCACCTGGCGCATCCACTCCAGCCGGGGCTCTGGCGTTTTCATACCATGAGCCTAGGGGTTCCTTGGCGGGCTTCCACCCCATTTTAATAGGGCGTAAGGACTACCGCGGACAGGTATTAAAACGGCAGGTTTGTCGTATTAAACCATCTTCGGGCGGGCCTTATGCCGGGTCGGCCCCGGGCTTATGACCGACCCGGGAACCCCGTTTTGCTTTTGAGGTCTTCCTGTTTACCGACACCTGTTGTTTTCACGAACCACCATGACCTCCCTCCAGTCCCTCGCCCTCTGCTTCCTCGCCGCCGCCGCCGTGGCCGCCCCTGACGCCGCTTCCCTCGAGCGCGGCAAGGCCGTCTACTCCCGCACCTGCATCGCCTGCCACCAGCCGACGGGCATGGGCCTCCCGCCCGTCTTCCCGCCCCTCGCCGGCTCCGAGTGGGTCTCCAAGGACGCCTCGATCGCCGTCCGTAACATCGTCAACGGCATGCAGGGCCCCGTCACCGTCAAGGGAGTCACCTACAACAGCATGATGCCCCCGGTCGCAGGCCTCTCCGACAAGGACATTGCCGACGTCGTCAACTACGTGAATAACACCTGGGGCAACTCCGGCCCGACCGTCACCGAAGAAGAAGTGAAGGCCATCAAGAAGAAGTACGCCGACCGTAAGACCCCTTGGACCGCGGCTGAATACGAGAAGGAAGCCAAGGAAGCTCCGGCCAAGAAGTAAGCCGGCGCCCGCCGGCGGTCGGGGTGGCTTGACCAGCGGGGACCTCTGCCGCACTTTGGTGTCTTACCCAAGCGCGCGCAGGCGTGCCTCCCCCATGTCGACCCCCCAACCCCATCCCGGAGCCCCCGCCCGCACCCGCGAGCAGGTGGCCGACCTGCATTTCATGGACGCCCGGTACAAGCTGCTCGACCTGGCGGCCTTCCTCGACCGCCTCGACCGCGCCGCCGGCGGCGACGACCACCGCGTCCGCGGCCTCCGCGCCGCCCTCCCGCTCCTCCTGGAGAAGGACGAGGGCCGCGTCGCCCGCATCCTGAACCTGTGGAGCGACCCGTCCGTCGAACCCATCGCCAAGGCCGACACCAAGGCCGCCTCGGGCGTCTGGCCCGGCCTCAAGTAAGCCGCCGTCCATGCGTTACATCGAGCCGCACGGCCACATGGTGAGCCGCACCACCGACGACTATCAGGCCATGGCCCTCGCCGGCTGCGCCGCGATCTGCGAGCCCGCCTTCTGGGCCGGCTTCGACCGCAAGTCCGCCGACGGCTTCTACGATTACTTCTGCCAGCTGACGCAGATCGAACCCAAGCGCGCCGCCAAGTACGGCCTGCCGCATTACTCCTGGCTCTGCATCAACCCGAAGGAGTCCGAGGACATGGCCCTCGCCGCCGACGTCCTCGCGCTGATCCCCGAATTCCTCAAGGCCCCGACGGTGCTCGGCATCGGCGAGATCGGCCTCAACAAGAACACGCGCAACGAGATGAAGGTGCTCGAGCAGCACATCGCCCTCGCGGTGCAGTACGACCAGATGATCCTCGTGCACACGCCGCACCTCGAGGACAAGCGCAAGGGCACGCGCCTCATCATGGACTGCCTCAAGGCCAACGGCGTCGTGAAGCCCGAGCGCGTGATCATCGACCACGTCGAGGAGCACACGATCCACGAAGTCCTCGACCAAGGTTTCTGGGCCGGCATCACGCTCTACCCCGAATCGAAGTCCACGCCCGTCCGCGCCGTCGACATGATCGAATCCGTCTCCGCCCAGCGCGTCTGGCTCAACAGCGCCTGCGACTGGGGCCACAGCGACCCGCTTTCCGTGCCCAAGGCCGCGCAGGAGATGCGCCGCCGCGGACACTCGGCCGCCGCCATCGACCGTCTCGTCTACGGCAACCCGGTGAAGTTCCTTTCGCAGTCGCCGCGTTTCAAGGATCCCGCCGCCCAGCCCTGAACGCGTGAAGCTCACGTCCGGACTTTCCCTCGCCTACTGCACCAACGTCCACCGCGGCGAAGGGTGGGCCGAGACGTTCGCCGGCCTGCGCGACCACGCGCTCCGCGTCCGCGACCGCGTCTCGCCGGGCAAGACCTACGTGCTCGGCCTGCGCCTGGGCGACCTCGCCGCGAAGGAGCTCGCCGTGCCCGCCACGCTCGCGGCCTTCCGGGCCTGGCTCGACAAGGAGAACTGCGTCGTCGCCGGCATCAACGGTTTCCCGTTCGGTCCGTTCCACGGGCAGGCGGTGAAGGACAACGTCTTCGCGCCGGACTGGTGCGAGGCGCCGCGGCTCGAGTACACCAACCGCCTCTTCGACCTCCTCGCCGCGTTCGGACCGCCCGACAAGGTCGGCACCGTCAGCACGCTGCCGGGTTCGTTCAAGGGTTTCGGTCGCACCGCCGAGGAACTCAAGGTCATGCGCCGCAACCTGCTCGCGTGCGCCGAACACCTCGCCCGGCTGCGCGACCGCACCGGCACGCACCTGCGCCTCGCGCTGGAGCCGGAGCCGATCGGCCACGCCGAGAACACTCCCGAGGCTCTCCGGCTCTTCGAGCAGCTTCGCGCCGAAGAACCCGCCAAAGGGCTCGTCGACGCGCACCTCGGCATCGCTTACGACACCTGCCATTTCGCGCTCCAATACGAAGAAGCCCACGAGGCTATCGCGCGCCTCAACGCCGGCGGCGCGCCGGTGCTCAAGTTCCACCTCAGCTCCGCCCTCAAACTCAAGCCCACCGAGGTCGCCCTCGCGCGCCTCGGCAAGATGCACGAGCCGACCTACCTGCACCAGACCATGGGCCGGGCCAAGGACGGCTCGATCGTACGTTTCAAGGACATCCCGCTCGCCATGGCGGCGATCGACCAGCTCCGCGCGCTCGAAGAACTGCGCGTGCACTTCCACGTGCCGGTCAACGCCGACCGCCTGTCCGACGAACTCTCCACGACCAACGACCACCTGCGCGCCGCGCTTGACGTCATCGCCAAGGCGCCCGGTGCCTGCCGCGAGCTCGAGATCGAGACGTATACCTGGGAGGTCCTGCCGCCCGAGGTCCGCGCGGCCGACGTCGCCGACATGATCGCCGAGGAATACCGCTGGACGCTCGCCGAGCTCGCGCGGCGCGGCGTGCAGCCCCTCTGAGATGAGTCCGAAGCTGCGCGGCTGGCTCATCCTCACCCGGGGCTCGAACCTGCCGACGGTCTGGAGCAACGTGCTCGCCGGCTGGCTGCTCGCCCAGGGCCTGCGGCTGCGGCCCATCGGTTCGGAATATGCGGGTCAGCCGCCGGAGCCGATCGGCTGGGGCGGCCTGGTCCTGCTCCTGCTCGGGGTCTCGCTGACTTACGTCGGCGGCATGATCCTCAACGACGCCTTCGACGCGCGCTGGGACGCCGAGCGTCGCTCGACGCGCCCGATCCCCGCCGGACTCATCGCCGTCGGCGAGGCCTTGCGCGCCGGCTGGGGCGCGCTCGCCGCGGGCTTCGTCCTCACCGTCCTCGCCGCGCCCGCGCCTTTGCGCAAGACCGTAGCGGTCGTCGCGCTGCTGCTCGCGCTCTGCGTGCTCATCTACGATCGCTGGCATAAAGGCGTGAGCTGGGCGCCGGCCGTGATGGGCGCGTGCCGCGCGCTGCTGCCGCCGCTGGGCTTCTTCGTCGCCGGCGAGCGGCTTTACTTCCTCCCGCTTTCCGACGCCGATTGGATCATGCTCGCGCACATGTCCGCGCTGTGGCTCCTGACCTTCGCCATCACGCTCGTCGCGCGGCACGAGGCCACCGGCGGGGGCGCCGGCCGCCGGGTCGAGGCGCTGCTCTTCCTCGCGCCCGTGCCGCTGTTCTTCGCCGTCGGTTTGTTCTGGCCGTGGATGCTGCTGTGGACGGGCGTCTACGCCTGGTGGCTCGTCCGCTCCAACCGCCGTCACCCGCTGCCCGCCGGCGTCGGCCCGCGCGTCGCCGACCGGCTGGCGGCCATGCCGTTCATCGACGCCATGGCGAACGGCCATCTCGCGTTCGTCTGCCTCGGCACATGGATCAAACGCAAGGGCGTGCACCCCGAAGCCTTGTTCGCCGCCGCCTGCCTGCTCTTGCTCGTCCTGGCGGCGGCGCCGGTCGCCGTCCGGCTTGTCCTGCGCTGGCGGAAGCAGATTCCTTCGACCTGAGGAAACGGGGGATTTTGCCGCGGGGGCGGGGTTTTCCGGGAACTGGGCTTGTCCTCCGGCGTCTCACTCATTCTGATAAACCCTCCCCCGGGCCATGTCCGACTCCCTCGACCTCGAATTCGCGGTGACTTACCGCCATCGCATCTTCTTCACCGAAGGTGCGTTCGCGTCGGGTAACCGGGTCCTCGCCGACCTGTTCGCCGGAGCCAAGGTCATCCCGATCGTCGACGCCGGCCTGGCCCAGGCCCGTCCGGGTTTCGCCGCCGAGGTCGCCGCCTATGGCAAAGCCATGGGCGTGGCCTTCACGCGCGCTCCGCTCGTGCTCACCGGTGGCGAGGCCGCCAAGAAGGACTCCGCCGTCGTCAAGGCCGCCCTGGCCGCCATCGAGGCCGACAAGATCTGCCGCCACTCGTACGTGCTGGCCATCGGCGGCGGCGCCTTCCTCGACGCCGTCGGCTTCGCGGCGGCCACCGCCCACCGCGGCGTGCGGCTCGTGCGCATGCCCACCACGACGCTCGGTCAGGGCGACGCCGGCGTGGGCGTGAAGAACGGCATCAACACCTTCGGCAAGAAGAACTTCACCGGCGCCTTCGCCGTCCCGGCCGCCGTGGTCAACGACCTCGCGCTGCTCGCCTCGCTCGACGCCCGCGGCCTGCGCGACGGCCTCGTCGAGGCCGTCAAGGTCTCGCTGCTCAAGGATCCGGCCTTCTTCGCCAGCTTGGAGAAGGAAGCCCCGCTGCTCGCGGCCGGGGATCTCCCCGCCATCGGCCGCGCCGTCCGCCG
>Ga0315909_10009342_pt1 | contig 10616 bp, 15 predicted proteins | sample LakEriMetagenome_11_FD_203527 | JGI IMG/M metagenome (GOLD analysis project Ga0315909, IMG submission 203527) | Freshwater fungal communities from buoy surface, Lake Erie, Ohio, United States - Buoy 2 MA125 | ecosystem: Environmental > Aquatic > Freshwater > Lake | place: USA: Lake Erie, Ohio...
AAATTTTAGATATTATGAAGGCTCAATCTGAGCAAGGGGAGAGATGGAAAAAAATCAATAAGAAAGATTATAAATCGCTCGACGGAAAAGGAACTACACAGGAGAGAAAGAAGTATTTTTTTGAGACATTCAATATTTACAACTCGCTAGATGACGCAGGGAAAAAAGGTGTGATCGATTCAATCAAAGAGTTTTTCAAGACAAAGAGAAAGGGCCTAACTGAGGAGATGTTTAACGATAAACTTAAAAAGTGGAAAAAATCAATGGAGAAGCAGGATCAGGGATCTCCTAATTATAACCTCTATGCTATGATTGCTCCAGAGGATGCTGAGGATTTAGTGAAACCTGTTGAGAAACCAGGGGGTGAAGTTGTAAAGCTAGAAGACCAAAGCGTGATCCCGCCGGATCTTAAAAATTCTCTCTTTAAAAATAATATGTGGAACATAGAGACACCGGATGAGACTTTCGATAATCCCGAAGTAGGCGAGGAAATTAAAGAGAACCTAAAAAGAGATATAAGTGATGACTGGTTTAAGTTCTCAGGGAAAGGGAAGCATCTAATAAAAAACATAAACATAAACTCCTCTTGCTCGAGATATAGAAATACCGCACCTTCTGAAAATATGTCTTGGGTAGAGCTTGCTTTTAAGAGAGCAGGTACTTTTGCAAAATACATCCAAGACACTGCAAAAGAGGTTTCTGGCGGTGATGCAAAATATGTGGATAGTATTAGAAAATTAATAGTTCTAGATTACTTGGGTACAAACGGTGACGGAACATCCGGTCCAGATCCAGGAAAAAATAAAGAGGGCCAAGAGGTTCTAAAGGGATACTACCTAAAGAATGGTGAAAAGTTAACTCAGAAAAAAGAAGGTGGCCTTCTAAAAATTGGTGTAGTCGGTGTTGACATAACAGATGGACAGCCTGTTTTGAATGGTAAGGTTGAAATGAAAGACGCATTAGGATTGGATAGACAGCCTATAAAGGAAGATCCTAAAAGTCCAGAGGAATACGAGAAGTTTAAATTTATAGAGGTTGATATCCTTTATAATGAGGATGCAACGATAGACCCAGAGGGAGATGATCCTGGATCAATAATTACAGGGGAGAAAACAAAAACAGAAGGTAAAAAATTAGCTGTTAAATTCCCAGTGGGTGACCCAACCGGGGGTGGAGGCGGAGGCGGTGGAACCGGCTATCGCAGAAAAAGCAATAGACCAGCTCCGTCCATACCACAAAAAGGCAAAGCTATTCCTTGCCCAGCATTCTAATAAAAAATAAACAAAATGGAAAAAGTAGTTAATTTAAGCGCATTTGGCGACATAATAGAAAACCCAGATAAAAAAATTGCTGGTGGATCATTCTTCGATGTTAGGAATTCCAACAAGAAAGAAGAACCAGAGCAAGATCACGATCAAGAGCAAGACACATTCGCTGTAGCTCCTGATGGTGAAGAAGGCGTAAAAAGCTACTCAGTTCTTTTATCTAAGATTCTTCAAAATTCTGCTCAGATAAAATTGCTACATTGGCAAACTCTATACTATGGACAGCACAAAGCTCTTGATAGCTTCTATGAATCATTTGGAGATCTAAGTGATAAACTTGCAGAGGTTGTTCTTGGTAAATTTGGTAAGCAGAATTTAACTGAAGATGAGCTTTGTCTTTGCATATACAATTACAAGAACCCGGAGAATTCAAATCTAAATGAGTTCCTTGATCATCTATACAAATGCTACGATCATGATTGCAAAGCTATGTTCAGCTCAGCTGAAGATCCAGAAATCATGAATATCCTAGATGAGATCACAGGATTGATTGATCAGTACAGATACCTTCTAAGGCTTAAATAACTTCATTAAAGATTTATTGAGCTTCCAGCCCCTGTTCCTAGAAGTTCCTTTGCTTTTGCTTGATCTATTAGGGTTCCGTCGTTTAAGAATTTAGATCTACCTAGAACTTCTGGCGTGTAGAATTTTAGAAGCGTAGGCATCATTCTTTCTAAGATATAAGTGCCGGTTTTCTTAAGGTCTCCCGGAGTAATACCGGTCTTTAAGAGTGTCTTTGTTATTACGCCATCTTTACTAATATATTTATCAAAATCCTCGGGAGTGTATTCCCAAGTTGTCTCGGATGGCTTATTATTTTTAGTTGTATCTGAAGCCCATTTATCTAGCGTCTTTTGATCCATTAGTCCTTTATTTGGATCAAGCAAATGCTCAGCTAGTTTTTGAAGAGCCTGCGGCTTATTACATGTTTTATTTATGTCGACTTTATTGGCTCCACCAAATTGTAAACAGGCCTGTCTAAATATGTTTTTATATGATTCTATCCAAGTTGACTCCTCCTCTGGGTCTCCGTCCATCATCTTTTTGATGTCCGGTAGCACTGATATTACATACTTATCTTTCAATGCCTTAGCAAACATTGGCATTCTAGCTAAGCTTAGTTGGTCAAATAGACCCTCGTTTAGATTAAAGATATCGGTGAAACCCCTCATATAATTTTTACTTTATATATCGGGATTACTGTATATCCTCCCCGAAAACAGTTAGATTGAATACAAGAACCTCGTTTCTCCATTTACCGGTTTCTTCTACCCATTTGTGTATTACGTACATTGTGCAAGTACCAAAGCTGTTATTGTCAAAATCCTCTATGCTAGTTTTGTGTGATTTTGATTCTAGGTAGTTTTTCAATATGAAATTTTCACCATCATTTTTCTTGTGAGCATTTATTGCTTTAAGAACTAGCTTTTGGTCATCCATTTCAGATTCAGTTCTTATGCTATAGTAACACCCTTGAAATATCTCGTTCCCTACCGTTCTCTCGACTGATCCTCCTTTTAGATCTTGGTGTAGTGGATAGTATATGACGTGGGCTGGTTCTTTGAATTTGCTATTATCGCCAAAGCATTTTTTGTGAGCATTTCCATTTTTTTCAACCTTTCTCATTGACTCTATTAGCTTGCAGTCTTTAGAATTATAGCTGAGGACGTTGGCGAAATAGAAAGCTCTCTTATGAGCTTGCTCATTTAAAAATTCAAATCTAGAAACTGGATTGGAGATCCCTTCCTCGTACTTCTGTAGATCCATTGACCATCCAAGATCAGCGTCAAATGGAACTGAGTTGCCAGATATTATTCTTGTTGATTTTAGTTCTCCTTGTGCGTATCCGTTTACTGATACAAGTAGGACTAATAGAACTAGTAATAGATTTGTTTTTTTCATGATAGCTGTTTTTATTTACACAGCTAATTTATGAAAAAACCCCGTAGATTCTCAGAGATTATCCGAGATAAATTGCAAAAAAGTTTGAAAATTATTCTCTTCCTCTTTTGATTCGTATAAATCGAATTTCTCCTGGTCTTTGTCTGCTGTGAGAGTTACGTTCCAGGACTCCTCAAATGTTGGAGCAGAGTTTTTATAGGAGGCATCAGACTCGTCATTTACGTCCCTGGTGTACTGCCAGCCTAGGAAAAGTGAATCTGGAACTTGAAATCCGTAGTACTTAAGAACATCTCTTTGTACCTCGAGGGTTTCCTTAACCCTCCAGTTTTGACCAAGTAGGATAAGACCCGCTTTGGTGTCCTTAATAATGTTCTCCTCGCCTAAAGTTGTCCATCTACTTTCTAGCCAATCAAGTCTTTCTATTAGTTTTTGATAGATTGCGTTTACGTTCCCCCATCTCTGAGAACCGAAGAAAATAATGGCCTGGCTTTCAAAAAGCTCGTTTGTGATTTTCCAAAGCTCGTCATCTTCGAAATCGTGACTAGCCCAGCATCTTAAATGTCCATGAGGATTCTTAGTCTTGTCCTTTACGAAAGATTTTTTAACACCACATAAGTTACCTTTGAGTTCACTCACGCAACCTAGAGAGTTGTAGATCTTCATTTTAGCTGCGTCAAGAACTGCAACCTTAACACCTCTTCTTTTTAGGCTTTCAGCAAGTGAATTTGCCAACTGTGTTGACTTCGGTACTTCGCCATATGTCTTTTCAACATAAGGTGATCTATTGCTGGTCGTAACGAATGTCACTTTTTTAAGATTAGAAAGTTCCCTTAAAAAATTAGAGACATCCTGTATTTCCGGTCCATATTTTACTTCTATCATACAGTGTATATATTTAAGAATTTTTTCTATGTTTCGGTTATATAATACACCACAAATAACAGCTATAGAATGAACGTTAATAATTCTTTTCTTTATGTACTGGAGGAAGAAGGAGAGATCATAAATCAAACCCACGCTTCATCAGTTGAGAAAGCACTAGACTACTTCAAAAGTATAGGATATGACCTTTATGAAAATAAAGATCTAAGTATAAGACCGGTACGGAAAAACTACAAAGATGCCATAGCTGATTTAAGAAATTCAGACGAAGGATCTGAGGATGCCTGGGACAAGTGGCACCCGCAATATTAATTAGGTATTTATGTCAATAAAAAGATATCCCGAATTTATATCAGAGATGAAAAGATATCTCTCAGGGGAATTCTATAATCTTGTGGAAGTCATAGGCTATCTAAAAAATAAGTATAAATTTTTTGAATCTATAATAGATGAATTCCCAGAGATTGAAGAGGATTTGAAGAAGATAAGGTTTTATATAGAGTTCCCTTATAAAGGGAAACAAACTAGGGTTAGATTGAAATTTGGACCTTGGGTAAAAGTAGGTGCAGGCAACATGGCAGAGTGGCACGGATACATGGACTCAAACGAGCAGAAAGTTGTGCTTTCTAGGAAGTTCTTCTCGCCTAAGTTCAACGATAAACAATATCTAGCTGGAGTTTTATTTCACGAGATAGTACACTCACTAGACCCCAAAGATGTACCCATGACAGGAAAGATAAGCGACGTTTCTTTCGGGATGCACTCTCAGAGTAAAAAATTGGGATTCACTTCAGCCAAAAGAAACACAAAAGAATTTGTTTTTGATCTGGTTCAATACCTAAACAGTCAGGGCTTATCAAGAGAGGATTTTTATGCTAAATCACCAGCTGAACATGATGCCTGGATCTCTGAATTAGTTTTTAACATGGAACAGTATTTTCTGAGTGTGGACAATAATGAAAGGGAGGATAAAATTATTAAGATCCTTGATAGATTGAGGGAGGGAGATTATGATTGGGTTTCAGATTTTATTACTCAGGATTACATTGACAAATTTGCCGTAGCTGATCAAAAATTTCTAAAAAGACTCTTTAGTGCTGTCTATAAATCAATCCGTGATTTTAGCCAGATAAAAAGAACCCCAATCAGGATATCTGTTAAAGTGGATATAGGAGTTAGGAAAAGATTAAGCGAGGTTCTTAGCGAAGAGGAATACGAATATGTACTTTCCGAGATAGAATCAAAATAGTTTCTTAACACTTATTCTTAGAGAACCGGATCCTTTGATGACCCGGTGATAAACTCCTTTGGGTATAAAAATTTCACCCTCTATTAATTTAGGAATCTCGTTATCGAATTGGATCATCCAATCCGTTTTTTCCAGTGCTTCTATTATCCTATCTTCTTCGTCCCAGTGCCACTTAAGTTCGCTGGGGTTTACCGATTTAGAAAAGACCCTTTCGTAGGTCCCCTCCGGCATATTTCTCTCCTTAAAGGGTAGCGGATCTTTTACCATGTTCTTTTGCTTGAAAGGCCAAGAAGCTTAGAGTATCTGCCCACGTTGCATGACCAGTATTTGGCTTTCCATTTTGGTCCCGGATTGTCACACCCCATTCTTTTTACGAAGGATCTGGCTTTTTTAGGATCCGCATTATTAACTCTCATTCCTGGCTCACCAAAACCAACTTTCACCACGTTTCCTTTTTGGTTTTTAGTGTAAACACCAAACTTCCTAGGACCTCCTGGTGTTCTAAATGGTCTGTTAAGTTTGACTTTTTTGCCTCTGTACTCAGCTTCTAAAATCTCCTCGTCTGTTTCAAATGGTACATCCAAAGGCACTATCTCTCCTTCATATATGCCAAATAATCCAGCATCCGAAGAGATAAGAAATAGGTCATCCTCTGTTAAATCGATTTGTCCTATCCCCCAAAGCTCTCTGGCTTCGTTGATAAGAGAAAACCACGAATCTGATTCTATTCTATAGGCACTTTCCAAAAGGGAAATCTGTCTATCCAGATGATACTTCATACCCTCACTAACATCATTTAGCTGGATAGATTCGTTTAGAACTTCGTTGGATAGTCTCATTATTTATGCTTTTTTGGTGGACTCTTTTTCTAGTTCTTCCAGATTTTTCTGGAATCTATCATAGGAGTATTTAAGGTAGTCGTTACCCATCTGCGGATTTTGTTTAGTGTCCATTGGGATATTAGAAAGCTTAACGTACTTTCTGTCTGGGAATTTCTTCTTTAGATCCTTCATAGCATCTGGACCTATTTGGAATAGACCTTTGAATGTTTTGTTTGCTCCAGCTTTAGGATCGAATCTAGATTCTATCCAAGCTACAGTTTCTAAGAAATCATTAGCGAAAAACTTTGGGCTTATGCTATCTATACCAGACTTAACTTCCTTGTGTTTCGCTAGATTTTCTTTAGCTTCCTTAGAGTAGGCATCCCATCTTTTTTTCCAATATTTGAAATAAGCCAGTGCTTTGTCTTTGGATGATTTCTTGGGATCATTCACAATGGAAAATCCTGGATCCGCTGACGGCATATTCCTTTTAAGTTTGGCTATGTCGTCGCTATCCAGTTTGTACTGCCCCTTAGCTGCTAGAAAAAGTTTTGCTGCTCCTCTACCTCCCTGTTGGTGAGGAACATACATCATGTGTGGTCCTACTATCTCATCAGGTAGCTTAGCTGGGATTTGTACAGCAGAAGAAGGAGCATTGAGTTTACTTGCTGCCAAACCTATAGCTCCAAATTTATTGTACCATCCTTTGAGCCAGGATATAAATTTAGGATAGAGATCATCAAAGATTCCTTCATTTATTGGAACGTTTGGCTCTATGTACTTATTATACTCTAATAAATGCTTCATAATTTATATATCCGATAGAGATTGACTTGTCGCAGTAGGATTGACCCAATAAAAAAAGACCTCTTGGGTCTTTTCTCATATTTTTATGCGGCAGGATTACTCCTCTTCGCTAATCGGATTATCAAATCCGGATTCTTTAAGTTCCTCGATGATCTCATCGATTGAAACTGCTCTTGTCATCCATCCATGATCAGAAGAAATCATAGGCTCTAGGTGGCCGATGATGTAAGACCTAAGTCTCTCCGCCGTTGATGATAATTCTGTTCCCTGTAGACTTCTATAAACTCCCTGTAGGTTTTGTAGAGCATCTTCCATTTGTGACTGAGCCTCGTACAGAAGTTCCACACAATCGTTTACTTTTGCTGCATCTAGCATCTCGTTAACTGATTCGTTGATGCTTCCCGATCCGGTTAGATCCTCGTATTTCTTAATGTTTTTCATTTCTTATTTATTTTTTGATCTGCAACTTGAGCAGTTAGAGGGATCGCCTCCGCAGGCGCAACTTGAAACTGTTGGGTTTACAGGTGCATTATCTTTCTTGGTGAAGATCTTCTCTATGACAGTTAATCCTAGACCACCTCCAGCTATAAGAGCTAGAGCATCATACATGAACTCAGGTGTGGTTTTATCCTCTGACATAAATGTAGCAATATAAGCAAGAACGATGATATTAAAGAGAGTAAAGAATGCGCTAAATCTCTTGGATGAAACCTCGCCTCCGCTAGAGAACATTCTGATGAAAAAATTCTTCATGCTATTTTTTATTCTATATATCCTAATAGCCCGTATGCTTCCCCTGTGGTTTAAAATAGAGCCTAGATCTTCTATTAAGTCTGGCCATCGATAATACCGCTTTGAATTCGGTAGGGCTCAATAGTTTCTCAAGTGTTGGTGTGAGAATAATGTGGGTTTCAAGATCACCTTGTGCAAATATTTTAATGAGCTCTTCCTTTGTTTGGGTTTTAGTCCAGTCCAGGCACTCATCAGGCATCTCTAGCAGAGTTCTCTTTGCTTTAGCCTCCACATCTGGCAAATTTGAATTGAAGTCTGTGTTATTTCCTATTGAATAAACAAGTCCTCCAGCTTTTCTTATGTCATTCTTGAACATCTCTGAAGTTTCGTCGTCATTAAACACATCGAGATTAGAGGCTATGTCACTAAGCGCATCCATGTCTAGCCCATACACAACATAGAATCTACCATATAGTGGGGAGTTGAGATCTGAATCAAAATAATCATCTGTAATTCCCTCATCCTCATCCTCATCTTCATCTTCGTCCCCATCAGAATACCAATTATCTTCCGTGGTAGCATATTCACGAGCGAGCTCAACCAGGTTCTCGGCTGAATTCACATAAAGGCTTGGGCTGTCCCCAATATCACCCACTGGAAACATATAGGGTTGTCCTGGCTCAAAAGTCACATATAAAACCTCATTATTACTCATAATCTTCTCTTTTTTTAAAACGATCTCCTCTGCATTCTGCCTGCAGCCATAGCTGCCAGAATCTCTTCCGCAGATATATCCCCTCTAGAGCTTGCAATTTCCTCGGCTTTATCCTTTATTAGAGCTTGATCCCCCTTATTTCCCAGCGACATGATTATAGAAATTAGGCCCTCAGAGTTTATAAGCTCTTTGTCTTTAATGAAACCCAAGATCTCTTCTTTAGATAGATTCCCTGTTCCTTTAAAAAAAGAAGGGGACGAATCTTTTCCGATCCCGATCATGATAAACCCTCTTTCGGTCATGAAGTCGGAGAGGTCTTTGACTATGGTATGCTTTGATGCATACGGTGCTTCCTGAGCCGTGTCATAGCCATCGCCAGGTAGTTCGTAGTAGCTCTGATATATCGCGTCTTTGGCGCTCTCGCCATTTGTGGATTCTGCTGAAATGATAAAGGTGTAGTTATAGAGATCGCTCCACCCATAGTCCTCGAACAAACTTGGATCCTCTTCCTCAACACCATTAAAGCCATCACCCATACCGTAAGCACTACAGTCTGACTTGCCATACATCTCAAAGAGCTTCCCCCAGGGATGTGGACTTATAAAACTATCGCTAAAGGCTGGCTCTGGAAATCCATAGTGGCCATCTGGTTCGAAGATAAGATATGTGATTTTTCCTTCTGTCATTGTGTTGATTTTTTTAGTTTATCTGGCCTCCTTGGAGAGTTTTAGTACTTTGGAAGCTTCTACCAAATCGTAGAAATCCTCCTCGGTGAAATCCCCTCTGGAGAGCAGAGACTCCTTTAGAGTCTCGCACCAATCTGAATTTGTGTTGATAATGATGTTCTCTGCAGCATCGTGGTTTACTAGTTTGGTGTCTCTAAGAGCTTCACCTACTAGGTTCAGAGCTGCTGGGTAGATGTTTTTAGCTACCTCCTTTGGCAGGTGTCCAATAACTCCGATCTCGCCTCCTAGCTTTCTGCTAACAATGCCTTCAATTATGCCATCGCCAAAGAAACTACCCTCTGTATAGGAGCTGACAAGACTTTCATCGAGAGCCGATTTGAAAGCCGCCATTTTGCCGGTAAGACCTCTGAGCACAAATGTGCAATCATAGGCTAGTGTCCAGCCGTACTGATAGAACCATTTGGGATCCTCCTCTTCAACTCCCTTCCACTCATCAGGGTAACTTCTCTCCATCTCATCGGGTGACTCCCAGTTATACACGCTACAAGCGGATTCACCATAGAGTCTGAAGAGCTCCGTGTGTGACAGTGGTTCTTGGTAGCTGTCTGATAGCTCGGCTTCTGGATATCCGTAGTGTCCATCTGGTTTGAAGATAGCGAAGAATATTGTTTTCATTGGCTTACGCTTCTAGAGCTGATGCGATTGTGGAATATGTGCCTCTATTGCCCTTGAATTTGCCACCTCTTTTTACTATGGTGTCCACCTTCTCTCCGGTGTTCAGATTGAGGGTGTTGCAGAGTGTGCCTGCTCCCCTTAGGAAGAGATCTCTAGATCTATTCAGACCAGTACCGTCTGGGGTGCCAAAGTAGTTCTTGCCGTCTGATCCAGGAGCTTCAATGCTCTCGGCTATCTCTATGCCCTTTAGGTCTCCCCACTCCTTGATGTCTTCGATCTCGGCCTTGGTGTACCAATCTGGAGATGTGAAGTTGCCCTTTCTAGAGGCCAGTACAGCCCGCATGATTGGAGTCTCCTTAGCTGGTGTAGCTCTCATGGATTCAAAAAGAAACTCTGGGAATAGCTTGATGTGTTTCATTCTTTTGATTATTTGTTTTATATATTCCACGTCTCTCAGCGATCCAAGAAAAAGGCGCCTTGGGCGCTGTTTTTGACGGGCTCACCAGAGTCTCCCTTAGGAGGCTCTTCTTCTTAGTCTGGCCATGGCTTCAAGGCCTTTGATCTCCTCTGGTGTGAAGTTGGGATGGCTGGGAGCCAGCAGAATGGCATCGCTCTCCTTGTTTATCTCGCTCCACCTCTTAGCCACAGCTTCTGGCCAACTCAAGCCAGAGGACATATCCCGATAGAGGGAGTATAGAAGTCCTGGGGGGACTGGATTTTGATTAAATACAGCATACTGTGCACCCAAGGGTGCACCCTCTAGAGAGACCAGTTGATTACGTGAGCAGTCGAGAGAGGAGATGACCGCTGAGGGTGCTCCCT
>Ga0315909_10009343_pt1 | contig 10616 bp, 2 predicted proteins | sample LakEriMetagenome_11_FD_203527 | JGI IMG/M metagenome (GOLD analysis project Ga0315909, IMG submission 203527) | Freshwater fungal communities from buoy surface, Lake Erie, Ohio, United States - Buoy 2 MA125 | ecosystem: Environmental > Aquatic > Freshwater > Lake | place: USA: Lake Erie, Ohio...
CCGTTGCTGCTATTGCAAAAGCAATTAAGGGGCAGCAGCGTGAAGCCGATAAAGTGGTGGGTAAAATTGTTGCTCAAAACAAAGCCATTCAGGCAATGGAAGAAGCCGTTAAGGCCAATCCTGAAGCCGAAGGGCAAATCAGGCAGCAGTTTCAAAAGCAAATTGATGCCGTTGCACCAACGGACGATGAAGTCCTTACTGCCTATGAAAGTACGGCACAGCTTCCCGAATCGGAAGAGAAGGCCAAGATACAACAGAACCTTGAGGCTTACATGGCCGAGAAGGGCATACAACCCGAAGCCGTTGGACAAGAGGCCGGACTTGGCGAATTGATGCGAATGGAGGCCGCGGAAGAGGCCCCCGTAATACAAACGGTGAACCCTGAGTTCCCTGCGCCACAATTTGCCACAGAAGAAGCTGCTCCCGTTCAGGAGGACGAAGACTTAGTGGCCCTGAACGAACAGATTGCCGCAATAGAGAACGCTCCTGCGGAGGAGGAAATAGTAACGGAGGAAGTTCCCGTTGCTTCCGAGGTAACGCCTGAGTCAAAAAAAGAAGAAATAGCAAAAAAGGGCAAAGACCTTGAGAAAAGATATAATGCTCTTCAGAAAAGGCATAAAAAAGAGTTAGCCGATTTAAATAAAAAAGAAGGTAAAAATTATGCAGATGTATTTGATATTTTAAATATCAATGAGTATTCGCAAGACAAATCTCCACGAAGCAAAGAGGCGGTAGTATTAGCGGAAAGGCATGAAAAAGAATTTCAAAAATTACTACAAGAGCAACGCTCTTTGCAAGAAATGGCTGAAGATGTTTCGTATAGTAATTATGACTTTTCAGGAAAAAAATCAATTTTACAAAAATTAAAAGATGCCATTGGTGCTGTCTATAGAAAAGACAAAGATGCTTTAGAGGAAGGGTTTATGAACTCTTATGAAGCTCTTGATAGGGCAAATCAAGTGGGAGGTGGTAATTATGTGGCTCATGGAATGGGGAAAGCCTCTATTTCGCAAGCATACAATTCCCTTATAGAACTTTTTACAAAAGGTATTAATCCTCAGCGAGGAGGAGGCAAGCTTTATGTAGCCCCTTTGTCAGGAGGGATAAGTACGGGGCAAACTGCATCTGGTAATGCCTATATGGACGGGCCATTTACTTTGGTTGCCAATAGAGAGCATCAAGGCGATATAACAGACATAAGTCAAGTTGGTGGAATAATAGTTAATGATGGCATAGCGACTAATGAGGTGATTTCTTCATTGCGTGATTTATTCCCTAATTTAGTAATTGAATCAACTTCCAATACAGATAGACTTGTTGAACAATTAAATCAAAAGTCGGAACAACAAGCCGCCCCCGTTGCTGCCGAGGAAGAAGTGGTGGCGGAAGAAGTTCCTCCTCCCGCTCCGAAAGCAAAGAAAGAGAAGGCCCCCAAGCCCGCTCCTGCTTCTAAAGCAGAAAAGGATAACACTTTTACATTTGATGATTTAAAAACCATATCAAAAGGCACGGCTTTAGCAAAGAAAGGCGCAGAAGTAATGTCTTCAGATAAAGTTGAATCCCAATTACGACCAGGCGATGAAATTACTTTTTTTGCCGAAAGAGAACGAAAAGGAGTTTGGGATGGCAAATCCATAAGAGAAAAAGGAACCAATAATCCTTGGGGGATAATGGCGATATTGTCAGACTCTAATGGTTTTATAAGGAATGATACCAAAATAGCAGAGCAATCCAAGCCAGCCCCCGTAACGCCTCCTGCTCCGAAGGCAGAGCCTAAAGAAGAGAAGCCTACAATAGGAGTTCCTCAAGAAGGCAGTAGGACAGAACTTCCTCCGCAGTCCAAGTACACCACAGAGCCTCGCAAGATGGTGTTCAAGGACGGGCAATGGAAGCAAGAAGTGGGAGGAGAAATTGTTAAAGTGGGGCCTTCCGTTCAGCAACAAGCTCAGGAGGCGTTCTCCGGGAAGACGGAGGCAAAGGCAGAGGAAACGGAAGAGGCTCCTAAAGGAGAACAGAAGCCAATTGAATTTGGCAAGCAACTTGAGCAAAAGTATGGCGTCAGGGTTGATTTGCTTGGCAGATTGGACAAGGGTGATTTAACTCTATCAAGAATCGAAGTTCCTAAAGGCCAAAGAGAAAAAGGCATAGGGACTAAGGTTATGGAAGAGATAATCAAGTATGCCGATGAAAATGGCAAACGGATTGTTTTAAGTCCCACAAAAGAGTTTGGTGCTACATCTGTTGATAGGCTAAGAGCCTTTTATAAAGGATTTGGTTTTGTTGAGAACAAAGGCAACAACAAAGACTTTACGATAAAAGAGTTGATGTATAGACTCCCTTCTCAAAAAGAGGAAGCGAAGCCTGTGGCCGAAACAAAGGGAGGCGCAAAAGAGAGTTTAAGTCAAAGGTTAAAAGGAGATGCTCTTTTAGATGCTGAAGATACATTAGCCGAGTTGAGTGATAATGGCGCAACAATAAATCCTGATGGAACTGTTGTGGTTTACCACAGAACCTCTAAAGAAAAAGCCGATGCCATTGTGAAAAATAATGAGATGCTTGGTCTTGAGGATGGGGTATTCTTCTCAACATCTGAGAAAGGTCAGGCAGAAGGATATGGTGATGTTGTCGTTAAAATGAATGTGCCTATTGAACAGATTCAAATAGATGACACATTCGGAAACGAGGCTCATGTTAGAATCCCTACGAAAAAGGCAAATCAGAAAATATCTGTTTCCAAGTTTTCTCCGCAATTAACAAAGGCAGAGGAAACGAAACCCGCTCCCAAAGCCCCCGAAACGAAGGGGGTTGAGGAAGACTTTACCGCTAAAGGAGAGAATAAAGTTGTTAATGAAAAAGGCGAGCCTTTAGTTTTATATCACGGCACAGATAAGAAATTTGAAAAGTTTTCAGATGAAGGACTTGGATATTTCTTTACCACAGACAAGGAAACGGCAGAAGGCTATATGAAAAAATATGGCTCAAAAGATGGCTATCTAAAATCCGTGAATGTTAAAATAAGCGAGCCAATAATAATTGATGCAAAGGGTAAAAAATGGGATGATATAGAGGTTGAAACCAACCAAATGACTCCTCAAAAAGTAAAGCTTACAACAAGTCAAATACTTCAAACGGTAAGAGGCTTAAGGAGTCCAGATATATTTACCAATCTTTCCTTTACAAATAAAAAAGCGGATGGTCTTATTATAAAAAATGTAATAGACCCATTGGGCGGAATAGGCAAGCCAATAGATTTGTACATTCCTTTTGAGACTAAACAAATCTCAGAACTAAAATCTTTAGCACCAACTACCCAAGCCGAGTTCACCTCCAAACAAGAAGGCAACGCTTCCACAGAATTTGACGGCATAAAGAAGCCATCAAAAATTAAAACGAAGTCCTTTGACAACAAATACGGCAAGGGAGCCTTTGAGCGTATGCAGAACATCACGCAGAACTTTGAAGACATAATGGACGGCCTGTCCGAGAAAATAAAACAAGATTGTCTATAACATGAAAGAATCACTATTAAAAGCCAGCGACAAGAAGCTGCTGAACGAAGCCGTAGGACACGAACTCTACGCTTCCAACTTTTACAAGTATGCCGCCTCCTGCTGTCAGAAGCAGGGACTATTCGGAGCGCAGAAGTTCTTTGAAGCGGAATCCGCTGACGAACTTACTCATTACTACAAACTCCGTGACTTCTTTAACGACAGAGGGGACGAAGCCGATATGCCTCAAGTGGACGAAGTGGACTTCAAAGAAGGCATTGACCTCATGGGCATCCTTGACGCTGCTTACAACCTTGAGAAAGACCTTGGCGACTTCTATAACGACTTCTATTTCTCCACAAAGGATGCCACAGTGCAGGTGAGGATTCACAAGTTTGTGAAGATACAGACGAAGGCAGTGGGTGAATACGGAGACCTCCTTGCTCGTCTTTCCCTCGTTTCGGAATGTCCCGGAGGGCTTCTTATATTTGACCAAGAATTAGGAAATAAATAAACATGGCTAAACTTCCTTGCGTTCCGCAGTCCCGAATGTTCACCCTGAAGGACACCGGGGAAACAATGTCCTATGACCAAGTGCGTCAGTACCTAATGGAGAATCCCGACATTTGGCTTGGGGCAAAGGAGGGCAAGGAAGTGGCCAATGCTCTCAAAGATGTTGAGAGTACGGCAAAGGCGTTGGAGGGAAAGGAATTAAGTGAAATGCCAAATGTAAGTTGGCATGGTAGTAAAAACAAAAATTTAATTTTTGGCAAACCAAAAGAAGGGGCATCATCAAAATCTAATATGCAGTTAGATTTTGGGACTCATTTTACAAGCAAAGATTATGCTTCATTTTATGAGGGGGATAAAGGCAGAAAATATCCTGCAATTATTGATTTGAAATCGCCGATTGACCTTACGCAAGGGATGTGGTGGAAAGACGATGCAAATTTTCAAAAAGTACATCAATTAATAAAAGATTTAAAGTTAGAAAAAACTTATGGGGCTATTGATTTTACTGATAGGCAAGGTAATAGGCAATCAGATATTCAAGGCGTATCTATTAATGCCCATAAATTATCAGATTTGCCGCCCAAGAAAGTTAGTGATGCTTTAAAAAAGAACGGGTTTGATGGTATAATTTACGAACCTTATCATCCGCAAGGTGGCAAATATTATGAAGCAAAGCCGAAAAGTTTTATTGTTTTAGATAACGCATCAATAAAAGAACCAACCCCTAAAAATATCTCCGAAGCCTACCACAAGGCCAAGAAGGACGGAACGAATCCCGAACTCGTCAAAGCCGTAGAGGAACTTCTGGGTGGCAAGGAAGTGGCTATGCCGAAGGCGGCAGAAGTTCAGGTGGAACAATACAAGCCTATAACGAAAAAGAATATTGAAATAGGTAAGTTCTCCAAGGACGAGGCTCTTGACTACGAGGAAGACGAAAAGGAATTAGACTCCGGAAGAATGTCCACATACATTTCATCAATGACCGTTGATGTTATGGATGAGGATGGGAACAGCATCGGCAACCTGATTAGACTAAAAGATGAGGATGGTATAGCAACGTATCAGGCAACAGATATTGATGGCAACGAATTAACCCTTGACGAGTTTGACACAAAGGACGAAGCCATACAGGCATTGCTTGACGCTCACAACAAACAAGCCGAAAAGGAGTTTAACAAAGAGCAAAAGCGTTTAGCTAAGGAACGGGAGAAGCAGGCTGCCAAAAAGCAATCTTCCCCCGAACAGGAACTAAAGGCCGCCTTTAACAAATGGAGGGAGGAAACGGGCAAGATGGGCATCGTTGTCAATTGGGAGAAGCAGGCCAAGGCTGACATTGACTTACTCAAGGCCCTTGCCGAATACCTTCGGAAGAAGCTCGAAAAAGGGGCGTTCTCCTTCGAGCAATTCATTGAAGGACTTGGGGGGACAAAAGTCGAAAACATTGACGAGGACAAGGAGCGTTGGAGGAAGTTCTATAACGATGTCGTAGCTGAAACAGAAAAGAAGGAGGCTCCGAAGGCTCCTCCAGCAACGCCTCCAACACCTCCAACGCCTCCGAAGGCAGCAGAACGTGCCATGCCTGAAGGGGAGGAGATGAGGGAGCGTGGATTCGTCACCTCAGTAAAGGAGGCAACTGATATTCGTGAGGATGTAAAGGAGGCTTTGATTGGGGGGCGTTCAACATATACAAGACTGCCTAATGTTGTTAGCGTAAGGGAGGCCAATGCCATTCTTAACGCAATGGGAATAGAAGAGTCAAAGAAACTTGTAACTTCAAATAATACCGATATTCCATTTGCATTCCGTGTTACTCTTGGGCAGGTTATCATAAAGAAGCTGAATGAAGAGAAAAACTTTGGCGATGCAGTTGATGTGGTTGAAGATATAGCAGAACTTGGGACTGGATGGGGACAAGGCATTCAAGCATTGTCTCTATTCCAATATCTAACTCCTGCGGGGCAGTTATTGTCCGTACAAAGGATGATAAATAAGATTAGGCAGAAGAAGTTTGCCGAACACGAGTCACAAATCAAAAAGTTGCAGGAACAACTTGAGGCTCTTAATAAACAAGTAGTTGAACAAGCTATTAAGAATGTTTCTGCCCAAACGCAAGATGTTGCCACTCCCGAATCCCAACCAAAAGGATACGGAGAATCAAACAAGATAGTAACTAAAAGTGCGTTTAATAAAGCTCTTGAAAGGCTTCGTCAAGCCAAGTTCTTTACTGGAGTTCCCCCCGAACTTATTGAGATTGCCATTTATCACATAGAAGCAGGCTCAAGGGAGTTTGGAGAGTTTAGCAGGAAAATGGTTCAAACCATTGGCAAGAAGGTCAAGCCATATCTAAAAAGTTCATATAGGGCAGCTCAAAAGCGATTGGGCGGTGAGGGATATTCTTCCGATGCTGACATTGCCTCTTATATGACTAAGGATATTGAAAAGGATATTGTAAGCGTTCTTAGGCAGTCTGGAGAAAAGATTCAAGAAATTATTAGACAGCACTACACCGTAGCCGAAGAAGTTAAACAGACTCTTTCAGAAAAGCTCCAAAAGAAACTTGGCCTATCTAAGAAAGATGCGGATGCAATTCAAAAAGCCGTAAGCACGGAGTTTGACAAACTTGCTACGGAAAAGAAAGAAAAGGCAATAGGAACCATCTATAGACGACTTGCTCGTAAAAAACCAATAAGCAAAACAGCCTCTCAAAGACTAATTGAGTTCTCTAACCTTGGAGCATTTGACAAGAAAAACTTTAAGGAGGAGTACGCAAAGGCAATGGGCTTTCCTGAATTAAAACCAGAACAAGCCGAAAAAATAAGTGAACTTGCAAATAAGGTTCAAGACGCTAAACCAGGAAGCCCCAAGCAAAATGCAATCATTGACCTTTTAAACTATAGGCTGAAAATAGAAGGAATTTCATTGATGGATGTAGGCACATCCGTTTGGATGTCTGCAATTCTTTCCGGCCCCGTTACACAAGCCAAGAACATTTTTGGCAACATATACAATATGGTGGCCCTCACCGTAAATATAGCCCAAAGCAATCCAAAAGACATTGGGTTTATTATTGGTGGATTGGGTACAGGAATCGGTCAAGGCATATTAGAAGGGGGTTCTGTGCTTTCAACAGGCTATGCGCCATTTAGGGGGCGTGAAGATGCGTCAGGGGTTCTTGAGCTTGTTAAATTCAAGGGGGGCAAGTATAATCCGTTTAATTACTATAAGTATGTGAATAGGTTTATGATGGCTGCCGATGCGGTCACATACGAGGGGCTTCGTGAAATGAAGGCAAGACAACTTGCTCTTGCCCAAGCAAGGAATGAGTTCCCAAATCAAAATGCTCAACAAAAGGCTATTGACATTCTTAATGAAACCGATGAGGCGTATAAATTAGCCTCGCAAGAAGCTACGGACGAATACAACACAGAGGTTGCTCGTATTCAGTCCGACACATCTTTAAAAGGATGGAGAAAAAGGAGTGCCATGTACGCTGCAAAATTGCAACAAATCAGAAGGATTCGTAACATTATGGAACAAGAAAGGCCCGAGCAACTTGTATCAGAAACGCATGATTTCGCTTTGGATGGAACATGGAATAGACCGCCAATAGGCGCTTTGGGATATTTTGCGGGGTTAGTGAATCAAGCCACAAGAAAGTTTCCTGCCTTAAAGTTTGCCATCCCATTCACAAACCTCATCACCAATGTAGCGAATGATTATTTAAACTATACGCCATTAGGTTTTGCAAGGGCAGCAGCGGGAGGCTCTATTACGGGCAATATTAAAAAGCCTCTCACTGAAGACCAAAGGGCGATGTTGGTGAACAAGGCCATCCAAGGCACAAGTTTGGCCATCACATTATTTTTATTAAGCCAGAAGTGGGGAGATGACGATGATGAACCTATCATCCAAATTACGGCAGACGGCCATAATGACTACAAGAAGAATAAAGAACTTGAACGTACGGGGTGGAGGCCATATTCAATTAAGATTGGCAATGTATGGGTGAGCTATAAATTAACCCCATTTGCGGGAATCCTTTCATTTGTAGGGGCCTATCGAGATTATGAGAACTATCAAAAAGAAGAAATGACCGAAGCCAAGTTTAGTCATATAGCTGGAGCTGCTGCATTGGCTATGGCTTCTATTTTTGAAACATCATTCCTCCCTTCTGTTCAAACGCTTCTTGGCGGCCTGCTTGGCGTATCCAAGGGCGACAAGGGGGATAAACTTGTTGAGTGGATGTCTAAAACAGGAACATCTTTTGTGCCTGTATTGGGAACGAATCTCTATCAGCAAGTGGCTCAAATGGTTCAAAGGGGTCTTAATATTCCAGACAAAGAATATAAACAAACGTATTTTGGCCGATTCTTACGCAACATTCCTGTGGCAAGAGATTCCTACCAAAACACCGTAAATGGGCTTGGGGAGGAGTTACCTCCATCAAGCGCAGGAGTTCTTTGGTCTATGGAAAACAAAGGTCCGTATTCAAAACTATGGAACTTGTTAGCCGAAAAGAAATCAAACACTGGCCGACCAGACAGAAAAGGGGCTTCTTATTATGATAAGGACCTTAATCAGAAGGCCATGAATGATGAGCAATTCTATTTCTTCAGCAAGCAACGTGGGGAATACATCCGAAATCTTATGACGGTTAATTACGACAACTTGAAAAAGATGGATGAAAAAGAGTTTGCTAAATGGATGAATAATGTTCGTTCTGATGCCAATGATTATGCCCTTGGAGAACTTGCCATGCGTGACGAGAAAGCCATATATGAAAAAGGGATTCAGAAGTATCAGGCAGAAGCCTCCCATCAAAAAGATAAGGTTGTTTATGCTATAGACATAAATGACATAAAGAATGGGCGGTCGGCATACAGCAAATACCTATCCCTTACTGTTAAGCCCGAAGATGAGGCAAGTCGTGAGATATTTGAGAAAGTAGTGAGCGATTCCGACATTCTTCCAAAAGGAATCTCAAGCCAAGACAAAGAAGCATTTTACGCAGGACTTTTTGAGGGCGATGATGAGGCCGAAATAACTGTAAAGAAGCCTAACGCTGAAGGACAAGTGGAGGAAGTAACGGCTACATTCAAGGAGGTGTTCTCTCCTGCCGAAAGACAAAGGCTCGTCAATCTCTATAAGCAAAAGGCAGCATCAGTTGCTCCAAAGCTAAAGAAGATGGATGAAATCATGGGAACAGAATATTCCGAAGACTATAGTGGCCCTGCTATATGGAGGCAATACATTAACGAGGAATAGTCGTAACTTTGTAATATGATACACAGAATTGACCGGGTGAACCCCGATGTGGACGATAGGGTAATTAAGCCTAACGAGGCACGTCTCGCAGAGAACCTGCGTTTCGGTGCTTCTACGGAGGACACGAACCTTTCGGGTGGAACGCTCTTTTTGGGCAACACCTTGTTGTCTAATTTCGTTCCTCCATCTGGGACTAATCGTGTGGTCGGGGTTGTGTCTGATGGGGAAAGCAAGAACGTTTATTTTGCCTCGTATAATAGCAATGGCAATCACGCCATCTATCAGCTTAGTACCACCACTGACATCGTTCAGGCTGTTGTCATAGGCTCATGGCTTAACTTTCAGCCTAATGACGAATATAACGTATCAATGGCCATTGTGAGCGGATTGCTCTATTGGACTGACAATGTGAACGAACCTCGGATGATAAACATCCAAAAGGGAATAGATACGCAATTGGGCCTTCCAAATAGTTATCCGTCTGTTCCGCAAGATTGGCAGTACGCACAAATAAAAAGGCCCCCTGCATTCCCCTTAGAGGCATATAGGATTCAGTCAATAAACAATACCCTATATGTATTAAATACATCATGGCTTTCTTATGATTCAAGCTCCGATTATTGTGGGACAGGTTCAACTACTGGCCTGCCAGCCCCAAGGTCATTGCTTACTTATAAAAATTCCCTTTTACAGAGTGATTTTATAAACACCGAGGGCTATCAATATAGTTATTATTATGTATATGATAACAATGAAGAGAGCAGGCTTGCTCCCTGGACCGAGCCAATATTTTATAAAAAATATATCGGGCTTAGGGTTCCTTACTATGAGTTTAATAGCTATATTGGGTACAATAGTTTAATAAAAAAAATAGTTTTTGTCTATAGAATTGGAAATTTTGGCATACCATACATTATAAAAGAAGTTTTAAATGATGGAATTAACTACAAAATAATAACCTCAGATAGTATATACGCCCAATTTGATAATGTAGTATCTGCACCGAATAAGATAATAGAAATAAAAAGCCAAACATGGGCCTCTACAAACTTAACCACTGGAGATTATTCAATAAGAAGCAGTTATTTCTTTTCAAGTGCCAGTATAAACTTTTTTACAACATTTGGCGTTCAAATTGGAATAGACAATGTAGCTCAAATTCCAAGAGTTCCTGTTGATACAACAATTACAGACGCAAGATTTGATGCAGTGCCATTGCGTTCAAAAACCAATTCAATTGTTCAAAACAGACTTCTTCATGGTAATTATATCTTGGATAGAAGTACCTGGGATGGGCTAATATTAACGCCACAAGTAAATTTATTGCCATCAAATGGAATTACTAATGGC
>Ga0315909_10009344_pt1 | contig 10615 bp, 10 predicted proteins | sample LakEriMetagenome_11_FD_203527 | JGI IMG/M metagenome (GOLD analysis project Ga0315909, IMG submission 203527) | Freshwater fungal communities from buoy surface, Lake Erie, Ohio, United States - Buoy 2 MA125 | ecosystem: Environmental > Aquatic > Freshwater > Lake | place: USA: Lake Erie, Ohio...
TGCTACCTAACCCGCCACGAAGCAAGAAGTAGGTCAGCGCGATGTTAATCATCACTAACTCTAGGACGAATATAAAGGTGACCGCAGGACGCACGATACCGTTCAGGTTCACGACCCAGCTAGAGGCGCGAGCCATGATAGCCTTGTCGTGGTCTAAAGCCGCGTTCTGGCGGTCTGCGTCGGTCTGGAGGGCAATCTGGTCAGTCCTAATCTCCTCGACCCTCTGTTGGGCTAGGAAACCGCGTTCTGCAAGGGCTAACTCACGCTCGGTCTGCATCTGCGCTAACTTTAACTCTTGCGCCTTGTCAGCCTTGTCTTGGAAGAAGTTTAGGATTTGCGGTAAGCCAGAGGCTAGGAATCCGACAGCGGAAGAAATAAGGGATAGCATTACAGGTGTCCTTTGAAGATGTAGTAAGTGGTGACTATGATTAGCGAGGCTACGAAGCACATAACCTTGAGTTCTCGGAGTTTCTTTAGGTCACGCCCCATCTCGTCACGCCCGTCCTTGATTTCTTTCATCTGGCGCTCTTTGATGGCTTGGATGTCCTTCCACTCGTACTCAGCCTTTTCCTTGCCGTAACGCTCGACAAGCTGCTGGAATAAGTCGTCTTCGGCTTCCTTGATTTCTTTAAGTCTGCGCCACTCCGCGAAAGCCGTGAGGATGGTGGTATCGCCCTTAACTACCCGTTGTTTTTTTTGGAACTGTTGCTTGGCTTGGAGTTCTGCGACCCCAAGTTTTTGTATGTCAGTAACTACTGCTTCAATCTCTTTCCCTGCGGCTATCGCGCTCTTTATTCCCTGCGCGGCACTCTTTGCCGAGGCTACTAAATCACTCATTTATCCCACTTTCTCTCCTCGAAAGTAAGCCACGCCGTTTATTACTTCACATAACTCTGGTGGTAATAACATACCATTCTTAAATGTCAGCACCGCGAATCCTGAACACCAGTTCACGGGGTTTTCTTCACAATAAACAAACTGGTCGCCACTTGGCTCCGCAAGAGTTCCTGTGTCTACGCCATACCTTCTTCCTGGATTGTAATCACTCCACGGCGTGACCATCAGTTTATGCAGGTGTCCTGTGACGATACTTTTGCCAGCTTTTAAGACGTTGTTATAGGTTGCGTGTTGCCCGTTGTGCCACCGATGCTTAATTACAACAGAGTTGTTTATGTCCACCCGCCACCCTGTGTGCCAACCTGGGAAGTACGCAAACAAGTCCGAGAACTCTACTAAAGCATCCGCATGGGTAGCGATGTAGTTAAAGAGGCGTGTATCGTGGTTCCCGTATGTCCACAACTTAGTAGCGTTCTTAGAAGCGTTTGCAATCTCGTGTAGGCGGTCTTGACAGGCTTCTATCTCTTGCTTTGGGGTCGGTGGGTTAGTACCCATGAGGGCGGCGTGGCGGCTGATTCTAGCCCCGTCAAACACATCCCCGTTTAGGATGATGGTCTTGGGCTTAAACTCGGTCAGCAGGGAAACAAACGCCTTGTGCGCTACGGTTTCCTCGCCAGGCCAATAATGGCAGTCGGAGGCTATAAAGACATGACCGTTGTCTACGGTGTGGGAGATAACCCTACGGTTATCGGGGATATATGTGTTGGCGATGCTGTGCTGTCTTGCGGCAAAGGAGGGTAGGGATACGTCTTTTAGTGCCGCCCGCCTTCGGTAAACCGTTCCTACGTCTATGCCTAGAACCTGCGCTACCTTCTGTGGACTCCCGTAGGTCTTAAACGCCGCTATTAGTTCCTCGTCCGATGCCTTTTTTAGTGCTACCACGTTTCCTCCCGCTTAGAAACATTACGTCAATTGGCTCGTGGGAGGATGTGTCGTACAGACACGCCAGCTTTACTGCTTCTGCCGGATTTAAACCTAAGTGCATGGCAGCGATAGCAAAGTTTGCCCCAGTTCCAATTGCCCAAAAGTCGTTCTTTATCTTCGCAGGAATGATGGTACTCTCGTAAATCCAAATGCCATCACTTCTGAGTTCGAGAACGGTCACATCCGTATCCGAGTCTAGGTCTGCACCAGACTCCAACGAATTGTAGAACTTTAATAGTTTATCCCAATCTCCGCAACCCCCGTAGATACTCTCTTGTCCCTTACGGAGTTTCTCTACGAGGTAGAAGGAGTCATCACCGCTGACCATCGAATCTGCGGCAATTTCTCCCGTAGACGCTCTGGCAGCGATGGTGGTCATTTAACGACTAGGCTTAGCAGTAGGACAATTATGCAACCAGCAGAGCCGATTAGGATTTGCTCCAAGCGCTTAAGTCTAGCGTTTATCCCAAGATAGCGTTCAGCACAGACAGCTTCGTGGGTGTCTAGTTGACCTTGAACTTCGCCAATTGTCGCCATACTAAGCACCTATCTTGTCCATGATTTCGTCAAAGTTCTCTGCCACCTCCCAAGAGTTGCCGTTCATGCCGTAGCAGACACGAACCTCTGTACCATCTTCTTGGGTGTGCTGGAAGATTGACGCAATCAGGTCTGTGTTGATAATCAGACCCTCACCGATGCGCCCTTTGGCAGCGTTAGTTAGTTTGATTAGCTTCACGCAGTCACCTCAATCCAAGAGGTTGTGGCCTCATCCCATGAATACCGCTTTGGGTTCTCAGGAGTGCCGACATCCGTTGGGTACGGTACTGGCGATTCCCACAAACAGGTGTCCTCGTTTAGCAGCCAAGACGCATAGGGTTTGGGAGGAATGAACGCATCACGCCCCTCATCGTAGGTGTAGCCTAGTCCCGCATAGTTCTTACGGAACGGGGTTCCACCTAATGCGTGTACGCCACCGTGGGTGTTGTACGAAGTCTGCTTGTAGACATCGCCTGTACGGGCAGAGAGTTCTGCCTCTTTGCCGTTGTCCTCGTCACGACCAACCGTGACAAAGATTACGACATTGTTTTCATCTAACTTCGCAAAATGAGCCACCTGTTTCTCCTTAACTAAAAGTTACTGTTTCTGATGTGGTTGATGTAGCGGTCACGGTGTAAATCTTGAACCCGCCAGATGTTGTGGAGGACTGTGTTACACCGCCTGAGAATGTAGCAGTACGGTTTGATGGTATGCGAATAATTACAACACCAGAACCGCCAGCAGCGCCGTTATACCAATCAACGCCACTTACAAATCCACCACCGCCTCCACCACTTCCGGTATTAACAGTTCCAGCGCCGGGAGTTCCAGAACCAGCCGCACCGTTTCCACCACCGCCAGAGCCACCTGTTCCGGCGGTATTACCACTACCAACACCACCCCCACCACCACCAGCCCTTGTTACAGATGATGCTGTGATTGAGGATGCAACACCAGCGCCACCATTACCGGAAACAGTTGTTGAAGTTGCGGCAACACCAGCAGCACCAGCACCGCCACCACCACCAGACGTTCTGTTATTTCCTGAAGCGGTTCCTGCGCTATAAGCACCACCCGCATATCCTTGATTAGAAGTGGCAGAACCTCCGGTTGACCCGCTATTATTTGTACCGCCGCCACCACCGGAGCCTCCAGAACGACCATTAGAATTTCCTGAGCCGCTATCTGGCGCACCACCACCGCCTCCGGTGGACGTAATTGTTGAAAATACGGAGTTAGAGCCATTTGTTCCCGGGTTTCCAGACCCTACGCCAGTTCCACCAGCACCGCCTCCTCCGACTGTTACGGTGTAAGTAGAACCCATGCGAAGCAGTAAAGAAGATTCGGCTGATGCACCGCCTCCAGAAGATTCGCCAGCAACAGAACAACGATACCCACCAGCACCGCCGCCACCCCCGGTTCCTCTACCGCCACCAGCACCACCGGCAATAACAAGATAGTCAACGCTAAACAAACTAAACGTCACAGTCTCACTTGTCGTGCTGGTCGCAGTCACAGAGTAGATGTTGAATCCACCAGAAGTAGACAGAGATGAAGTTACGCCACCAGAGAATGTCGCAGTTACGTTGTCAGGTACTTTGATAATGACAATTCCAGATGACCCAGAACCTCCGTTTCGACCGGCGTTTTCATTGTTCGCCCCGCCACCACCAGAGCCACGATTTGCTATAGATGCGTTATATCCAGCCTCTCGATTATTACCGCCCGCCCCGGCTCCTGCGCCACCACCTGCACCGCCTGAACCTACGTAACCTGCCCCGCCACCACCACCAGCGTAGGCTACCGATGACCCTGTAATTGAATTATTTGTGCTTGAACCGCCATTACCGCCGACGTGAAGGCTTACTGCATCAGCACCCACACCACCGGCCCCGCCACCACCTCCACCTGATGCAAAGTTTCCAGTAACGCCACCACCATTGTTTCCCTGAGATGGAGAGGTCGATGGTGTGTTACCAGCACCACCTGCCGTTCCCTGTGGTGGGCTACTACCGCCGCCTGAACCTCCTGAATTTCCAGCCCGTGTGTTATCTCCACCACCGCCACCACCACCGGCGGATGTAATAGTAGAAAAAACTGAATTTGAACCAGAAGTCCCTCTATTTCCAGATGTTCCGCCCGAACCGCCACCACCTACTGTGACTGTGTAAGCAAGTCCAAAGACAATAGATTGTGTCGTGCTAGTTCTGTATCCACCACCACCACCACCGCCACATCCATTTGAATTTAAGTTTCCACCGCCGCCGCCACCTCCACCAGCCACCACAAGCAAGTCGCTTATAGGTGCGCCAGCAAGGAAAGTCACAGTCTCACTCGTTGTAGAAGTAGCCGTGACTGTATATACGTTAAATCCCGCAACAGAAGTCGAAAGAGATGAAGTTACACCAGATGAGAATGACGCATAGTGCGTAGATGGGATTTTGATGATTACGACACCGGAGGAACCATTTCCACCGTTTGCGCCATCTCCACCGCCGCCGCCGCCAGCACCACGATTTGCTGGTGAGGCATTAGAGCCAGCGTTTGAACTATTGCCACCATTTCCACCAATACTCGAACCACCTGAACCAGCGGTGTTTGAACCGCCGTAAGCACCGCCACCACCACCGGCTGCATAAGTTACAGAAGAACCTGTAATTGAGTTGGCTGTTCCAGCGCCACCGTTTCCACCAATTCCGTCACCAGATGATGAAGCACCAACGGCAGATGACCCACCACCACCGCCGCCACCTCCGGTGCTTCCTGTGTTGCTAGACTGAGACGTTCCTCCATTGTTACCTTGCGATGGAGATGTTGAAGGTGTGTTCCCAGAACCCCCAGCAACGCCATTTCTAAAACCGCCACCCCCACCAGAACCGCCATTACTTCCGGTTGTTCCAGCAGAGCCGCCAGAATTTAATCCACCGCCACCACCACCGCCAGCAGATGTATTTACATCAAATACTGAATTACTTCCAACGCCGCCATTCGTCCCTTGGGAAGTTGAGCCGTTACCACCAGCACCAACAGTTACCGTGTAAGCAGTACCAATGGCTAATGACTGAGAAGTTAATGAACGATAACCTCCAGCGCCACCTCCACCACCAGACCATTTTCCACCACCAGCACCACCCGCTACTACTAGGTAGTCAGCAAGGATAGTAGGCGCACCCTGCCCTGCAAGAAGAATCTGAAAGATGCCGGTCATTTATGACACGTTCCCTGTGATAACGCAGACAGTCGAGGAGATAAACAGTACCGTACACACACCACGGGTAGCCAAGGTCACAGTTGCTTTGTCGGAATCTGTGCCAGCGATATAAGCCGTGGTAATCGAGCAGGTAATAGTAACCCCCGAAGCTGTGTTGTTAAAGATAGATATTACATCACCTTCGGCAAAAGTTGCATTAGGAATTGTAATAGACCCACTAGCGCCAACCTGGACATACTCGCCAACATCTGTGGTGGCAAGCGTGTAAGAACCTGTTTTAGTCCCAACCGCAGGGACGTTCCTGTACCCAAGGGTAGAGGTGTCAGGTGGCAGGGTATAGGTATTTGTAGAAGCTGCGGCAGGGGCGTTTAGGGTAGCCGTACCGCTAGAAGAACCCGCTAACTTTAGGTTCCCAGAGGAAAATACCGTTGACCCAGACATTGTGTTCGTGCCTGAGAAGATATTGCCGCCAGAGAATGTATTTGTGGTTCCCGACGAGTTGATATTGCCGGAAATAATTGCCGAGCCAGAGATGGTGTTAGTGCCTGACAGGATGTTACCGCCTGACAAGGTGTTCGTAGAGGACAGAATCGTGCCCCCAGAAGCCGTCAGAATCCCCGTCACGGTCAAGGTGTTAGCCGACCCACCCCCAGATATGAACATCCCGCCAGCGACCGTCAGAGGGTCACCAGATGAGCCTGTCTGGAACTCCTTCAAGTGAACCATCAGCTCACGGATAGCATTGTTTATGCTACTTGGGGGACACCCCTCGTCGATGTTAATGCTTTCTATGTCTGTGTTAGCAGAGTTGGTCGTTGAGTATTCTGAAATCTTATTCTTCGGCATTTCTTATTCTCCTAAAAGTCCGGTCTGTGTTCCGGCTGCGGTTCCTACTGCGCCACCTCTTGCTGCGGCGCTACGTCTTAGCAATTGGTCTAATTGTTGAAGTCTTGTTAGTTCTTCTAAGTTCTTTTGAAAGTTTGTTGAAAACAGGGTCGGCGCAAGTGCTTGTGCTGTCGGTTGACCTGGCCCAGTTAAAGACCGTAACAAGTAGTCAGTACCTCCACCAAGTACCCCTTTTTGCTGAATTAGTGGAATCAACTCGTCTGTACCTTCAAACTCACGTTGTGCAAGTTGACGAGGCATGGTTTGTGAGCCACCGCTAATCTTTACGTCTGTCTGGCGTATGATTTTCTCACGAGCCAAGGAGTTTTGTAAGTCGCCCCAATTTTTGTCGCCAACAATAATCCTTAGTTGTTCGCGTTTTTGTGGGCTTGACCAAACTCGACGAAGTGCATCTGCGCCATCAGCACCTTTGTTTATGTTTTCTTTTACCGAATCAAAAACACCTGCTCTAAAAGCGTCTTTTTCTGCGTCAGTTAAACTGCTAAAAGACCGCTTGAGTTCGTCAGGAGAAAGCCTTGTAAAGTTTTGCCCGTTTTCTAGGGCGTTCAAAATTTCTGTCTGCCCAGCAAAAACCTGTCTTGCTTGCTTGTAGGACTTTGGCCCAACTTGGTCAAGGACATTAACAAACTCTGTACGCCGTTCTTTTAACAACCCAAGTTCTGTGCGACCAATCCCACTACCAGGCTGTTTGCTTGTAAATAGAACATCGTCTAACCCACGCTTTACATAGTCTAAAGTTCTCAGGTCAAACCCACCAACCTTTTCAATGTCTGCGGCACTTACTGGCAAATTGACACCCTCTAGTGCGGCAATTCGTCTTGCCTTTTGGTAGGCATCTTGAAACTGTGGGTACTCCATCAATTCCGTAATACGCTTGTTTTGGATTACCCCGCCCTCTGAGAAGGCTTGGCGATATAAAGGCGCGGCAACGGCACTTCTTGTCTTTACAATGTCGTCTGCCAAGTCAAGCGCAGAACCACCAAAGTTTAGGGCGCGCTGGAAGTCAGAAATAACACGCCCAGCTTGACCTGCGCCACGTTCTTCTACCAACTGACCGGCAATCTGTGCCGCGCCAGGGTATTGGGCTACAACATCCGCTAGTCTGCGAGTGTTTTCTCCAGCCGCCTCAACAATAGTTTCTGGTTTATAACCGCTACGTTGTATGGTTTTAAGTTTGTCCAGCACCTGATTTGGATTAAGCCCGTCTCTTTGTAGAGCCTGAATCAGTTTCTCGTCTGCTCTCCTTTGAAACATCTCTGCCGTGTCCCTGCCAAGCATTTGTGCGCCACCCTGAACAACTCTACGCCCTGCCTGACCAGCAATTCTTGACGCTAGTTCACCTGTTGGGCCGAGGGCAACACCAAGTCCTGCACCAGTAGCCGCCCCTGCTAGGCGTTCATCTGGCTGTGCGGTTCCTGCGCCACTAATAGCACCACTAACCCCGCCCGTTGCGGCAGCACCGCCGTACCCAGCAGCCCTAGCAGATAGCCTTGAAGCCAACTGAGGAACCCTGGCGGCTAACTGAGCCATTCCCGCGCCACCAGCGAGCATTGTTGGAATCCCACCAACCACTTCTGCCGCCATCGAACCAAGCGGACTTTGTTCTTCAAACCGCTTCTTAGAACGGGCGATATCGGCCAAAATGTCTTCGTACCTGCCCTCTCCAGCCGCAGCCCTTGCCCTTGCCTCAATCTCGTCTGCAAAGCCAAAAGTTAAGCCTTGCAACGCGGCCCGACCATAGCCATAGTCGGTTTTGGGGGCTTGGGCTTGTTGCAGCGCAAATTGATACGCCTGGTCTCCAGTTAATTCTTTGTCTGAATCAACCCGAAACTTGCCGACATTCGGAATCTCTACCTCGTATGCTGGCATATATTATCTTCCTATTGGGGTCACGGTTACTCCGGGTGGAAGTCCACCAGCAGCCGAGTTCTTGAATAGTTCTAATGGGTTTTGCAAAGACATCAAACGCGCATCGCCTTCGGCAGGAGTTATCTTCTTATTTAGAACCTCAGAGGCAATTTCTCCCTCTTTGATTAAGTATTCGTTAATACCTTTTAAGTAATCAATGATTGCTCTATTACCGCCTGGTTGATTGATAATTCTTGGCAAAGATTTCTTGAACAAATCTAAGTCTGCGTCAGACATTGTTCCAGAACCCGGTGGCCGTTGTTGAGGAACCAATCGGTTAATAATTGCTTCTGCGCTTTGCAAGTCGGTTAGTCCTTTGGTGTTAATACCAAAGTTTCCTGCGGCCAGTTTTAATCCGGCCTCTAATCCACCAGGAGAACGCTCCAATATAGAACCAAGTCTTGTAACATCTCTTAATGTTCTTCTTGCGTTATCACCGGATTTTTTAATATCACTAAAATCTTCTGCTTGTTTTTTAGATGCGGCTTCTGCAAACGGGTCTTTACCACCAGCAATTGCTGTTGCTGTTGGCGCTGGGGGTTTTTTAAGTGAAATATAGTCTTGCAGGGATGTTCCTTGAGGTATTAGCCCGGCTGATAGTGCGGCTTGATATTCGCCAACAATTCCAGGGCCAGCTTTAGGGGCGATAAGTTGAGCTGCATCTAAGGCTCGCTTTGCGGTCTCTGGGTCAATGTTTGGGTTCATAGCCAATCCCAATAACTCTTGTTGGCTCATGGGTTGACGCTGACCAATCATTTCGGCGCGTTGTACCGTTGGCCCTGCTTGACCACCTGGCATAGCAAGCGCACCCTGCGGGGTAATCCCAGACATTCTTTCGTAAGCCTGTTGCAATGCGGTACGACCAGACTCTTGTTGTCTGCGCTTGGCTAACATATCCTGCATTTGCAACCCTGTAAGAGCCTCTTTGAGCTGCTTGTCAAACGAACTCTCGTATGCGCCCATCCCCGCAAGACCAATCTGCCCCAACCCCTGAAGGTTCCCTACGGGGCGAGCCTGTGGGCCAGATAAAGCAGCCGCTTGGAAGATAGAACCAAGTAACCCTTGCGTGAAAGCCTTTTCCTTTGCGCTTTCTACGTTAAGTCCTAGTGCTTTGAATAGTTCTTCGTTCATAGTTACCCCAACAATGATGTGATGTCTGCCCGACGAGGTCTTTGGGCTAGAAGATTTAGGTATTGAGAGTAGTCAACCGAACCCTGTGGCATCTGGTTGCGACCAATCATATTTGGTATCTGTGGCTCTGGTCGCCCCAACATTCCTCTGATTGAGTTTCCAGCGCGCAAAGCGTCAATTGCTTGTTTTAGCCCAATCCCGCCTTGTTGCCCACCAATAACATTTGTGCCAAGAACGGCTGGGTTGTTAATGAACGAACCTGCTGAACCAAGCACAGGAACCGCCCCTGCGGCAGTCACCCCACCGGCAGACAGTAATCCACCACCGGCGGCTTCTGTAACCAATCCTGTTCCACCACCCATAGACGCTAAAGACGGGACTGTTGGCGCTACTAATCCTTCTCCAACTGCGCCAGCCGTTAAACCAGTCCCTAGTGATGCTCCACCACCTGTTGCGCCCGTGGCTGCTGCTGCTTCTGCCGTTCCTGCAGTTGCTCCAGCAGTACCAGCACCTGCGGCTCCAGCGTTGGCTAAGTAAGCCCCGCCAGCTAACGCGCCGACGGTATACCAACCGCCAGGTATTTCCTCATTTACGAAATCGTCAGCTTCTCTACCAACTTTTTTGATTGGGTCAATAACTTCGTCTTGAATAAAATCGCCTACACCACCCATTTATATCTCCATTCTCCAGACATTAGGCTGGAAACCGTATTTTTGTGCCACCTTGTTCCAACCTTTTCGGTCTGTTTGAAAGCTGATGTGCTTGCAATTAGTTGCCTTGGCGTAGTTGACTAGGTGCATCACACCTTCGTCTAGGTTGCCTTCGGAATATACCGCCCACACAAATATGCCGTTCTCGTGCGGCTTTCCTACAAAGAATCCATGCAAATCTTCGTTCACCATCCCCATGACGCAGACCGCCTTCTTGTAGAGGATTGCCGCGTAAACATCTTCTGGAATCCACTTTGCGCTTGGAGTCTTGCGTAATACTTCTGTTAGCCCGTATTCAATTTCGGGCCAGTAGTGTCTTAATTCTTCGGGTTGTAATACCCGTAGTGTCATAGGAAGTAGCCGAGCAACCCGCCACCTAGTGCACCAAGTC
>Ga0315909_10009350_pt1 | contig 10611 bp, 1 predicted proteins | sample LakEriMetagenome_11_FD_203527 | JGI IMG/M metagenome (GOLD analysis project Ga0315909, IMG submission 203527) | Freshwater fungal communities from buoy surface, Lake Erie, Ohio, United States - Buoy 2 MA125 | ecosystem: Environmental > Aquatic > Freshwater > Lake | place: USA: Lake Erie, Ohio...
GCAGGATTTTTCCTTGGTAATGGTAGCCAACTAACTGGTATCTCAGCAAACTACAGCAATGCCAACGTAGCGGCTTATTTGCCCACATATTCTGGCGCAATTACTGCTGCCAATGTAAGTGCAAGTGGCAACGTAACTGGTGCATTTATTCTTGGTGATGGTAGTCAGCTGACGAACTTGCCAGCAGGTAACTATTCAAATGCTAACGTGGCTGCATACTTGCCCACATACACGGGCAACTTGGTAGCACTACAAGGCAATGTCACAACCACAGCCAACATCAGCGGTAACTTCTTTATTGGTAATGGTTCGTTGCTAACTGGTATATCCGGTGGCGGAACTCCAACATCGATTGTGAATGGCACATCCAATGTGGTAGCAGCCGCTTCGGGCAACGTTACTGTGGGTGCGGCTGGTACCAGTGTTGCTACATTTGCCGCAACAGGTGAATATGTAACAGGCGTAATCAGTGCTTCAGGTAACATTCTCAGTGGTGCCAACGTCAGCGGTAATTACATTTTAGGTAATGGTGCTTTCCTAACAGGCGTTGCTTCAAGCTATGGCAATGCTGATGTAGCAAACTACCTAGCTTCTGGTACAGATACAGCTAACATCATCACAACTGGCAACATCAGCGGTGGCAATTTGGTAACCGCTGGAGACCTTCACGTTAATTATGTGCTAGCAAGTGGAAATATTGCTGGTGGCAATGTTAATATTACTGGAACATACAACGGATCAACGGTATCAGTAATTGGTAATATCACTGGCGGTAACGTAAATGCCGCAGGGTTGAGTCTAAGTGGTAATGTTGTGAGTGCAATCAATACTACAAGTGCAATCACAACCACAGCCAATATCACTGGCGGTAACGTAAATGCCGCAGGCTTGAGCTTGAGTGGCAACGTTGTGAGTGCGTTAGTTTCAGCAGCTAATATTACAACTACTGCTAACATTTCAGGCAACTACATTTTAGGTAATGGCTCACAACTCACAGGGGTCAATGCTGTAACCGTTGATGTAACAGACACAAACGGCCTAACAACCATTTACTATCCTACATTCGTAGAGAATCGTACCACGGCCCAGATAGCACGGGCGGATGTGAATCTTACCTACCGTACCGATGACAATCTATTGACCGTGGGCAATGTTTCGGTCACTGGCAACATAGATGGCGGTAATCTACGCACAGCAGGGCAGATTACAGCTACCGGTAACGTCACTGGCGGTAATTTAAACGCCACAGGATTGAGTCTAAGTGGTAACGTTGTGAGTGCAATCAACACCACAAGTGCAATTACAACCACTGCAAATATCACTGGTGGCAATGTTAACACAGGTGTTGTAAGTGCCACAGGCAACATCACTACAACAGCAAACATTGCTGGTGGTAACTTGAGTCTAACTGGTGCGTTTTCTCCAGCCAGCGTTACTGCTGTAGGCAACGTAGCCGGCGGTAACTTAACCACACAAGGTATTGTAAGTGCAATTGGAAACATTGTAACAGATGCGTTCTTTGTGGGTAACTTTGCTGGCAACATCACAGGTAACATTGTTGTTCCTGGTGCTAACACACAAGTATTGTTCAACACCAACGGCAACGTAGATGCTGTTGGCGGATTGACCTACAACAAAGATGCCAACACACTGGCAGTATTGGGTATTGTGAGTGCTCAAGGCAACGTGGTTGGTGGCAACGTCAACACTGTTGGTAACATCAGTGCTGGCAACATTGCAGCTACAACTTTGGTTCAAGCAGCAACAGTTAGCGCCAGCGGCAACGTGGTTGGTGGTAACATCAATACCGCAGGGTTAATTTCGGCCACAGGCAACATTGTTGGTGGCAACCTAAGTGGTACCAATATTGTTGGTACTTTGGCAACAGCCGCTCAGACCAATATTACCAGTGTTGGTACACTAGGCTCATTAGCAGTAACTGGTAACATTGCAGGCGGTAACATTAGCGCAACCGGTATTGCTGGCACATTGAGTACAGCCGCACAACCTAATATCACCAGTGTTGGCACATTAACATCATTGGGTGTTACAGGTAACGTCACAGGTGGTAACCTAAATGCCGCAGGATTGAGTTTAAGTGGCAACGTTGTATCAGCTTTGGTATCAGCAGCCAATATCACAACTACTGCAAACATTGCAGGCGGATTCTTCATTGGTAATGGCTCGTTGCTAACTGGCCTGGCAGCAACATATGGCAACGCCAACGTGGCGGCTAATTTGGCTGCTTTTGCAAATAATCCAATATTGACAACTGGCAACATTGGTGGCGGCAACTTTAATACAGGTGGTTTAGTTTCAGCTACAGGTAACGTTACCGGTGGTAATATCACCACAGCTGGTTTAATTACTGCAACTGGTAACATCAACGGTGGTAACTTAAATGCCACAGGATTGAGTCTAAGTGGCAACGTTGTAAGTGCAATCAACACCACAGCCAACATCACAACCACAGCCAACATCACTGCTGGCAACATCACAACATCTGGATCGCTGGGCAACATCACTGGTGCCAACGTGATCTCTGGTGTAACATTGAGCGCAACAGGAAATGTAGCCGCAGGCAATTTGAATGCCGCAGGCTTGAGTCTGAGTGGCAACGTTGTAAGTGCGTTAGTTTCAGCAGCCAACATCACAACTACTGCTAATATTGCAGGTAGTTTCTTTATTGGTAACGGTAGTTTGTTAACTGGCATATCAGGCGGCGGAACTCCAACATCGATTGTCAATGGAACATCAAACGTTGTTGCCGCTGCAAGTGGTAACGTTACGGTGGGTGTAGCAGGATCTGGAGTAGCAACATTTGCAGCAACAGGTTTGAGCATTACAGGTACAGGATCATTTACTGGCAACGTGACCACAGGCAACGTAACAGGTACATTTGTTACTGGTACGTTGACCACTGCAAGCCAAACCAATATTACCGCGGTTGGCACCCTAGGAAGCTTAAACGTCACTGGCAATGTCACTGGCGGAAATATCAGCACAGGTGGTTTGATTACAGCCACTGGTAATATCAATGGTGCCAACATTACAACTGGTGGTGTAGTAACTGCAACCGGCAACGTTCGTGGTGGAAATATCAACACCGATGGCGTGCTCAGTTCAACTGGCGGTGTAAACACTATTGGCAATATCACTGGTGGCAATTTAAACACTAGTGGTTTGATCACAGCCACTGGTAATATCACTGGTGGCAACGTCAACACTGGTGCATTGAGTTTGAGTGGCAACGTACTGAGTGCAATCAACTCTACTAGTGCAATTACAACCACAGCCAACATCACCGGCGGTAATATCAATACCACTGGATTGGCTGCATCAGGAAATGTTTCAGCCACAGGCACAGTGACCGCAGCGGCATTGAGTTCAACCGGCAACGTTCAAGCTGGAATCTACTTTGGCACTGGCCTAAGCCTCAGCGGAAACGTTATTAGTCCGTTGAATGTCACTGGAAATGTAACTGCTCCGTTCTATCTTGGTAATGGTAGCCAACTTACTGGCGTAGTTGCCACCAGCATTGGAACACTACCGTCTTTGAGTGTCACAGGCAATGTGGATGCAGGCAATATCAATCTCACAGGACTGGTCAATGCAACTGGCGCAATTAGTACAGCAAGCTCAGTGAGTGCAGCCACAATCACAACAACAGGTAATGTTGTCATTGGTGGAGATCTTGCAGTAAACGGCAATATAAGCTATGTGAACGTCAGCACCCTGGCAGTCGAAGATCCAATTATTGAAATGGGTCGTGGTCCCAATGGAACGCCTTTGGTAACCAACGATGGCAAAGATCGAGGTATTGATCTTTGGTATTTCTCTGGAGCAGAAAAACAAGCGTTTGTTGGCTATGATAATCTGAATTCTAAGATGTTTGCGGCCACAGATGTTTCTATTGCCAACGAAGTAGTCACGGTCAACAGCTTTGGTACGTTCAAAGTTGGAACATTAGAAAGCAATGTAGTCACTGCTAGCCAATCAATCAGCGCAACAGGCAACGTAACTGGCGGTAACATACTCACAGGTGGATTTGTTCAAGCCACAGGCAACATTGTTAGCAGTGCAAACATCAGCGGTGGCAACGTAATTGCTACCTCAGGAGCATTCAGCGGCAACGTTGCAGCAGCCAATGTCAATGCCACTGGAGTGTTTAGCACCACAGTTGACGCTACAGGCAACGTAACTGGCGGTAACATTGTATCGAGCGGATTGGCAACTATAAATGGCAATGTCACCGGTGGCAATTTGATCACTGGCGGGTTGATTACAGCCACAGGAGCCATTCAAGCCACTGGCAACGTAACTGGTGGCAATTTGATCACTGGCGGGTTGATTACAGCCACAGGAACTATTCAAGCCACAGGCAACATCACCGGCGGTAATTTGAATGCCACAGGATTGAGTATAAGTGGTAATGTTGTAAGTGCTCTAAATGTAACAGGAACAATCACAGCAGGCACAGTTAACTCAGCTGGTGCTGCCAGTGCAGTTGGTAATGTAACTGGTGGGAATATCAATACCACAGGATTGGTCAGTGCTCAAGGCAGTGTAACTGCTGCTGGCAACGTTACTGGCGGTAACATCACCACATTGGGACAAGTAAGCGCATTTGGTAATATCACCGGCGGTAACTTAGAAGGGGTCAGCATTGTTGGTACCTTGACTACTGCCAGTCAAACCAATATTACAGCAGTAGGTACACTGGGCAGCCTAGCAGTCACAGGCAACGTAACTGGTGGTAATTTGAATGCCGCAGGCTTGAGCCTAAGTGGCAACGTGGTCAGCGCAATTAACACCACTGCCAACATCACAACCACTGCCAACGTAGCAGTCGGTAACGCTATTATCACAGGAGCAGTGCAAGCAGCTACATTGAGCTTGAGTGGAAACGTTACTACAGCATTGAATGCCACTGGTAACATAACTGCACCGTTCTTTATTGGCAATGGTAGTCAGCTCACTGGTGTGATAGCCACAGGAGTTGGTACTCTTACTAACCTAACGGTTACAGCTAATACATCAACTGGTAATTTGAGTGCATCTGGTATTGCTGAAATAACAGGCAACGTAATTGGAGGCAATCTGATCACTGGTGGACTAGTTACTTCTACAGGCAATGTTAACACATCTGCTGGAGTACAAGCCACAGGCAATATCACTGGTGGTAATGTTGCTACTGGTGGGTTGGTAACTGCCACAGGCAACGTCAACACATCTGCCGGAGTACAAGCCACAGGCAATGTCACAGGTGGTAATATCAACACCAGTGGATTGATTACGGCCACAGGCAACGTCACCAGCGGTAATGTCAATACAGGCATTGTTTCAGCTTCAGGTAATGTCACTGGTAGTAACATCAACACAGGTGGATTAGTAACTGCCACAGGTAACATTCAGGGCGCAAACGTTAATACCGGTGGACTAGTTTCTGCTACAGGTAATATCATTGGCGCAAATCTTAACACCACTGGGCATGTTTCTGCGGTGGGTAATATTACAACCTTAGGCAACGTTGCAGCTGGTAACGTGTCATTGAGTGGTGGATTTTTTGCTACTGGAGAAATCTACGGCAACGGTAATATTGTAGCAGTTAATTTTGTCAACACCAACAATCTCAGTGCCACTGGCAATGTTACAGTTAATGGTGGATTTAGTGTCACTGGCAATTCAGCAGTGATTGCAGATTTCACATCTGGCAACTTGATATCTCTGGGATACATGAGTGCAGCGGGCAACTTGCTTGGCGCCAATGTGATTACAAACGGGTATGTAACTGCCACAGGTAACGTTACAAGTTTGTCAAACGTGACAGGTGCTAACATAGGCACCAGCGGATTGATCACGGCCACAGGCAACATCACTGGTGGAAACTTGAGAACAGGCGGATTGATATCAGCCACAGGCAACATCACTGGTGGCAACCTAATTGGAACTCTGATACTGTCTGGATCTTCTAACACTCAGATCATTTACAATGACAACGGGTCGGCTCTGGGATCAGCAGGACTGGTCTTTAACAAAGTTGGAAATGTATTCACAGTAGGCGGTCCAATCAGCACAGCCAACGGTGGCAATATCACCGCAGACGGCGCAATTACAGCCGCAGGCAATATTGTTACTAGTTCAGGCAACATTGCTGGCGGCAATTTAATTACTAGTGGACTAATCAGTGCATCTGGTACAGTCACAGGCGGAAACTTGTTCACCGGTGGTGACATATCAGCTAGTGGCAACATTACTGGTCTCGACTTAACTATTCGTAATACAGATGCTACAGGTTATGTTTCAGCCACAGGTAATGTGTTGGGTGCAAACTTTATTACCAACGGACAAGTTACTGCGGGCGGCAACGTCACTGGTGGTAACCTGCGAACAGGCGGTTTAATATCGGCCACTGGTAACATTACTGGCGGAAACTTGATCAGTAGTACACTGAGTCTAACTGGCAACGTGTTAGGCAACCTTGGCGTTGATGGTTCAGTAACTGCGGCAAGCCTAGTAGGCGGAAATATTTCTGCCACTGGCAACATCATTGGCGGAAATATCAGCATCACTGGCAGTGGAAACATTGTAACACTGACAGCTACAACTGCTCAGGTAACAGGTAACATAACTGGTGGCAATCTGTTAACAGCTGGCCTAGTATCAGTTACTGGTAACATAACTGGTGGTAATGTAATTGGCCTGGCTCTGGTGCAAGGAGTCACTGTCAGCGCAACTGGAAACGTTGTTGCAGGAAATGTAACCACAGTTGGTTTGGTAACAGCCACAGGCAACATCACTGGTGGCAACATCAACACAGGCGGACGAATTTCAGCCACTGGAAACATTGTTGGCGGTAACGTGGCAGTTTCTGGGGTCATAAATATCAACGGACAACCAGTAGCAACAGTAGATGATGCGGTAGCACTGTCGATAGCTTTAGGATAAAACGAAATGGCAAATACTTTTACAAGAAAACTGAGCACAAACGTAGGAACAACAGCCACTCAGGTTGGAAGTTACACTGTGGCTGCTAACACCACAACGGTAGTGGTTGGCATGACTGTGACAAATAAAACAGGAAGTGCAATAACTGCCAATGTTTGGCTGAATGACGGAGCATCAAATGTCTTTGTTACTGCCAATGCTCCAATTTCTTCAGGCGCCAGCCTTGTAGCAGTTGGTGGCGATCAAAAGCTTGTGATGGTCACAGGCGATAAAATTTATGTGCAAAGCAGTGCGGCCAGCTCTGTAGACGCAATTCTTAGCATTTTGGAAATCACATAATGAGCTATATCGGCCTAAATCCAAATACACCGCTGCTGAATACCAGTACCCAATATTTCAGTGGGGATGGTATTACTTTGCAATTTGCGTTAAATCGCAGTGTGGCATCAGCCAGCGATTTGGATGTGCTGATTGGTAGTACTGCGCAACGCCCTGGCATTGATTACGATGCAGAAGGCACTGTGTTACTGTTTACAGCACCTCCTGCATCAGCAACAAACAATATCACTGTTACTTTTCGTGCTGGAGCACTTAACACCCTAAATTTACAAACCACTGCTTTTCCAGCAGGCACAGTAGGAGCACCCGGCGTTTATAGCCTTGCGGCCAACAACACAGGATTGTATTGGGCAAACGCTACTTCTATGTCAGTGACAGTGGCAGGTTCACAAAAAATAACCATAAATTCAAACGCTGCTAGCACCAGTAACACCACTGGAGTTTTGGTGCTCAACGGTGGAGTTGGTGTATCTGGCAATATCAATGCCAACGGTGATTTGTCTATTACTAGCACTACAGTTAGTTCAAACGTAGCCACAGGCAGTGGTGTATTTGGCGGTGGTGTGGGTATAACTGGCAACTTGAATGTTGGGCAAAATATCACCTGTGTGGGCGACTTTGTTGTCAACGGAACATTTACCACAACAGGCACCGACAGTCTGGACGTAACTGATCCATTTATTTTCTTGGCCAATGCCAACCCTGGCGACACATACGATTCGGGTTTTGTAACTGAATACAATGATGGAGTCACACGATACTCAGGACTGTTCCGTGATATCACTGACGGAAGATGGAAGCTGTTTGGTAACTTAACTGCCAAACCTACCACAGTAGTTGATACCGGCAATGCCAGCTTTGTACTTGAGGATTTTGTTACTGGTACTGTAAGTGCGTCTGGTAATGTTGATGCTGCATACTTTGTAGGCAATGGTAGTGCTCTTACTGGAATCAGTACTGATACTACACAGATTCTCAATGCCAATTCTAAAGTTATTATTGCTAGCCCTAATGGCAGCATCGTTCAAAACGTAAATGGTATCACGATTGCCACTATTAGTTCAACTGGTGTTGCTATCACAGGACTGGCCACTACTACAGGCAATCTCAGCGCCGCAGGCAATGTACTCGGAGCCAATGTTCAAACAGGTGGATTGATCACCGCTACTGGAAATATTACCAGTGCAGCCAATGTCACTGGTGGAAACATCATCAGTACTGGTTTGATCACTGCTGGTGGAGCCATTACTGGTACAGCAATTTCTGGAACCACACTCAGCGGCTCAGGCAACGTTACAGGTAGCAACATCAACACAGGCGGACTAGTTTCAGCCACAGGTAACATCAATGGCGGCAATGTTAATACCGCTATTGTGTCAGCAACCGGAGCTGTTATTGCTACAGGTAATGTCACAGGTAGCAATATCAACACAGGCGGACTAGTTTCAGCCACAGGTAACATCAATGGCGGCAATGTAAATGCAGCAATTTTAAGTGCCACAGGAAACATCACAGCCACAGGAAACATATCTGGAAACTTCATATTAGGCAATGGATCCTTGTTGAGTGGATTGAGTACCACACAACTTACTAATGGCACATCTAACGTCAGAGTAATTGCTAACTCCGACGTCACAGTACAGGTTGGTGGCACAGCTAACGTATTAGTTGCTGCAACAGACGGAGTGTATGTAACTGGTATTGCTAGTGCCACTGGTAACGTCACTGGCGGCAACATTACCACAGCTGGTTTGATAACAGCCACTGGTAACGTCACTGGCGGCAACTTAACAACTGGTGGCAGAATAACAGCCACAGCAAACATTGTTTCTGCAGCCAACATTACTGGTGGCAATATTACCACAGCGGGGTTGATTACAGCCACTGGCAACATTCAAGGCGGTAACATTGTCACAGGTGGACTGATTACAGCCGTTGGTGCAGTCAATGCAGCTAGTTTGGCATTAACTGGTGCTATTACAGGTGCCACAACCATAAGTGCAAGTGGCAACGTTACTGGTGGTAACTTGCTCACTACTGGTCTTATATCAGTTGGTGGCTCAGTATCAACTACAGGCAACGTCACAGGCGGAAACATTGTTACAGCTGGACTAGTTACAGCCACAGGCAATATTACATCTACTGCTAACGTAGCTGGCGGCAATTTAGTTGCTGTTGCGGCAGTAATTGGAGCCAGTGTTAGTGCCAGTGGCAACATCACTGCCAACAACGCTGCATTTACCAACATTGTCACTGCTGCCACTGCTGCGGCAGATACAAATACTACCCAAGTTGCTACAACTGCTTATGTAGTTGGACAGGCCAGTTCAGTGGCTCCAACCAATATTGGTTCAGCCGCAATTGGTACCAGCCTAAGATACGCTCGCGCAGACCACACTCACACAGGTGTTGGTAATTTTGCTGTCAGCGGTACAGGCATTACTACCAGTGCTGGTACTGGCAATATCACAGTTACATTGAGTTCAAACACTGCCAACAGTGCAAGCACCGTGGTATTGCGTGATAGTGCTGGTAACTTTGCAGCCAATACAATTACAGCTACTCTAAGTGGTGCAGCCACTTCTGCAACTACAGCAGCCACAGTGACTAATGCGGCACAAGCTAACATTACAAGTGTTGGTACATTGACTAGTTTGGCAGTAACTGGCAACATCACATCAGGCAACTTGCAAGGCACAAGTATTGTTGGTACGCTGACCACAGCCGCACAAACAAACATTACTAGTGTAGGTACACTAGGCAGTTTGGCAGTAACTGGCAATATCACATCAGGTAACCTAAGTGGTACTAGCATTGTAGGTACATTGACCACAGCCTCACAAACAAACATTACTAGTGTAGGTACACTAGGCAGTTTGGCAGTAACTGGTAACACCACCAGCGGTAACTTTATTGGAACACTCAACGGCTCAGGTGCAAACGTAACATCAATCAGTGCTACTAATATTTCATCAGGCACATTGGCACAAGCTAGATTGGCCAACGCTAGCTTGACGGTTAACGGTACTGCAATTGCCCTAGGCGGATCGGGAACTATAACAGCCACAGCAACTAATGCACTGACTTTGGGCACATACTTAACCGGCACAAGCTACAATGGTAGTTCAGCCGTTACAGCCGCAGTTGATGCCACTAGTGCTAATACAGCCAGCAAAGTAGTTGCTCGTGATGCGTCAGGTAACTTTAGTGCAGGTACTATTACTGCTACATTGAGTGGAGCAGCCACTTCGGCAACCACAGCTGGCACAGTTACCACTGCGGCACAAGGTAACATCACATCAGTTGGCACATTGACAGCACTCA
>Ga0315909_10009351_pt1 | contig 10610 bp, 16 predicted proteins | sample LakEriMetagenome_11_FD_203527 | JGI IMG/M metagenome (GOLD analysis project Ga0315909, IMG submission 203527) | Freshwater fungal communities from buoy surface, Lake Erie, Ohio, United States - Buoy 2 MA125 | ecosystem: Environmental > Aquatic > Freshwater > Lake | place: USA: Lake Erie, Ohio...
GTAAGTTTATTATCAGATATATCATATAAACCATGACACGCATACATTGCAATATTATCTGGTATTTCTTTTAGAAATAGATGATCTAATTCTACATTATCATAAAAATGTTTGCGTCTCATACTCTGCGAAATCCTCCAAAATCATCTGGTTCATAATCATCCATTTCTATTTCTGGATTTTCTTCTTCAATGTCATCTGCAGTTCTGTATATTTCCCCACCAATATCACATATACTGTGTATTTTACTTAATAATTCCTCAGATTTTTTCTTTGTTTCTGGAGTGTTTCTAGTTGGAAATAATATACTACCAAGTGGTGTATTGCCTAGAAAAATGTTGCCACCAACTTCTTTTGGAAATCCTTCCAATGAATTTATTTCTGTATCATACAACAACAAATCATCATATATTACAGTTGGTCCACCAATCATATTGGTAATTGGTAACCATAATGATTCAAAACCACCACGGATAATTTTAGGACAACCCTGCAATGTTTTAAGACCCGGATTATTATATATCACTAACTCCCCCAATTCTTCTGGTAAACCAACCAATGAAGTCAATTTGTTACCACTAACATCTACACGACCACCTAAAAAATTGCCAGATTTAACTATCTTTGGAAATCCTTCTAAACTTGTTAGATTACAATTATGTACATCAATAGCACCTACTTGTTCTGGACCTCCAATCAATGATTGTAAACCTCTATTGTTAGTACAACTAAATAAACCTGCAATTTTTCTAGGACAGTTTTTAAGACTGCGTAAATTATTATTACTTAAACCTAATGCCCCTTCAATTGAAACATCCTTGAGAATTTCCGGTATTTCTCTCAAATGTAAATAATTTAAGTTTACGTCTCCTTTAATGACTTTCATGTAGTATAAATATTATACTATTTGTCTTTCCATCAATGAATTATACCACTTCCTACCGTCTGTACTTAATCTACCATCCCATTTCAAATAATACATTCGCTGAAGTTCTTTAACCATTGCGGTTGCATGACCTCTTCTACGGTGTTCATAATGTATATTAATGAATTCAATATAAACCGTTTCAAACTCTAACAACGGTTTATAATACTTACAATATCCCAACGGTGTTCCATAATCATCTGTAATATTACAACTAAATACATCTCTTTGATCCTCAGACTCATAACCTAAGTATTGATGATTAAATTTCATTCATTATATTTTAATCTACATCCTGCGTACTTTCTTCAGCTTGTTGTACCAAATCCTTCATATGGGACTGAGCTTTCATTCCTCCTAACAGTATCTCCTTGATTGTTTCAATTGGCAACTTATAAAATAGTTTTTTAATTATAGGTAAGTATTCAAGTTTATCTGTTGGCACCAATTTTCTCAATTTCATTTCCAATGCTGGACCTGCCATGATTTGTTTGATTTCATCATCCATGGTTTCAGTGTCCAATTCTTCTTGAGAAGCAACGTCCATACTGATATAATCACCAATTCCTTTAACCAATTCATGTACTAGATAAGGAAAGGTCATTGCTCTGGCTTTGATTGTATATTTGTCACCAGTTGGAACTACTTGTTCACTACCTACCGCAGCCATATTTACAATGTCACTGGTAATTGGAAAGTCTGGTGTCAAATAATATCCAATTTGTGTAATTGCGGATAATACACCATATTTTTTTGATAGATTTGGACTAAGTGCATCTAGTTTATCAGAAACTATGTTAAACAAGAATAGTTTGTTTACCGCATCACCTTGTGTCATGTAGTTTGCCAAGGTTCTTCTTAACTTACCGTCAGTATCACCACTCAACATAGTGTTTAGTTGCATATTAAGATTTTCTGCAACTGTTAGACCATTATCCATTTCTTCATCCATTTTGTCAGCGGTAACTGCACCAGTCAAATCTGCATTACCCAACTTAGCATCAATGATAATATCTCCTTCTTCTACCAATTTTTTAATAAACTTGTTTTCTTCCAAGTCTAATACTACATCTACTGCAATTTTTTCCAATTGTTTCTTTAAATTAGATTCTGCTTTTTTAATGTCAGTCAAAGCTTTAAATGCCAACATAATCATTGTTGGATAGTTAGGAAACTTAGATTGAATTTCATTTACATTAACACCCAGATAATATGCAACTCTTTTTATATTTTGTTGATAACTTTCACTGGTAATAATTTCTAAGTATCTATCTGCATCTGGACCTAAATCTGGTAATATTTGTTCAACATAGTCCTTTTCATTTTCAATCTTGGCTCTTTTGCTTGGATCAATGAAATCAGGCATTTCACCAGTATCAATTGCTTCTGATACTCCTTTTCTTTGATTCAAAAATGCTTGTACATCATGACTCAAAGCCTTTGGTCTTGGTGCAATACCAGGTCTAGTTGGTCTTAACGGATTGGGTCTTGTAGTTGGTTTTGTAGGTGCAGGAGGAGCAGTTGGCTTAGTTGGCGGTTCAATAGTAGGGGCTGGTGCTTCTGCCAATACTTCTTTGATTAGTTTTACCAAACTACTTTTTAAATTTTTAGCCATATCTGTATAAATATTTGATCTATACAGAAAAATTTAAAATATATCAGTATCATCCACACTCACCACAAGCAATTGTAATCCTAATGAACGTGATTCACCTTGTACTTGATGTTCATTTTCACACAAACAATTCAATACTGACACTGTTTTTAGTCTTTCCAGTACAATATTGATAGGAACATGCGGTAATATATCAAATTTAAGCGTATTATTAATTATAAGTCTGTTGCTTATAGGACTTAATATACGTAAATTGACTTTATTAACGTTGTTGATGCTCATACCAAACCATTTGTGTGTCCATATCCACTTTTTAAATGGTTCACCGTATTCAATATCATGCAGACCAAAACCAAAGTCTGCATATTTACTATTACCTTCAAAGTCTTTGCTTACATACTGTAATCTCATATTATTTACTAATGTAATACTTTTCCAGAATAACACCATCTAATTGTGTACTATCTAAATTCTGCAAAGCAGCTTGATAGTGGGTCAATATAGATTTACCTCTTACATTAAAAGAAGTATTAACCAATATTGGATATCCACTTAATTTTTCAAATTCTCTCAAGATCTCATATAAATATGGATTTTGTTCTGATTTTAGTGTTTGTAATCTAGAACTACCATCTACATGAGTAATTGCAGGTAACATCTTTCTACACTCCTCTTTGACTTTAGGACTGTATGACATATAACTGTAATTAACATTATTAGATGTTTCAAAATACTTGTGAGCGTCTTCTTCACAACAAACAGGAGCAAATGGTCTAAACCATTCTCTGAATTTTACCTTCTTGTTTATTTCATCTTTAATGTTAAAGAGACCAGGATGCGCAAGTATTGTTCTATTTCCTAATGCTCTTGGTCCTACTTCACTGTTACCTTGACATAATCCAATAATTTTTCCATTGAACAATTCTTTTGCAATCAAACTTGGATCTGCGTGTTGCCATGGTCTATAAGTTAGAATGTGTGGTAATGTTTCTTTATCAAGAATCTGACAACCACTATACATTGGGTCTTTTATCAGTTTCTTTTTAAAGTGTAAACACAACATACCATATGACAACCCGCTGTCATTTGGACAACACGGTACATAAAAGTTAGTGTTTGGATATATTTTTGACAGTTTATCATTCAAAAGTACATTTAAAGCACCACCCCCCGTCAAACAAACATTTTTATGAATAGAGGGATTAAAATCCTTTTTGAATTTTTCAATAAAAACATTTTCAAATGCGATTTGCATATTGAATGCCAAGTCATACGCACTTTTTCCATTAAAACTGTTTGTTAAGTTACCGTCACCAATTATTTTATAAAAATTGGCATAATTTGGAAAATTTCTGGTAGTCAAATATGTGTATGATTTATCATATAAATCTTTATTATATGATCCATATGCGCTAAGTCCCATTACTTTACCCGCACCAGTTAAAACATTCAACATTCTATCATTTGATTTACTAATTTCTTTTATAAAGACTGATGTAATACTATAACTGGTTGTAAAATCCAAGAAATCATGTTGTTTAAGCTTTTTAAGCCCAGTAACTTTATTTGCTTCATATGTACAAAACATTCCATCATTACCGCCACCGTCATAACTTGCAATAAATGCATAATCATATTGACTATCATAGAAAGCAGAAGCAGCATGACAATCATGATGATCATATCTATGTACATCAATAATACCAAATTCTTCTTGAACCATATTCCAGTCTAAACAAATTTCATTTGAATTAAAAGACGGAATTACAAATAACCCAACCTTGAAGACAGGATCAAATCCAAAATCTTTAACAATACTTTTTATATATTTGAAAAAGTATTGTTTTTCTTGTTTGGATAATAAATTATATCTAAAATATCTTTGACCCCATACACGTTCTAACTCTAATGATAACAACTTGTTATCAGATGGTCTGTAAAATGATATGTTACTATCATGACCATCAATAAAAAAAGAAATATATTGATCAACATTATTCATAAAACTCAAATTTAAATTCATCATCAAATTCGTATTGGACCCATGATACAATTCCATAATAAACAGTACAATAAATTGTATCAACTAAAACATTGTTTTTTGTGTAATAATTAACTCTTACACGATCAACATGTTCTTTTGAAGAAAAATATATACGTGTAGGCCCTTCATGATCACTAAATTGTACTGAAATTAATTTTGAACTATCATCATGACATTTAGCAATCTCACTGTCATTTTTTTTGTGATACGTCCACGTTAACTTTTTAAACTTATTATTGTTGATAACTTCACTCATTACACAAGAGTTATTGACAATATCACTTGAAACATTCATATTATATATAATATATAAAATACTATACTTAACCTTTTATTTTAATCCTTCATATGTGTTAATAACAGGACGTTTTGTAAGTAAATCCTGATCAAGAATATCAATTGCTTTCTTCTTAGACTTATAAAAAGCATGCGTCAACGTTTTAAGATCTACATCTTCAATATCATATCCCATCTTAACATACTTAACTAACCTCTTTAATGTTACACTAGGATAATAGATACTGCCTTCATTAAACTTCAACTTGTTGTTGTTGATTTCATTCAAAACGTTACCTTCATAAACTACATTGGTACCATCATAAGCAATACGACATACATTGATATCAAATGACTTAAACAACGCTTCAATAGTATCAAAGTATTTGAATGTTACACACTGAATCTTCCAATCAACATCCATATATTTAATTGTAAGTGTACAATGCCATTCACTGTATATGGTAGATTCAATATTATATCCCGCAGTAACACTGCTTACACTTAGATCATATACAAACTTTTCAAATTGTTCTTTGTTTTTAAAGAACACATCCACATCAGCATTTGTTAATGGTAACTTGCGATAGGTTCTATGTAAAGATCCACCTGCAATCCAAGGACCATTCTCAGTACACTCAGGTAACAATTCAATCAAATACTCCAATGGAGAAATATTTGTCAAATGAGTTAAAAATTTATTTAACGGTATTTTTTCTAGTTTCATTGGAATATTATACTCAAATTTTAAATCAAGAGTGACATTCATAAATCTTCTTCAATACATTAGGATAACAATTGTCCGCATAATCCTTTGTATTCTTACCACTACTGTAACTCAAACAAACTGATCCGTCAAGAATAGGTTCAAACTTACGTTTGGTCTTGTAAAACATATTTACACTGTTATTGGTGCAAGTCTGATAAAAATCACAACCCACACTCATACACATACCAATATCATTTGTCTTAATACTATATTTTTTCATAAAAATAAGGGAGGTACTGTTACATACCTCCCTTTTAATTAATCCTTACTTCCAAGAAGATACGTATTGCTAATAGCCTTGAAACTAAACTCCCTCTCAAGACCACGTACAACCACACCTTCCCTATCAACTTCCATGTTCAATACACTCTTACCTTCAGCATACTTCAACATATAGTCAACAATATTACTTTCATTTGGAATCACAAATCCATACTTCTCAAGCAATGGTACCATTTGCAATTGCAAACCAAACAATACCCACTCAAGTTCATCAAAGAACATACGGCGACCCTTATCAATGTCATAACCAGTAAAGAAATACAACTTGTGGTCACTCAATCCATACAAATTACCATTGATACTAGCACCAATAAGTTCTCCCTGTAAAGCAATATTCTTGCCGTGTTTAGTCATCTTTTCCTTCAATTGAAGCACATTAGCCATACGCCATAGACTATTGTCACTAGTCTCACTCAATTCCCAATTACGTCCACAAACGCCAAATACACCGTTATTGAAGTAACAAGTGAAACTAGTACCATCCAACTTTTCAGTCACATAAGCACGTTCACCAACTGGACTAAATCCAACTTCACTCTCAAAGTTCTGAATACGAATTTCATCAGTCTTTGGGATAAAACTAGGAAATGTTCCTTTGATCTTACCAGCCAATTGAGCAGGAATAGGAGGTTCATACTTGACAATATCAAGAGCTTCAGTCAAATCATCACCTTCCTTTGGATTACTAATACCCTCTGGAATTGGAGTCAATAGACCTTGACTAATTTGTCCACGCAACCTAATGGTCTTGAGACGAAATCCCTCACTAGAACCCATACGTTTGTAACTGCTCTTGCGTAGGAATTCAAATTGAGGACGGATAGGCAAAAAGCTGTCAATTTCATAATAAACAGCCAAATCACCCACCTTGTATTCATTAACCTTTACTACAACCTTCCAACCCTTAACGGTAACCACTACAATAGCATCAGCACCCGGAATGGGTTGAATGTCAACAATCTTAACAACACTAGCCAATTTACGTTCAGTAGTCATTTTTTATCCTTTCAATTACTCCATAACTCTACCACGGAGTTTAAACAAAGTCAACAAAAAACCCGTCAGATTTCTCTGACGGGTTTCTCCACTTTTCCTACTATTTACCGGTTGGTGCTTCCAATGTTAACGAACGGAACAACACCACCTCCATTATACACCGGCAACTTACCATCCCACCTCTGAAGAGCTTCATATTGAACCAGTGCCGGAGTTAGAGACTGAGCCAACACCAAGTTAGCCTTGGATTGAGCCTCTGCCTTAAGGGCAATACTACGTGCCTCACCCTCTGCCTTGGCAATGTTACTCTCTTTCTCACCACGGGCCTTTTCAATCACTTGATCCGCCTCAGCCTTACTCTGACGGACCTTGGTTTCAGCCTCAATGGCCTTCTGACTAGCTTCTAGGACTGCATTGATACGGGTCTGAACACTTTGATCAACACGGAGACCACCATGGAAACTGATCAATTCAAACTTAAATCCCTTGGGGCCAAGTTGTACATTAAGATTACTCTTAACATTGTCAAGAAGGTACTGCTTCCTCTCACCAAAGATATCACTAGCCTTCATGGTACTAGCAACACGGTTGAATGCGTTATTCACTTCATTCCTCATAAATCCGTGAGTAATAACATCAGGTGACTGACGGAATTCAACAAAGATCTGAGGAACCTTCTCTGCCACAAACGTATAAGCAAGAGCAATGTCAGCATTAACAACAGCACCTTCAATACTATTAAAGGTCACACTGTCATCACCGGGACTTTCCTTACTACCACGTTCACGGTCCCACACAGCATTCTGCATGAAGGTAGGGAACTTATAGATGTCCTCAGTGAGGGGATTGTAGAACACACCACCAGTAACCAACGGAAAATCATTGACTCCCTTTTGGTTACCCCACTGATTCACCTTGATGCCAACATAACCAGGTTCAACCCTATCACAACCAGTAAAGGTTGAAATGGCAACGATACCAGCAATCAGACTAATGATCTTCTTATTCATTTTCTTTGTTTTCAGTTTTGTTGATGTTTTTGACCAACTTGGTCACATCACTTTTTAAGATTAACAGCGTCCCAACAAAAAGTCCAGCAAAAAGTGCGGACCCAACCAAATTTGCAACGTCACTCTTTTGATTAATCAATGTGACGGATGCGTTAAAAATGTACGCACCCACCGCAATCAACACAAAATACTTTGCACTATACTTTACAATATTTTTATTACTAAACATATATTAATTTTCCTTGATATAAAGTTCTGGAACCTCAGAGGTTAATGGAATTACAACATCTTCCAAAGGTTCATCTGATTCAGACGCACCATAATTACCATTGTGTGTGTTAGGAATAGGTAGATACTCAGTAGTCCAATGTTCACGACATTCCTTGGCAGTCTTCTTTAATGGAGGAAGTTCATTGCCATCCATATCGTACACAATGATATACTGAAAACTATTATCATATGTACAATCATTGTATTCACTATGAACTACCATAACCATTGTGGTTGCTTCAGGAGGATAATACTTCTTGGCAAACGCAATGTGTTCTTTATACTTTTGTGTATTAGGAACATAACCAAGTTTGGCTAGATCCTGTAATGTTGCTCTACGATATGTACTCATATATTAATAATTTAGAACGTCTTCACGGGTAATAGATAGATGTTCATATTCATCACCATACAAGTCTTCATGGATACACTGAACATCACCAAACAGTTGAATCAATGATTCAATCACTGGATTCGACTTATATTCCTTTGTTTCACTATCCCAGTCTCGTTCAACTTCTTCACCTTCTACTACAATCTTAAGATCTTCATATCCAATATAGAATGAGGTTGCGCCACCATCATTAAATTCATGGTTATTAAGATACATCTCAATGCTGTCCAGTGTAGGATTATCAACAAAGATCTTCTTTAGTTCAGCCTTAAACTCCTTCTGGAGTTCTGACTTGGTTGAGAATAGTTGATTCTTTAACTCTTCAATTTTCTTAAGTGATTCCTTCATATGTTTTGTTTTATTAGTCTCCAATTACGTTCTTGATACTACCACCAAAAGTTTTAGAAGTCAAACCATTTTTAGCACGTGCCTTACGTCCTTCATCAATCTTGACAAAGCTGGGAGGATGTGAAATGCCATTCTGCATCCAACTCTTGAACTCCATTTCAGCCAAATAATCTTGTGCTGAAGGAATAAACTTATTAGCAAAGTCTTCCAAACAATGTTGTTCACCAATATCACGAACACTTACACTACGTCCATCACTATTAATAATAGTAGGAAAACGATGATCACTGGTTTCTGGACCACTATTGGCAAACTTTACCCGTTCCAGAATATTACTAAGAAACCAACTATTGTGTGTTAAAGCACGATGGCGGTTATCCGCAATTGCACCTTTACTACAATCCATGAACGAGTGTATAGGTTCATAATCTTCTGGCTTACCACCAAACTTACGGACGGAACTTTGAGCGTGAATGTAAGGTTTTGACATAACAAACTCAATCTACCACGGTTTTTATAACAAGTCAACAAAAAATCCCCTCTTTTTACGGAGGGGACTTGTACCCTTAATGATGTTTATCTTGTTTAACGTGAACCTTGTTCATCATTATCTTTTGAATTTCATTGAATGAAAGTGGTTTTCCATGACCATCCCATCCAACATCCAGAATTTTATTGTCTGGATAATCTACCTGAGTGGTTGGATTGGTGTAGTGACTATGACCACTCAACTGCCAAGCACCCTTTTGCATTTGATTGAAGATCTGGTGTGGGTAATGATGAATAACAATCATATGACCGTTTACAATCAGTTCCTTATAATAACCCAGATAAGTTAGTTTACCAATTGCATATGGATATACTTCAATATCTTTACCATATTCAGTTGCAACAGCATCTTCATAGACTCTACGAATACAACTGTTATGATTACCCCAGATATAAGCAATATTATTGCAGTTAATTCTACTAAGAATTGATTCAAATTCTGGAGGAGTAATATTCAAACAAAAATCACCCAGATGAAACAGTGTATCTTCTGGACGTACTACTTCATTTATCTTTGCAATCAAAGCGTCATTGTGTTCATAACGGTTCTTGTATCCACGAGACTCATAGATAAAAGCCTTATCATGGTTAAAATGAGTATCACTGGTGAAATACACACGGTGATCATCATTATGCGTAATTTTTAGTGGTCTTTCAAACATAAATTATTTCATCAATACCTTCACTAGTGGAAGGTTCTTCATACTTTGCCAACATCTTGTCAATAACCCAATCAGGTACAACTCTGCCACCTTCTTGACCTCTCTTTTTATTTCTATCAATTAGACCTTGACGATCCAGCTTGAAGACAAGAACAACTACTTTTGCACCATATTTCTTTGCGGTGTTGATGTAATCTGCTCTTTCTTTGCGGTTTACACTGGTTGCATCAACCAATACATTTTTACCATCTTTTAGAAATTCGTCAACCTTTCTTTTGATGTGACCAAAAACAAGTGGGGTAACGGTTTGATCATCTTCACCTTTACCAAATACAGCACGTAGTTCATCACTACTTAGGTATTCAATGTCTTTTCCTTTAATAAAGTTCTTTGCGTATGTGGATTTACCGCTTCCAGGCAATCCAACAGCGATATAAATTGTACTCATGTTGTTACTTTATCATGGAAAC
>Ga0315909_10009353_pt1 | contig 10610 bp, 6 predicted proteins | sample LakEriMetagenome_11_FD_203527 | JGI IMG/M metagenome (GOLD analysis project Ga0315909, IMG submission 203527) | Freshwater fungal communities from buoy surface, Lake Erie, Ohio, United States - Buoy 2 MA125 | ecosystem: Environmental > Aquatic > Freshwater > Lake | place: USA: Lake Erie, Ohio...
ATAAGTCTGGACAATTTGCTGAAGATGGTTCAAGAATTGTTATATCTAATGACCCTAGAGCAAAAGGTTTAGTTAAGTCTGTAAATCCAGAAGACAGTACTGTCACTGTTCAACTTGATGCCGGGGGTCAACCAGTAAAAGTCCCAGCAAACATTACAACTTTGGAAGAAGATTACAAACCAATAGCACAGCCTAGCGGTCCAGCACCAAAAATAGATATGACAGGGATTCTTGGCGAGCCACGTACTCCTGTAGACCAACCTAACGCCAGAATTCCAGGAACACTTCCTCCCCTCACAGCGCGAAGCGTTAATACCTTGGTCAATGATTTTGAAGCATGGGCAGCAGACCAAAGATTGGCACCAGAAGCGCCCCTAACACAGCAAAAAATTTCTTTGCCAGAAGAGAAGAAATCGTATAACGCATACAACGATCCTCAGTTAAGAGATTGGTTAGACCAAAAATATACCAATAAAAGAGGCGAAACAGTATACCCCAATAGAGGGTGGTACCAACCATCAAAAGTTGGTTTAGATACCAGTCTTATTCAAAAGAAAAAGAGCGCAAAAGAAGTTTCAAAAATTAACGAAAAAGATTTGTTGAAGCCTCTTTATGCAAGAGAAGTAGTAAAAGCATCTGGTGAAAAAGAAAGCAACGCTATTACTCCAGAAAACTCTGATGTTCCTCCAATGTATATGGCTATTGTTGCACCTGATGACCCTCAGGCAGTGATGGACTTAGTTGCTCTTGTCCCAGAAAGTAAGACTTCTACAAAGCCAACTACTTTCAAATGGAAAGATGGAAAGTGGGTTGGAGATGCTCAAATTATCAATGATTTGAACAGCCCAACTCCTCCTCCAGTTATTGTTCTTGATGACGAAAATTTAGCCTCTGTGCTCGAGCAAATGAGTGCAGAACCGATGACATCCTCTGCATCACAACTTATTGATGAATTTATTGATGCAATGCTTGCTGCGGGTGGACTAGACCGCAACAGAGGAAATGCTGAAAAGCTACGTCGTTACTGGCTTTACGGAAAAGGTGCAGCGAAGATTCGATGGAATACTCCTGGAGATTGGACTCGTTGCGTTCGTCAACTTTCTAAATACATGGGTCCACGCGCTAAAGGATATTGCGCTCTTCGCCACAAAGAAGCAACAGGTATGTGGACTGGAGATAAAGAACATCGTCAAATGTACGGACGAAAGTTCGCTTCATTTAGTAGTGATGTAATTCTTCCAGAAGAAGAAATTATTGGTCAATCCATTCTTCAAGCCATGGCTGCCGATGCAAGAAGAAGGGTTTTAATGGCAAGTGCCGATACCCCTACTTCGGGAGCAAGTTTCACTATTCCACTAGTTATCCCGGAGGGCATTGAGTCTGGTGACGGAAGAATTTTTGAAAAGGGAGCTCTCGATATGAGAGAACTTCCCCTTCCACTTCTCTGGCAAATTAAGACAGCAGAAGGTCATGCTGGTTCTGTTGTTGTCGGCCAAATTGTAAGCATGGAAAAAACAGACCAAGGAATTGGAAATGCCCACGGATTCTTCGATACTGGAGAGTATGGAAGAGAAGCAGAGCGCCTTGTTAAAGGTGGATTTATTCGTGGTGTTTCCGCAGATTTAGATAAGTTCGAAGCAGATGAAAAACCTGCTGAAACTGCTGAAAACGAATCTAGCAAGAAGATAGGTGCGGGTAAAATTAATATCACAAAGGCTCGAGTTATGGCAGTAACTCTTGTCCCTAAACCAGCTTTCCAAGAGTGCAAAATCGTACTCGATGGAGAAACAGACGGAACCCAGGAGGAAACCGTGATTCACGATGGCGTTTATGTAGAAGACATGGACGCTCTAGAGGCATCAGCCCTTCTCGCATGTGGAATGGTTGCAGGGTCAATCCCCGTAACACCACCTAAGAGTTGGTTTGATAATCCAGGACTCAAGCAAGCAACACCATTGACTGTAACTGATGATGGCCGAGTATTCGGTCATATTGCAGCGTGGAATGTTGACCACATTGGTATGTCCTATGGAACGAAGCCACCTAAGAGCAGAAGCAAATATTCATACTTCCACACAGGAGTAGTTCGTACCGAAGAAGGAGCAGATGTTCCTGTAGGTCAACTTACTCTCGCTGGTGGTCACGCTTCTTTGGAAGCATCAGCATCAGAAGCGGTTCGTCACTATGACGACACGGCTTCTGCAGTTGCCGATGTCCACGCTGGTGAAGATGCTTACGGTATTTGGGTTGCTGGAGCGCTACGTCCTGGCGTCACTCCTGAGCAAATCCGTGCTCTCCGCGCCTCTGCCCCTTCAGGAGATTGGCGCCCGATTAAGGGAAGTCTTGAACTTGTTGCTGTCTGCCAAGTCAACGTTCCAGGATTCCCTGTAGCCCGCGCCCGTGTTGCTTCAGGTCAAGTTATGGCTCTTGTTGCAGCAGGTGCTCAAGTTTTAGCAAAGATGAAGAGCAACCCTGTTGCTGATTTAGATGCTCGTATTAAGCGTTTAGAGTCTCCGCTTGTTGCTGCTGCTGAAGAAGCAAAAGCACGAGTAGCGGCAATCAAGGCAGAAGAGGTAGCAAAGAAATTCAACTCTTCTCTTCAAGAATTTGCTGATATCTCTGAAGAAGTACGAATGAAATTAGCAGAAAAGGGAGAAGCTCTTCCTGACGGCTCATACCCAATTAGAAATGCTTCTGACCTCAAGAATGCTATCCGTGCTTACGGACGTTCTAACCCAGAAGACCGCGCAAAGGTTCGTACCCATATTCGCAAGCGAGCTAGAGCGCTAGGTAAGGAAGAACTCATTCCTGAGAACTGGAAGGCTGCTTCCCTTATTGCCGAATTTTCACTCAAAACGGACATTTCGGAGGAAAATTCAGAGCATTTTACTGTTGACGAAATGTTGCAGGAATTCTCCTCGGAAGAGACAGAATTTGCTCGTATCTCTAACAGAGTTCGAGAGAAACTTGCTCAGGAAAGAAAGGCTATGCCTGATGGTTCTTTCCCCGTAAGAAACATTTCTGACCTGAAGAATGCTGTACAAGCCTATGGACGAGCAAAAGAGTCCAAGCGAGCAGCAGTTCGACGACACATTGTTCGTCAAGCAAAGCGTCTTAGCCGACCAGACCTCGTTCCATCCACATGGAAGGAAGCCTCTGAGGTCGATGAGTTAGTTGCAAGCCTTGACGCTCGAATTCCTGTACTTGCAGCGCCAGTTGTTGACATTAAAACTGGAGAGCCCGTAGAAGTTACTGGAGAAGAGAATCGGCCAAAGTACACCCCAAAAACACAACCTCGTGATACCGCGGGCAAGTTTCGCGAGGTATTAGCACGACTCAAGGTAGATTTAGGCGTATCTGGGTCGCAAGCAGCCCTTAAAAAAATTGAAGATGTAGAAAATCTTGACAATGCTGGAGACTACGCTAATGCAGCAAAAGCTGCTGTAGAGCTTCTTGGCATTGTTGACCGCCTAGACAAGGGAGCTCTAAATAAAGAATCCCTTGAAAATGTTCGTAATAGCGCAGGAGAGTTAGGAAAGGTTATTGCCAACCTCCCCTTTGCTTTCGGTGAAGAGGCTCAAAAAATTCGATTTAGCGATATGCCTCCAGCGCTTCGCGATCTTGTTGACGACATGATTAAGCGTGTTGAAGACAAGATTGGTAAAGAAGATGCTGACATCGCCACCGCAGAATTGAAAAAGTTTAAATCTGGTTCAGAACTGTTCAACCAAAGTGAAATTTCCAGCAGTCTTTCAAAACTTCTTCGACTTCTTACATAAACGACAAAAACAAAAAATAACTAAATAAAAACTAATGTACTATTCAGTATTAGGTGGAGTGCCTCCACGCGGCATTTATGCGTATAGGAGTCCCTCGGCCTCGACTGACTCATTGGAATAGGGGACCGACCCCTGTTTATGACTGGCCCGAAGGAGGGACAGTGGACCGTATCAAAGAAATGCTCGATCAACTCTCAGAGCTCGATGACGATTCTGTCAACAAGCTTCAAGATGAGATTGTTAGCGAATTTGAAACGGTTGAGAAGCAAGACCCAACTCCACAATCAGTTGACGCGATGGTGTCGCTTGCCGACATGCTTGATTCAGTGAAAGCTGAGGTCCGTCGTCGTGAGGCCGCGGCTCAGGAGCTCGCTCAGCGGGCAGCCGAGGCTGCTACTCGTGTGTACGGAGAAGGCGAAGAAAAAGAAGAAATGGCTGAACCTATGGAAGAAGAGAAGATGGAAGAAGCTCCTGCTGAGGAAACTCCAGCAGAAGAGGCTCCAGCTGCTCCAGCCCCAGAAGAAATGAAAAAAGAGGAGAAAGCCATGACTGAAGCGTCTACCGATACGGAGAAGGCTGCAGAGCTCTCAACCGAAATTGAAACAACCCCAGAAGCAGTAGTCGAGACTCCTGCTGAGGAAACTGTTGTTGCAGCAGCTGAAGAAGTTGTTGAAGCAGCAGTAACAGAAACACCTGCAGTAGAAGCAACTCCAGTAGCAGAGTTCGAAGCGCAAGCAGAGACCACTGATGCAGTTGTTGAAGAAGCAGCAGAAGCATCAACCCAAGAAGAAACAACCGATGCGCCAGTAGAGGCGCAAGAAAACATGGAGGCACCCGTGACCGCCGCTGCAAATGCAGACGACCTCACCCCAGAGGTTCCGGCTGACCGCCGTCCTGTCGCTCAGGTTTCTGCCGCTCCTGTGGCAATCACAGCGGGTGCAGATATCCCAGGCTATACGGCTGGTAGCACACTCAACAACATGACCGAAGTTGCCGAGGCAATGGCAAAGCGCCTACACGGTCTTCGTCGTGTTAACGGTGGAGATGGAGAGCAACACATTGTTGCATCTCTTACCACCTCATTCCCAGAAGAGCGCACCCTTACTCAGGATGCAGAAGAAAACTGGAGCAAAATCCAGGCAGTAACCAGCCCAGAGGCACTTGTTGCTTCCGGTGGACACTCTGCTCCATACCAAGTCCGTTATGAGATTTTCGGTATGGGTACAACCCAGCGTCCAGTTCGCGATGCTCTTCCTACCTTCCAAGCAGACCGTGGTGGTATCCGCTTCATCACCCCACCTGTTCTTTCTGACTATGCAAACGCAGTCGGAGTTTGGACAAACGTTGTTGATACAGACCCAGGCACCGATACAAAGGCAAGCCTTACTGTAACAGCAGCTACCGAGAACACTGTTGCTACTGACGCTGTAACCCTACAGCTACAGTTCGGTAACTTGATGACTCGTGCGTATCCTGAACTCATCGCTCGTCACAATGAGCTTGGTTTGATTCAACACGCACGTGAAGCAGAGCAAAACATTCTTACACAGATTGGCTCTTCTTCAACAGCAGTTACCTCCACATCCCTCATCGGATTTGGACGCGATTACCTCGTTCAACTTGGTCGCGCAGCATCAGCTTACCGTTCACGTCACCGTCTCCCAGCAGACTTCCCGCTACGCGTTATCGCGCCAGCCTGGGTAAAGGATGCAATGGCAGCAGATCTTACAATTTCTGCTCCTGGAGATTCAACACTCAATGCCTATGGTGAAATCGATGCCTACCTTGCAGCTCGCAACGTAAACATCACCTACACCCTCGATGGAAACGTTGCTGGGTCACAAGGCTCAGGTGCAATGAACGAGTTCTCCGATACCTTCATTTGGTACATCTTCGCAGAGGGAACATTCCTCTTCCTCGATGGTGGAACACTTGACCTTGGTATCATCCGCGACTCCACACTTGTTGGAACCAACGATTACAAGATGTTCGTTGAGACCTTCGAAGGCGTTGCAAAGGTCGGAATCGAGTCACTCAAGGTTACATCCACGATTAGCATCAACGGTGTAGCTGCTGCCCTCCGCGACACCACTGGTGGCGCTTCAGCTGCGGCAATCGAGTACTAAGCCGATAAAAATTCGTTGACGGGGCGCTTAGAAATAGGCGCCCCTGATACAAAAACATTTTAGGTGAGGAATAGATAACATGGCATTCAGCGGTATCCATAAAGCTCCAAAAATTGAGCCAACGGAGTTTGGTCTATTTGCCTACGCTAAGCCTACAATTACAAAAAATACCGATTCCGCTGAGCGCTGGGTTCGAGGATTTTCTCAAGAATACGAAACTCTTCCAAGTTATGTTCGCAACTGGGATGAAACCTCTTCAACAAGTTATGTAGTTTCGTCACACCCAGACGCAGAATTGTATAGGGAATTAAAGCCAATTTTTATTGAAGTAGAAGACCAACACTCTACATTTAGTGCAACTGGTGAAGACCGTTTTGCTCGTGTATTGAGACAGTTGGAGGGGGTTTCACAAAAAGCTTTAGAGTATGAACTCTGGAACGGAGAGATTGCTCTTGCAGAATCTCTGCCAAATTTATTTTTAACAAAATCTACTTGCACTGTTATTGCCAATGGAACAGCATTTTCTCCTGTACGAGGAATGTCTCTTCTAGAACACTACGCTGGTGAAGCATCCCCTGCAGGGGAGCATGGGGTTATACATCTCACTCGAGATGCTTTCTTCCTTATTGCTACCAATAGCGGAGTGTTTATTCATGACACTGGTAAAGAGCACATCCAAACCGCTACTGGAACTCCAGTAATTATTGGTTCTGGTTACTCAGGAGATGGCCCGCACGTAGCAATTAATACTATCGCAGTGGCGACAAATGTTGCAACCTTTGTTACTACAGGAGCGCACTACCTAGCAGTAGGGGAAACATTTTCTGTCACCACCGATGCTGGTGGTACTGCTTTTGACGGAACATGGACTGTAAAAGCAGTTACGAATAGCACCACTTTTACCGCTGATATTACAGCAGGTAATCAATCTGCCACAGCGACTCCAGGGTGGGTTCAAATGAAGGGTGATGATGACACTAAGTGGATTTATGCCACTGGGACTGTTCATGCACATCTTGGTGAATCAACCGTAGTAAATGAAAACCTTGCTCAGGGATATAACGTCTCTGGCAATCAAAATGACCTAAAAATCAAAGCTCAGCGGCCAGCGGTTGCTTACTTTGACCCGTCCATTCACCTAGGAATCAAACTCGATTTAACGGTGTAAAATAACACATAGGCTCCAAGCAGTACCGATAAGGAGAAAGATAAATGGCAACTCAGGACTATGCGGCTAGCGTCCAGGGTGTAAGTATTCGAGTCACACGACTCGATGCTTCAGGTGCTCTCATGACAGATGAGGGTGACAGTTACACTACCTCGGCATTCCTCCGCGTATCATTCACACCAGAATACGAGGAAGGCGACGAGATTGTAGAGAAGTCCGCGGACGGTACTATCTGCGTTTCTTACAAGGCTCCCGATACCTTGAAGCGTATTACTATGGAATTGGCTATTTGTGAGCCAGATCCAGAACTCACACAACTTCTTTCCGGTGGTCTCTTGCTTCGCAAGAATCTCGGAACATATGCAAGTCCAGACCGTAAGAGCATTGGTTGGGCATCACCTGCCGTCGGTGACGATCCAGCTGGCAACGGTGTGGCAATCGAGTGCTGGTCATTCGCAGTTAAAGATGGGAAGCGAGCATCAACTCGTCCATACTTCCACTGGGTATTTCCTTATGCACGTCTTCGTCAATCAGGAGACCGTGTTATTGAAAACGGAATGCTTGCAAGCACTTTTGAAGGTTATGGCCTCGGTAACGAGTTCTTTGACAATGGTCCAGATGGCCGCTGGGAGTTCCCAGTGGCAGCAGAGCGTCCATATTCATATGCTCGTTCTTCCTGGGCTCCAACCGGTCTCAAGGGCTTCTACACCTGGCACGATGATATTACTCGTACTATTACTAACAGTGCTCGCTCGGGTACTACAGCAACAATTACCACCTCTGCTGCACACGGATTCGCGGTAGGAGATACTGTGACAGTTTCTGGAACAAACGGAAACCCTTCACTCGAAGGTACATGGACAATTACAGCAGTACCAACTACAACAACATTCACGTATACCACTACCACCAGCGGAACTATTACCTCTGCTGCTGATACTGGTTCGGCTGTTGTTCCTGCTGGATACCGTACAGTTACTGACTTCACCTCTCAAGGTTCAACAACTGCATATAACGTACCTGGTGGAATCACTTACAACGCTGATGAGGCAGTTGACTTCATCATCGCTTCGTCAGAGGATCCAACCTCGTAACAACTTAAGTAAAGGCGGGCGGCGAGCCAGAAGTGTAAAAATTACACATGGTTTCGTCGCCCGCCATTTCATTGTAAGGAGCGCTTGTGAGCAATTTATGGGTAGAAGTAGAAGACCTAGGCGTCTACTCTACGTCTGAGTATGCTTATGATGCGGTAAAAACTGCTTCTTATATTTTATGGGGAATGTCTGGCAGAAAATTTAGCGGAACAACAACTGTCACCGAGCGTTATACAGCAACCTACGATCCGCTCATCAGAACTGGTATGTCAAGCCTTACTTACTCTCCTGTTCTTATTGATGGTTCAGTAAGAAATATTCCTACAGGAGGCTTTGGTAGGTTTGCTGCTCATGATTATTTAGCAGATGGAACATCTAGTTACTCCCGTCTACGACTTCGTGGACGTAAAGTTGTTAAAATTCATAGTTTAAGAATGCAAGACGGAACTATTATCAGTCCAGATCAATATTATTTAGTAGACAGCTCCACTATTCAAGCAGTTAGAGGGGCAAAGTGGATACCAGCAAACGTTGAGGTTACATATACTTATGGTTCACCTCCTCCTACTGCTGGAAGGAATGCAGCAAGACTTCTTGCTATTGAACTTGTCAAACTTTATGAAAATGATGATACCTGCGCTCTTCCACAGCGTGTAACTTCTATTGCTCGTCAAGGTGTTTCTTATACCCTGCTTGATAGTCAAGATTTTATTGACGAACTTCGTACTGGTATTTATGCTATTGATTTATTTTTAAAGACTGCAAACCCAGTCAAAGCACATGCTCGTTCTCGAGTCTTTTCTCCAGATGTCCCTAGAGCTCGTAGACTTAATCCAAAACCTTTTGTTTATCCAGAAAGTGTTTTTGATTTAGTAGTGACTCCAGAGGGGGGAAGCGTTACTCTTTATATGAACGAGGTAAGTGCTGATTTTGTTCTTGATGATAATGACTGGACAGGATACATTGTCTTATCAAATTACACCTCCTCTAAGTCAGAAACTTTTGAAAATAGTGTGACTATTGATAGAACTCTAGAAACTATCACCATCTCCTTATCCTATTCTCAAGCACTTGCTGTTCTTGGAGCAAGAGAGCGCGGAATAATGGATGTCTATGTTACTCGTCCAGATTTAGTAAACCCATCTATCGATGAAGTGGTTAATATCGTTACAAGCAATGCGTCTATACAATACGGGGAAACAACAACTCCTATCTATAATTTAGGGTAAGGATAGAAGATGTCAAGAGTAGTAGATAAAAATCTTGTCAATGCTGATGCAAAGCATTTATCGGATTTTATGCAAGCTCTACTAGATAAAGTAGTAGAAGTTTTTGCAGAATATACAATGCCACTACCGCTAAGACAGTATTGGACAATGGGCTCTCCTGCTGTTGATTGCGAGCAAGTGGTTGTAAGTTTTGTTCAGATGTTCCTCGGGGTTCCAGGAAACCAAGAAGCACTTCCATGGAAGGGCTCCATTCCTCGGACAGCAACAGTTAATATCAGCATTTCCCGAGCAGTTCCTACGGTAGGACAAAATGGTCGTCCTCCAAGTTCAGAGAGCATTGAAGGATATGCCGAACTTGTTGCTTATGATTCATGGATTCTGATGGACAGTATTGCTCGATTTGACCCATGGGAAAATGCTGTCCCTGGGTTCGGTGTTGTTGGTACTCTAGAAGTGAGTGAGCCAGAGGGTGGTTTTCAAACAACAGTTATGACCCTAACAGCGGCGGTTCCGTAATGGCAAAAGTAAAGTTCTACGATACAGAGTTTGATTTTGCTTTCAACAATCCATCAGGAAGTCCTGTAGGTCGCTATCTATCGAGAAAAGGTAGATATATCAAGGCTAGAGCAAGGATGCAAGCAGGAGAAAAAACTGGACAATTAAAGAGAAGTTTTAGTATGAATCATTCTCGTTCAGGTCTTGGTCAGTATGTTTCGATAAAGGCATCAGCTCCTCACGCTTTAGTTCACCACGAAGGTGCTCGTCCGCATGTCATCATCGCTTCTCCAGGGAAGAGTTTGAGATTTGTAGGAAATGAAGGACAAATAATTTTTACCAAGAAAGTAATGCATAAAGGTCACAAGGCAAATAAGTACTTGACAGACCCATTATATAAATATTTACCATGATAAAATATAGGTAAATACGGTATGCAAAAAATTTGTATACCAAAGACACATAGAGATACGAGGAAAGATAATGACCAGATTCAAAGATTTTGGCACAGGGGAAGATATTGTAAAAGAGCCCCTGTCTTTTAAATTATATGGGGAAGAATTTCACTGTATTCCTTCTGTTCAAGGAAAACTTCTACTAGACATGATTGCTGATTCTACGTCAGAAGAAACTGGCAAAGCAGTAGATGTTATTAGAAAATTCTTTAAGAGAACTCTTCTCGATGAAAGTTATGAGAGATTCGATGCTCTCATTAATGT
>Ga0315909_10009354_pt1 | contig 10609 bp, 10 predicted proteins | sample LakEriMetagenome_11_FD_203527 | JGI IMG/M metagenome (GOLD analysis project Ga0315909, IMG submission 203527) | Freshwater fungal communities from buoy surface, Lake Erie, Ohio, United States - Buoy 2 MA125 | ecosystem: Environmental > Aquatic > Freshwater > Lake | place: USA: Lake Erie, Ohio...
CTCGCTCATTTTATTACTTAGTAACAATTAATAGAGAAGACTTACCTGAAAACGACTATGACTTTATTTTGGTTGCATATGATGATGAAAACGGGGAGTCGATATTTAGTAAGTACATTGACAATGGGCAACTAAAGAATTTTCTAACACATGGACATCAAATTCACTATGAAGAAATGTTTTATATTGAAAAAGAACCATCAAGAGTGGTATTTTGGGCTCATTCACCTGAAAGAGGTTGGGCCGAAAGAAAAGAAATAAAATTAAATAATAATGGCACATAAAGAACAAATATATTTTGTAAATAAAGTAAAAAAGAGATTTCCAAACTTTTTCATAAATAAAGAAGTTTTAGGTGTTGGTACGTTTAATGTTTGTGGGACCGAGAATATTTTTTTTAAAGATTGTAATTATAAGGGATTAGACATTGGACCCGGACCTGGTGTTGATATTATTTGCCCTGCACAAGAATATAATGCACCTGATTCAAGTTATGATACAATAATTTCGTGTGAGTGCTTTGAACATAATCCATATTATAAAGAAACAATTAAAAATATTGTGAGATTATTAAAATCAAACGGGTTATTTTTATTTACATGTGCAACTACAGGTAGACCGATTCATGGTGTAAAATCATTGGAATTAGAAAGTAAAAAAAAATTTGAGAATTGGGTAACAATGCCAAATGTTTTTTGTGAAAATTGGGATAATGATTACTACAAAAATTTAACCGAAAATGATATTAGGGATTGTATAAATATTGATGAAATATTTTCTTCATATGAATTTGAAGTGGAATTGAATCATTGTGATTTATACTTTTGGGGAATAAAAAAATAAAATATGAAAAAAATTACTTACGATACAATCAAATACCCCTTTAAAGAAATTATGTCTAAATTGTTTGGGTGTAGCAATTTATCTAAAATTCATCAAGAGAAAAATTTTGAAAAACTGATTAATGAATCAGTTAATGACACACATAAATTTCAACAATCTGAGTACCATCAAAAATTTTATAAAAATTTTGATTTAGTGAAACCCATCTATGAAAATTTATTGTTAAATATTATTAAACCTTTATATAGTGGTGAAAAAATAATTTATCAAAAAATACCGACTTTTAGATTACATTTTCCAAATGGATTTTCGGTAGGTATGTTTCATAAAGACAAAGAGCTAAGAGATTATGATTGGCATGAATCAATAAAAGAAAATAATTACTATTTACCTTTTGTGGATGCATATGATTCAAATACGATTTGGTATGAAACCGAAGAAGATAAAGGTGATTTTATTGCAATGAACTGCAATTATGGAGAAATAATACAATGGGACGGCACGAATTTAAAACATGGTAATAAAATCAATATCACAGATGACACAAGAATTAGTATAGATTTTAGAATAACTACTGAATCGTGTTTCATTAATAATGATAAAAAAACAAAAAATAAAAAAACAAACTTTACTTTAGGTGGGTATTATAATATAATATAATTTAAAAAAAATGTCTAATACTATAATTTATTGCCAAAAACACAACGGTAAAGACTTTAATTATTTTTTATATAATATTGCTTTATTTTTAGAAAAAAATTATAATTACGAAATTAATTTAGTTCATTCTGAAGAATTCATAAAAATAAAAGACATAGACACGAGAGTATTGGATTGTCAACTTGCAATATACTATAATGATGTAGATGTTTTAAAAGGTATCTGTTATGCAGATACCGACACACCATTAAGTAGTATTTTTTATACAAGGAATAATCCGAATGATTTATTTTTACACGCTCAAAATGGTAGTACTCAAATGTTTTATTGTGATAATATACAATTTGGTTTTGAATTTATCAATTATTTACCTGAAAAAGAGTTTATGAATTTTGATAATTACTATAACAGAAGATTATATCAAAAAAAATTAAAAGATAAACTAATTTTTAGAGGTAATTATGTAAATATGCCAAGAAATAGTGTATTATTTTTAAAAAATAATGAGTATTGTAATGTTGGAGGTCATATTACTGATTATTTTGATACATTGACAGAATATAAAGTAGGTTTATCAATACCCGGTTTAGGTGAATTGTGCCATAGAGACGTGGAATATATGGCAATTGGGATACCATTTATAAAGGTAGAATATGAAACCAAATGGGACCCAGAATTGATTCCAAATTATCATTATATTAGTATAGACAGAAAAGATGTCCCGTCTTTTTATACTGTTAAATGGGACGATGGGAGATTTGAAAATCTATATTCAGAGCATTGGCTTGAATGTGAAAGATTTGGAAGTGAAGAATTATCTAAACTATACATTAATAAATTTATGGAAGTTAAAGATAATTTAGAATTTTTAGATTTTATTTCAACAAACGCCAGAAAATATTATAATGATAATTTACATCCATTAAATAGAACACAAAAAATAATTAATTTATTAAAAATTTAAAAAAAATGAAAACAAAAATTATAACGTCGTATTATGCCTATCATTTCGGTGAACCATTTTGGGGACATAAAAATAGAGAAAGATGGTATATGTATTCTTTAATTTCACTTTGTAATATGGGTGAAACAATAATTTGTTATACCGATGAAAATGATAAAGGTTATAATCAATTACAAATCATTAAAGAAAAACATAAATTGGATAATTTAACCATAAAAATTTTTAAATTGTCCGATAACCCTTGGCAAGAAAAAATATATAAAATAAGAATGTTAGAAAAAAATTCTTATCTTAATAACCCATTAGATTGGAGATATGAATGCTCCTCACAAATTTATTGGTTAAAGTGGTATTTTATGAAAGAGGAATTTGAACCAAATATTAATCTTTATTGGATTGATTGTGGATTATCACACGGAGGATTATTTCCCAAATCAACTAATCCATATGCTGATAGTGAAAATTATATGAAACATTTTCCGGATGAAAATGGGGTAGATGTTGAATTTAGGTATTATCAGTTTACAAGGGCATTTAATCCTGAATTTGTGAAAAAAGTTAACAACTGGCACGATGGAAAAATAATAAATCTTTATAACAATACAAGTACTAACCAAAATTTCGGTAACTTTTTGAGATTTTTAAATTTAGAAAACACATTATCACAAACTTCTGTTATTATTTTTCCGGTTGCAGGTTTTTGGGGTGGTAATTCTAACTTAATACCTAAATATACAAGTGAATATTTTAAAATGATTGACAAAATATTAGAATTAGATAACTATATAGTCGCTGATGAAGAAATAATGACATATGTCAATACGATGCATTCAGATATGTTTAAAAATTGGGAATTCACCACTTTTTTTCATGAAGATTCGGGAAGTTTTAATCTAAATACTGATAAATCTTTTTCATTCTTTTTTAGAAAAGAATTAGAATAATAAAGTTTACTTTGTATTTAAAACACAGTACTTTTTAAAAAAAAAAACAATGTCAACAATATCTTTTTATGGTTCCCATAATGCCACGTATGTTTTAGAAGAAAATGGTAAAATATCGTTAGTTCTTGAAGTTGAAAGATTTTTAAATTCGAAAAATAGTGGAATGGCACAATACAAGTGTCCTAAAATAGAGGACCTTTTCTTTTTATCTAAGTTTATTCCAAATTATATTATGGAAAAACACAACATCAAAAAATTTGATAAATGTATTGCGTTAAACACTGATGTTATATATGATGGTCATCATGATTTGGCTCGTGAATTTATTGATGCCGAAATTTTTGAGGGGTCGCACCACCATCAAAGTCACGCCGCTGGTTGTTTTTATCAATCACCATTCGACGATGCGATTATTTTTTCGTTTGATGGTGGTGGTGATGACGGTAAGTTCAATATATACTTAGGAAACAGAGAAAATTCAGTAACATTAATTGAGTCAGTTATTAATCCAATAATAAATAACCCACACATAAAATACGATTTAGGGTTTCCTTTTATGGTATTTGGTCATTTTTTAAAAGATATAAAATATGAAGACCTTTCAATTGGTAATTTGGTTTATCCAGGAAAATTGATGGGTTTATCATCTTATGGTAAAGTTAGAAAAAAATGGGTTGAACATTTTATTTCATTTTACAAAAGCGACGTAAATGGTTTGAATTATATTGAAAGAATAAATGAATTAGGTGAAAAAATTGATGTTAAGTTTGACATAAATAATAGATTAGAAGGTGAATTATCGTATGATATTGCCGCAACTAATCAAAAAGCATTTGAAGAATGTTTTTTAGAAGTCGCTAAACCATATATTAAAAAATATTCAAATTTACCAATATGTATTGCCGGCGGTTGTGCATTAAATATCATTTTAAACACGAGAATAAAAAAAGAATTTAAAAGAGAAGTATTCATTGGTCCAAACCCTAATGATTGTGGAGTTGCATTAGGTATGTTATTACATACATTAAAACCAAAATATCAAGTTGATGTCACATACAGTGGAACTAAATTATTAGACTTAGAAACAATAGGTCATAAAATTCAAAATGAAAATTTTTTATATAAATCAAATGTTTTAGATTTAAATAAATTAAGTGATGATTTAATCAATGGTTCAATTGTTGGTGTTGCTCGAGGTAGGTCGGAACATGGACCCAGAGCATTAGGTAATAGAAGTATTTTATGTAATCCATCAATACCAAATATGAAAGACATTTTAAATGAAAAAGTAAAACACAGAGAATGGTACAGACCATTTGCACCTGTGGTTAGATTAGAAGATGTTTCTAAATATTTTGAATGGGAAGGTGAATCAAGATTTATGAGTTTTTGTCCAAAAGTAAAAAAGGAATGGAAAAAAAGTCTATCCGCAATAACCCACGTAGACGGAACTGCCAGGGTTCAAACAGTAACAAGAGAACAAAATGAATTTATTTATGATTTATTGACAATTTTTGATAAAAAAACAGGTATCGGGGTCTTACTTAATACTTCGTTTAATGTTGACGGAAAACCAATATTGTCTACGGTAAGTGATGCTTTTAAAATATTTAAAGAAAGCGAAATGAATGGATTAGTAATTGAAAATACATACTTTAAAAAATTTAACAATGAATGATTTTTATTTTATATATTATCCGATTGGTCCTGTGTTTATAAAAACAATGATGGTAACATTCAAATACATTCCAAAAGATACAAATGTGGTTGTGATGACAAACACACCTGAATTATTAAACAATGTAAATGTTGATTTCAATTTAATAATATTAGATATTGATACATTAGTTGATGATTTTAGTAGAGAATATGAACCTTTAATAAAAGAAACTGACGATGAAAAATTCATTCAAAAATTATATGAGAATAAAATAAAATTCCCATACGGAAAACATAGATATATTATTCCGTGGTTAATAAAAAGAAACATAACTAAATTTGTTCTGTTAGATGCCGATTGTTTAATAAATTTTCGTGTGGAAACAAAATATTTTTATGAACACTTTAAAAATAATTTTAAAGAAAGAAATTTACTATTTGGTCCTGTAATGAATGTAAACAACAAAATATGGGATTTTGATGTGTTAAAACCAATTTTTGATGCAGAAAATATTGATTTCAATATTGTGAAAACAATCGAATCACCAATAAAAGTTTTTGATGGATTTTTGAGAGGTTTTTGGTTTAATGATATTAAATTATTGGAAAAATATTTCAATATATGGGATAACATAGTCAAACAGACACATAAAAATAATCTTAATGATAATCGTTTTGATGGTGATGTTTGGGTAATTAATGACATGACAATTACAGGGATTATCAATGAAATTTTTAATAGACAATATGACGTTGTAATTACTGATATAGTGATTGGTGGTAATAGAATTGCTCATCACATATATCATCCAGAAAATGATTTTTTTCATTTACATCATGGTTTATATCATTCTTTTGGATTAGAAACCGCAAATTCCAGGCAAGAATTTTTTGAAAAAAACAAAATAAATTTAATAAAATTTTATTCGATTCAAAATGGAATTAGTGAAAAAACAATGAGTGAAGTGATTTATGATTATCCAAATAATAAACAAGATTAAATTTTAATTGTATGAATGATTTTTATTTTATATACTATCCAATCGGTCCAACTTACATAAAAACAATGATGGTAACATTCAAATACATTCCAAAAGATACAAATGTGGTTGTGATGACAAACACACCTGAATTATTAAACAATGTAAATGTTGATTTCAATTTAATAATATTAGATATTGATACATTAGTTGATGATTTTAGTAGAGAATATGAACCTTTAATAAAAGAAACTGACGATGAAAAATATATTAAAAAAAAGTTAGAATATAAAATAAAATTCTCATATGCAAAACATAGATATATTATTCCGTGGTTAATAAAAAGAAACATAACCAAATTTGCGTTGTTAGAGTCAGGATGTTTGATAAATTTTGATAAAAAACTAACAAATGTTTATGAACACTTTAAAAATAATTTTAAAGAAAGAAATTTACTATTTGGTCCTGTAATGAATAGAGACTGTTCTAATCATATTTTAGACATATCAAAACCAATTTTTGATGCAGAAAATATTGATTTCAATATTGTGAAAACAATCGAATCACCACTGACCGTTTTTGATGGGTGGTTGAGAGGTTTTTGGTTTAATGATATTAAATTATTGGAAAAATATTTCAATATATGGGATAACATAGTCAAACAGACATATAAAAATAATTTACCATATTTCGATTTAGATTTTCGTTTTATTTATGATGAACACCTTATTGGGATTATCAATGAAACTTTTAAAAGACAATACGACGTTTTAGTTGATGACATAATAATTGATGGTGGGAGAATTGTTAAACACATATATCACCCAGAAAATGAATACAGTTCTTTACATCATCCTTTATATCATTCTTTTGGATTAGAAACCGCAAATTCCAGGCAAGAATTTTTTGAAAAAAACAAAATAAATTTAATAAAGTTTTATGGTACGAATCACGGTTTCGATGAAAAAACAATGAGTGAAATAATTTATGATTACCCAAAAAATTAATTAATATGGATTTAATATCAAAAACTTTACATTATATAGGACAAAATTATCAAAATGTCTCTGTTATTCAAATCGGGGCGATGGATGGTTTAAGTTTTGACGACACCAGAGGGTTTTTAGACATGTACGGGTGGAAATCTCTTTTAGTTGAACCGATTCCCGATATATTTAATGAATTAAAAGAAAATTTTAAAGATAGAGAAAATTACACTTTTGAACAATCAGCAATAACTGAAAATGATGGTACAGTCAAAATGTTAACTGTACCTAATGAAATTATAAAAGAAATGGATTTACATCCTGGATATAAAGGGATGAGTGCTTTATATCCATTAAAAAATGGATTTGGTAGTGATTATCAAAGAGATATTGATGTTAAAGAACAATTTGGTGTTACAATTGAAGTACCTTCTTTAACTTTAAATTCGTTATTAAAAAAACATAACATAGATTATTTTGATATTTTTTTATGTGATGCCGAAGGTTATGATTGGTCTATTTTTAAACAAATGGATTTAACTAAATATAGACCGAAATTTATTAGACTCGAATATATTAATTTAACGGAAGACGAAAAGTCATTATTAATGTCTAAATTTTTAGACAATGATTACGTTGTTGATGTTAATGGTCAAGACATTGATGCGGTGGATAAAAACATATATAAGTTAATTGAAATCAAAAATAACGAATCACTACATGATGAAATTTTAAAATTACAAGAAGAAAATAATTTTTTAAAAAAAATAATAAATGAAACTAAAATAAATAAAAATATTTTAAATTTTGAAGTAAACAAGAATTTAACAATTGTTACCGGCCTATGGAATATTGGGAGACCAGGTAGAGATTTTTCTCATTATATAGAACATTTTAAAAATTTTTTAGATATCCCCCAAAATTTGTTTATTTATATACCCGCGGAATATGAGTATTTGGTGTGGGAAAAAAGAAGCAAAGAAAATACATATGTTAAAACATATGAATTAGAAGATATTAAAAACATATATAGTCCCTTTTGGGATAAAACTCATGAAATAAGAAATAATTCAAATTGGTTAAATCAAGCCGGATGGTTATCTGGTTCACCACAAGCGGTGTTGGAATATTACAATCCAATTGTTCAGTCCAAAATGTTTATGTTAAACGATGCATCTATATGGAATCCGTTTAATACTGAATATTTTTTTTGGTTAGATGCGGGTATTACCAATACCGTTCCACATAGTCATTTTGTTGAAAATAATGTATTAGATAAATTAACTGAAATTGGTAATCCGTTTTTGTTTTTAAGTTATCCATATGAAGCCAATACTGAAATTCATGGATTTACTTTTAGTGAAATGAACAAAATTGCTAGGACTAAAGTTGAATATGTATGTAGGGGGGGTTTATTTGGTGGACATAAACAACAAATAAACGAAGCAAATGCAACATACTACTCATTATTAACGAACACACTAAATACGGGATATATGGGTACGGAAGAAAGTATATTTACTTTAATGTCTTATTTAGAACCCCACATTTACAAAAGATTCGAATTAGACGGTAACGGATTGATTGTAAAATTTACTCAAGCAATAATCGATAATAAGATTGAGTTTGCCGAATCAAAAGTCACATCTATTCCTCAAAATTTCATAAAATACACCGATAGGGACGTTGAAAAAGTTAAAACAAATTTATACATTTTAACATTTAATTTTCCTGAACAAGTTTTACACACAATAGAATCAATGAAAAAAACACCTGAGTGGTTAACTAAACCTCATTTGGTTTTATTAGACAATTCAACGACTGAAGAAGTTAGAAGTGAAAATAAAAAAATTGCTGAAGAGTATAATTTTGAATACATTAGTTTAGAGGGTAACACAGGAATATGTGGTGGTAGACAAGCCGCGGCAGAACATTTTCACGATTCAGACGCAGATTTTATGTTTTTCTTTGAAGATGATATGACATCAAATCCACCTGAATATGAAGGTCAGTTTTGTAGGAATGGATTTAGGAAATACATACCAAATCTCTACAATTTAGTGCACAGAATAATGTTAAAAGAAAAATTTGATTTTCTTAAATTATCATTTACTGAAGTTTATTTCGACAACGATAAACAATGTTCTTGGTACAATGTCCCACAACATATTAGAACAAGAGATTGGCCACATTACGATAAACTACCTGTTACGGGATTGGACCCTAACGCACCATTAACTAATTTTAAAAATATTGGAAATGTAGACGGACTAACTTACATAAGTGGTGAAATTTATTATGCCAACTGGCCGATGATTGTAAGTAAAGAAGGTAATTATAAAATGTTTATTGAGACAAAATGGGCACATCCTTTTGAACAAACGTGGATGTCTTATATATACCAATTAACTAAAGAAGGTAAAATAAATCCGGCGTTATTATTGGCGTCACCAATTTGGCATGATAGGATTAAACACTATCAACCAAATGAAAGGAGAGAAAACTAAAAAAATTAGGATGAATGATGTAAAAAAATTAGACGATTTAGCTCGTAAATGGTTAACCGATAAATCCGATGCTATCGGTTCAAATGGACACGGGTATGCTAAAAAATACGAAGAAATTTTTAATAAATGGCGTTTAAATTATGTAAATTTATTAGAAATAGGTGTTGCCACGGGCGCATCAATTGGGATGTGGCACGAATATTTTGAGAATGGTAAAATATACTGTTTCGATGATGTCGATAGACCTTCTTACGAAACAATTTTATCGGAACTATTAAAAACTAATCAAGTTTTTTTTGAAATGGGTAACCAAGAAAATAAAAATGATTTGATTAACATGTGTAAAAAATTCAACATTAATAATTTTGACATTATTATAGACGATGGTTCCCATCAACCTAATCATCAAATGATAACTTTTGGCTTATTGTTTTCATATCTAAAATCTAATGGTTATTACATAATCGAGGATGTTGCCGTTCCTGAAAATACTAAAATCATAAATTCGCCAAATAATATTGAAACATATAATACAATTTTAGATTTTAAGAATACGGGTGTTTTTAACACTAAATATTTGACTGAAGATGAAATAAACTATTTAAAAAATAATATATTAAGTATTGAAATATACAATTCAATCAAACCATCCCATGAACCGGCCTATGGGAAATGGGGAACAATAATTATAGAAAAAAAATAGATATTTAAATAAAATATAACATTAATGGTCATTAAGGAATTTCAATTTATTGGTGATGTAATAGGTCAAATAGAACGTAAGGGTGGTATTTATATGAATTCAACAAATACTTATTTAAATGAAGAATATAGATGTTATTTATTAAGACACAATAATAAAACATATTTAACATCTTTTGATAATTTTAAAATAGCGGAAGAATATTTAATTCAATTGGAAAACAGTAGAGGTGATGCTTTAATACCATAAACTTATTAAATAAAAATAATGGAATCTGAAAGTGATAATGAAGACGAAAGTAAAAGAATCGAAAACAATTTTATATCGAGATACTTCTCTAATGTTAGCTATGTTTTTCTTACC
>Ga0315909_10009363_pt1 | contig 10603 bp, 18 predicted proteins | sample LakEriMetagenome_11_FD_203527 | JGI IMG/M metagenome (GOLD analysis project Ga0315909, IMG submission 203527) | Freshwater fungal communities from buoy surface, Lake Erie, Ohio, United States - Buoy 2 MA125 | ecosystem: Environmental > Aquatic > Freshwater > Lake | place: USA: Lake Erie, Ohio...
AATATTTACGAAAATGAGAAAATACTTAGTGTGTTACTATGTAGAAAGAAACGACGTCTGCACAGACCTTGAGAAGATTATAGAGGCGGTGAGTCTTAGAAGTGCTTTGTCCGAGTTTGAGATGAAGTACAGATACAAGAGGATTACGAGCATTAGCGAATTGATTGACGTTAACTTTTTACCTTAGACAATTATGAGATACGCAAGAAGTTGTTCAGTTACCGGTGAAGGTATGAACGAGGGATATGTATTCTCAGATGGTGAGTTCTACGCTAAAGACGAGGAGTCTGCAAAGGTGATTGCCTTGAGAGAATACGGAGTAGATTTACAGAACATGTGGTCAGATGACGACAACGACGATTGGGTTGTGTATTGGACCCAATGGGACGACGAAGACGATTACCAATACGAAGAAGTAAACGGAGTACTAATAGAAATAAATCAATAGAGATGAGCAAACTTACAGAAACACAATCAGCAATTATTCAGAGCTTAAAACAAGAGTTCTTAAAATCAAACCAATGCGAGGCGCCTTCGTCAGGCCTCTTTAATGTTCAAGAAATCATTAATAAATCAACGGAGGAAAAAAGATGGAAAGAAAACATCATAGCAGCCAGGCTTGCGCATACAAAAATGGTTAAAGAAAAAGTAGAGGAAGACATCAAGCTAATACAAGATGAGTTAAAACAACTCAACATCGAGATGACCAATAATGGTGCATGTAGTATAGATTTTCATGTAGCGGGTAGACATGGAGGATTCTATGTGAGATACTTCACTTCTGAGTATACGATGTATGACTTTAATTCATTACGAGAAAGTGTCGATTCGAAGTTCAAATTGAAACTTAAAATAGACAGCTACAGAGATCAGACCTTTGAAACTTTTGAGGATATGATAAAAAGCAATATCTTTAAGCAAGAAATACAAAGACTTTACGAGCAATCACTAACTTAAATTAATAATTATGGGAAGATATTATTCAGGAGACATCGAAGGAAAGTTTTGGTTTGGACTGCAACCAAGTGATGCGGCCAATAGGTTTGGAGGAGAAGAGTCTTTTCCACAGCACATTGACTACTATTTCAGCGAAGATGATTTAGAGGATGTAAGCAAAGAGATTAATGAAATTATTGCTAATTTAGGGGATAAAAAAGAAATCATTGATAACTTTTTTAAAGACAGAGCGAGCTATAAAGACTCAGACTTAGAGGCAATTGGCATACACGAAAACGACATGAGTGAGTATGCAGACTTAAAGTTAGGTATAAAGATACGAGATTGTATAAAAGAGAAAGGTCATTGTGAATTCCAAGCAGAGATATGAACATATTTAGAATAGAAACCACCGGATACAGAGAGGAAGACTTATTCCTTATGACAGAATTAAGCGAGGAAGACATCGTAGAAGTCATCACGCCAATTGTAAACGCAGAACGTGATGGGTATGAGGAATACGACCACGAAACAATTTTAAATGCCTTAGAGAAGAGATATCCACGTAAGTTTATAAAACACATCGAGGAGTTTGACACTATTATAATTTAATAAAGGGCGAATATTCATTCCTTACTTGTCGGTAATGTAGGCCGTTGTAATGCTAAAGGTCAATTCAGTTTCGCTCTTGGGAGGTCACACTCTTTTATCATGTACTGAAATTACAACAAGACTGACAGCTCGGAAAGACGAGCACAGGGGCGAGTGTTGGAAATGGTAAACAAGCGTGGTGATTCCGCGTGGAGAAATCCTTGCAGGTTCAATCCCTGCCTTGCCCACTAACTTTAATTAAATCAAAATGAAAACAAGAATTATTACATTAGCAATGTTTGCAACAACATTCATGTCCTTTGGGCAGTGGACCTACAAAAGCATCAAGAGTGACTTTGATGGTACATTTAAAAAAGCCTACACACAGACGAACAACAGTGGGTATTTGATATTGGAGAAAGGTGAGTCAGCTCCTTTCTTTGCGTTGAGAGGTACTTACTTCTGCGATGACACCACTTATGTTGACTTGATATTTGTATGCAACGGAGTCAATAAGAAGTACGAGATTAGTGCAAGCAAATCAAAAGATGGCACTCTGTATTACTTCAGCGAAGAGGCATGGACAGAGGAGTTCACGGCAGACTTTAAATCAGCATCGAGATGCTTAATCAGGGTTAACCAAAGCTACTGCACCTCAGACTACTATGAGTTTAAGATGACAAACTCATCTGCAGCATACGACTTCATTACTAAATAACCAATGCCAAGAAAATCAGACACTATACCTATCAACAATGAGAAGTTAGATAGGAGGGTTAAGCTGACTTTGGAGGACAAAGAACTTGTTAAGTGGCTTCGGGAGGAAGAACAGATAAGCTATCAGAAATTAGCGAATAGGTTCAACGTCTCGAAGCGCCTTATCATATTCATCTGTAAACCGGAGGCTAAGCAAAAGAACTTAGAGGACCGAGCCAAGCGTGGTGGTCACAAGGCGTACTATGACAGAGAGAAGAATAACAAGTACACTAAAGACCACAGAGAGTACAAAAAAGAATTGTATAACAAAAACCTTTTGAACAATGGAAAACAGTAAAAATTTATTAGACATTGAGGTGCATAACCCTCAAGAGATTAACAAGAAAACCATCATCTTTGCGGCCATCGTTGCACGTTATGATTCAACAGCTACATTGCGTTGCGCTATTTACGACGACCTGGACACAGTTGTTGTAAATATTTGCGATGATCTTGATGACCGGTACAGTGAGAAAGAGATTTTGGAAGTGATTACTAACCTTTAGACCATGAGAAACATAGATGTATTACCAACAGCAGTAGAGTATTTAGAAAAAAAATTAGATGATGCGTTATCTGATACAGATTATTTAACTTGGCAATTAGTGTGTAAAGCTGTAAGAGAAGCCAAAGAAATGGAGAAACGACAAATCATTGATGCTCACGGAAACAAAACCAAAAAGTCAGGCGGAGTTTCTAATCACACTTATATTTTAACCGGAGAAGAATACTACAACGAAACATTCAAACAAAATGAAGTATAAAATAATAAGCATGATATTTTGGATAGTATCATTTGTGTTGATTTTTTTATCATTGTTTGTTGTTTTTATTAACTAAATACATTATCTTTGTATTATAAAATTTAATCAAATGAAAGAAAATATTTTTAACCAATACGTCGAAAGAGTCATAGACATATTCGGTATAGACAAAGAAATGTTGTTCTCAAGGTCAAGAAAAAGAGAGATTGCAGATGCAAGACAATTGCTGTATTACCTATGCCACAAAAGGCAGATGAAGATTGTTACAATACAAGCTTTAATGGAAAACAACAACCACGCTATTAACCACCACAGCGTTAGCCATGGCTTAAAAATTGTAAGCCAAAAAGTAGAAGAAGATAGGGATTACAGAACTATCATCAAGAAAATCGAAGAATCAGTATTTATTTAATCAAATTTAATCAAATGAGAGAAGCAACAACTTTCGAGGCCTTGTCAGCTATAAACGTAAACGACAAAGTAGAAAAAAAGAGTAACCTAACTTACCTATCATGGGCATGGGCCTGGGCCGAAGTTAAGAAAGCCTGCCCGGATGCAACCTATCAAGTCAAAGGTGATCCAATCACACAGAAGCCTTACTTCTACGACGAATCTCTTGGCTACATGATTATGACCGAAGTGACTATCAAAGGAGAAACCTTAGAAATGTGGCTACCGGTAATGGATGGCGCCAATAAGGCCATGACGAAGGAATCGTATACTTACCAAACAAAGTATGGAGAGAAAACAGTTGAGGCTGCAACAATGTTCGATATCAATAAGACATTGATGAGATGCTTGACAAAGAACTTAGCTATGTTCGGATTGGGACTTTACATTTATGCGGGTGAGGATTTGCCTGAAGTTACGGCAAGCGCACCGGCAGAGCCACCAAAGCCAAAAGAATTAGAGGTTCTTAAGAAAGGCTCAGAGAATTGGGACAAGGTAGTTAACTACGTTACCGCAAACAAATCATTAGGAGAGGAAAAGATTTTTCAGCAGTTGGGCACAAAGTACTCTATAACTCCGACTTCTAAAAAAGAAATCGCTAACTTAATAACAACATAATGGGGACAGTAAATGAAAGCCATAATAATACTCAAATACTTGAGTTATTAAAAAACGACAACGAGTACTACTCAGGAATTGGTAAGAACTACTTATCAAACTCTGACATCGATACTCTTCTGAAGAACCCAAAAGAGTTCGGGAAACCACGCGAGGACAACAAGGTGTTTGCCGAAGGTAGATATTTTCACCAATCTATCCTTGAGCCGGAGAAAGTAAAAGATGTAAAGTTTGTAGATGTAAGCACGAGAACTACCAAAGAGTACAAAGAGTTTTGTATCGCGAACAATATTCCTTTCTGCTTGCTTAAAAAAGAGATTGACGAAGTAAAAAACCTTGTCTCTATAATTAACAGTAACATCTCCTTCTTCGAGGAGATATACAAGAAAGGCAATCAGTATGAGGTTCCGGCCGTTGGAGAGATACTTGGTATGATGTGGAAAGGTAAGGCTGATATAATCACAGACGAATGTGTGATTGACCTAAAGACCACGAGTGATATCCATAAGTTCAAGTGGAACGCTAAGAACTACAACTATGACTCTCAGTGCTACATCTACCAAAAGCTATTCAAGAAGCCGTTGGTGTTCTTCGTTATCGATAAGACCACCGGTGTGCTTGCGATATTCAAACCTACAGATGAGTTTGTAAACGGAGGAGAGTTGAAAGTAGCAAGAGCTATTGACATGTATCAGAGATACTTTTCTGAGAGTCCATCAGACAACATCGAGAACTATTACATTGACGAATTCTTATACTAATTTATACACCAATCACAAACTTAACCTCAGAGGTTTGTGGTTGGTTAAAACAGACTGAGGTAAACTAAAACATTATTTACAATGGATCAAGCAGAAAAAATTTTCGCAGATGGTTTTATTTTTAAAAGAAACGAGAAAGCTCCAGACTTCGTAGTAGGAAGAATCTCCATGAAAGTCGATGAGGCAGTAGCCTTTATCAACAAACACCAAAAGAATGGTTGGATAAACCTTGGCGTTAAACAAGCGCGAAGTGGCAACTACTACGTAGAGTTAGATACATTTGAAGCCGGCACAAAAGAAAGCGCTGTCGATAAATACCAAGCTAAACAACAACCTAAACAACAACCAGCTGAAGAGGAAGATGATTCACTATTCTGATACTCAGGAGAAAAGGGAGATTAAGTCTCCCTTTTTTTACCTTTCAACCATGTCGGAAATGCACTTTTTATCCCCCCTATTACTTCTATAGGAATTTATATAATATATTTTTTTTTAATTTGAAAATAAGAGAAAATAATTAACATAATTGACAGTAGTACTGATTATCAAACAATTACAAAACAAAAATCGACATAAAATCGACACGAGATGACGCACAATGTAACAATTTTCAAAACCATAAAGGACACTGACACCCCATTCTATAGGGATGTAGAGCTTATTCTTGATAGAATAAAAGACGGCACAAATTTGACAAAGGATATCGTCAAGCGTATAAGACAAGAGAAAAACAAGTCTGAACGTAATGAAATTAAAAAGCTATTGCCGGCTATTTGCTTCAGTGGTACTTTCAAGAAAAGATTAGACACCGGATTGGAACAACACTCCGGACTTATCTGTTTGGACTTCGATGGCTACACAAAACAAAAAGAGCTGTTGCAAGACAAAGAGACTATCTCTAAAAATAAATACGCATTCGCTGTGTTTATATCACCATCGGGTAACGGACTAAAAGTTTTGGTAAAGATTCCTGCCGATCCTGAGAATCACACTAATTACTTCAATAGCCTAGAAAAGCATTTTAACAGCCCTTATTTCGATAAAACAAGTAAAAACCTATCTAGAGTATGTTATGAGTCTTACGACCCCTTAATTCACGTTAATTTGAATTCCTCCGTTTGGGATTTGATAGAGGAGCCGGAATACACCGAAGTAAGTAAGCTTAGAGACCAGGCTACTATTCCAATCACCGACGAGAATAAGATTGTAGAAATACTAATCAAGTGGTGGCACAAGAGATACCCAATGAACGAAGGGCAGAGAAATCACAACGCGTACATACTCGCCATGGCCTTTAATGATTTCGGTATCAACAAAAGCTTAGCCGGATACGTGCTGAATCAATACGCTACCGATGACTTCACCTTAAGGGAGATAGCCACAACTATAGACTCAGCATACAAGCACACCGCAAACTTCGGGACCAAGTACTACGAAGACGAAGAGCGTATCAATCAGATAAGAGCCAAGCTTAGACGTGGTGTATCAAAAAAAGAGATACGCTATCAGATGCAAGACTCCAATCTTGATGGCGATACTATCGATGCAGTTCTAAACAAAGTCGAGGATGAGAATTCTAAGATGACATTTTGGACAAAGAACGACAAAGGGGTTATAAAAATAGAACACATACTTTTCAAGCAGTTCCTTGAAGACTCAGGGTTTTATAAGTTCTGCCCGGAAGGTAGCAGAAACTATGTGTTTGTAAAAGTAACCAACAATCTTATAGACCACACCTCTGAGAAGGAAATAAAAGACTTCGTTCTTAATCACCTACTTGAGCTTGATGACTATAGCGTTTACAATTACTTTGCCGACAACACCAGGTTCTTTAGAGATGAGTTCCTTACATTGCTATCAACCATAGAGATTTATTTCATAGCGGATACTAAAGATGCAGCTTATCTGTATTACAAAAATTGCGCTGTGAAAATTACCAAGGAAGGCATAAAGACAATTGACTACCTTGACCTTGGTGGCTACGTATGGAAAGACCACGTTATTGATAGGAATTTTAACATCTGCAACGTTACCGGTAATTGCGACTTCAAACAGTTCATCAGCAATATCAATGGTAATGACGAGAGCAGAATAAGAACCATGGAGAGTACCATAGGTTTCTTGATGCACGCGTACAAAAACTTATCCTTCTGTCCGGCAGTCATACTAAACGATGAGGTGATAAGCGACAATCCTGAAGGAGGGACAGGTAAAGGGCTAATCATGAATGCGCTTAGCAATATGAAAAAATTAGTGGTTATCGATGGTAAGTCGTTCAACTTCGAGAAGTCTTTCCCTTATCAGTTAGTATCAGCAGATACACAGATCCTTTGTTTTGATGACGTTAAAAAACACTTTGACTTCGAGAGACTGTTCTCTGTTATCACAGAGGGACTTACCCTTGAGAAGAAAAACAAAGACGCTATCAAGATACCATTTAGCAAATCACCTAAGGTTGCAATCACCACAAACTATGCAATCAAGGGAGCCGGTAACTCATTCGCTAGGAGGAAGTGGGAGCTTGAGCTTCATCAGTACTACAACATGAGCTTCACTCCAAAGGATGAGTTCGGAAGAATGATGTTCGGGGATTGGAACGATGATGATTGGTGCGAGTTTGACAACTACATGATTGGATGCTTGAGCTATTATCTTTCATCAGGTCTTGTCAAGACAAAATTTGTCAACTTAAAAATCAGACAGCTATCTGCAGAGACGTGCCATGAGTTTATCGAATGGTGTGGATTAGTAGACAACAACGATAAGAGCTCGATGATACCGGTAAACGTTAGGCTTTACAAGAACGAGCTGTATAACAACTTCGTTGATGAGTATCCGGACTACGGATCAAGAGGAAAGATGACAATCAGTAGGACTAAGTTCTACAAATGGCTTATAGCTTACGCTATTTACAAGGAAGGCATTATGCCGGAGGAAGACAGAGACCACATCGGTAGATGGATAATAATTAAGAAGAGAGCAGATAACGATACACAAATTAAATTAAATCAATAATGAAACTAAGAAACAAATTTATAAAAGCAGACAGAGAGAGCAAGTCTGCAGAAGACATGGCTAATAGATGCGAAGTAATAGCAGATGAGTATCTATCAGATTTTATTAATTGGCTACATGCCGGTCAAACATACGCATTGAGACTGGACGACATGTTGAAAATATTCAAAGAAGACCGTGGGGAGAAAATTAATTAAAATACTCGTAGTGTTGACTTATTTTTTTATTATATTTTTAATCTTAAATTCAACCCAATGAAAAGCGAACAAAGAGTGCACTTAGGCATGATAAATTCATTTAATGTGATAACAGGTAGAGCCACCATGGAACAAGTGGTGAGCTCAGGCCTGGGCATATTCGCACATTATCCCGGACACAAAGACGAATTAGAAAGCATAGAGTTTATGATATTCTACTTCAAAGAGTTGGAGATGTACGAGCGATGCTCAGAGCTTAGGAAATACATAGAAGAAAACTTCAATGAAGATGGAACTACAAAAATCCAATACTGCGATTGTGAGAACCCGGAGATAGAAGTCTATGCTCAAAAAACAAAATGCTCAATATGCAACAACAGACTGAGAAGACATTAGACGTTCTCGAAAGAAACATAGGCTTTAACAACGAAGAGATGTGGAAGCAGTCAATGTTATTGGAGAGCGTTGTCTTTGCCAAGATAGAAGTCAAAGAAGGCAGAGGCAGATCATCTGCATTAGTCCAAAAGTATAAGCACGATGTCCCGACTGAAATACGCGAAAGGATAAAAAACAGTGTTGAGTACTATAAAAAATTATATGAAATGGATAAGCTAAAACCAACTGTTCAATTTAGAGACTACCAAACAAGAATAATATACGAAGGGACCAAGATAATTAAAGAGCATGGCTTCTTGTATCTTGCGATGGAAGTTAGAACAGGAAAGACGCTTACAAGCCTGGGCATTGCATCAAACATTTCAAGTCACAACGTATTGTTTTTAACAAAAAAGAAAGCTATCTCCAGTATTCAAAAGGACTACGAGATGCTGAGCCCTCTCTATGATTTAACAATCATCAACTACGAGAGTTTACATAAGCTGCCAAATACAAAATGGGATTTGATAGTAATGGACGAAGCGCACTCATGCGGTGCTTTCGCAAAGCCAAACAAAAGAGCAACCCAGGTGAAAGACTTAATCACCAAGACAAAAGCCAAGGTTATATTGCTATCAGGAACGCCAACTCCTGAGTCGTATTCTCAGATGTATCACCAGGTTTATGGCATACCAAATAATCCTTTTAAAGAGTTTAAAAATTTCTACAGATTTTGTGATAAATTTGTAAATGTAAAAACCAAAAAGATAAACGGATTAATGATGAACGATTACTCCGATGGTCTGCCAACAATATTAGAAGCTATGGAGCCTTTCACAATAAACTACACCCAAGAAGAAGCCGGCTTTGTCGCTAAGACAACCGAGGAGGTTTTGGAGGTAGAGCTAAAAGAATCAACCTATAAGCTGATAAAGAAGCTGAAAAGAGATTTGGTTGTGCAAGGAAAAGAAGAAGTAATATTGGGAGATACACCGGTAAAGTTGATGACGAAAATACATCAGCTATGTTCCGGAACAATAAAATTTGAGAGTGGCAACTCAATGATTCTTGATACCACTAAAGCCGATTACATAAAAGAACAGTTCTTAGGATGTCAAATAGGTATCTTCTACAAGTTCAAAGAAGAGCTTCAAGCATTAAAGCAAGTCTTTGGTGACGAACTAACGACTGACCTTGATGAGTTCAATAGCACGTACAAGAACATAGCACTGCAGATTGTATCCGGAAGAGAAGGTATATCTTTGAAGAAGGCTGAGTATCTTGTGTATTACAACATTGACTTCAGCGCCACAAGTTATTGGCAAAGCAAAGATAGAATGACCACAAAGGAAAGGTTAGAGAACCAAGTGTTTTGGATATTCGCTAAAGGCGGCATCGAGCATGAGATATACAAGGCAGTAACTAAAAAGAAGGACTTTACATTAAAACACTTCTCTAATATAATAAAAAATGAAACAAGTTCCAATAAAAAATTATTATGAGCGATACAGTTTATTTCCAACCACCCGGTATCAGACCACAATATTGCGAAGCAGGTATGATTTCAGAAACAGACCCTGATTACATTTGGTATTACAGCGAGCCTTGTAAAATTCTAATTTCAGAGGTTAAAATTATACCAAAAGAAAATGTAGTGTATGACAAAAAAAGTAGATTGTATATAGTTAAACAATAATTATTAATATGTTTACCTCATTGATGCGGTGAACATATTAATAATTATTAGAAATCTATAAAAATAATTATTATGACACTCAAAGAAAAAATACAAACAATAATAATAGACGACTCTGGCAATCTTCAAAAAATTTTATTCACCGAAGATTTGTTTGACGAGTTCGCTATTGAGTTTCATCGATGGATGAGAATGAATGATACCATAGAAAATGCTGAGAAGTACTTTCACTTTACAGACAAAGATATGTTGAACGAATTTAAAAAAGAAAAAGGATTATGAAAAACAAATTAGCCGGGAAGCACCCATCGTATGACAAGTTAGGAATGTCAGAAGAAAGAAAGAAAAAAAAGTTAGCTTACGATAAGAAGTACCAAGCTACTGAGAAGAGAAAGAACTACAGAGTAGAACTCAACAAAGCCAATAGAGAAGCGGGGACCTACG
>Ga0315909_10009366_pt1 | contig 10601 bp, 16 predicted proteins | sample LakEriMetagenome_11_FD_203527 | JGI IMG/M metagenome (GOLD analysis project Ga0315909, IMG submission 203527) | Freshwater fungal communities from buoy surface, Lake Erie, Ohio, United States - Buoy 2 MA125 | ecosystem: Environmental > Aquatic > Freshwater > Lake | place: USA: Lake Erie, Ohio...
CTATCATCTCTATTCATGAATTGAGATGAAGGGAAGTGGAATTGATATCTTTCTTTGGGTAATCCAGTCTTTTTACCGACTTCTCCACCGTCTTCATTAGGGAATACAACATAAAGAGGTCCGGTTTTGATATAGTTTTCAAAGTAACTTAGACCTGGAGCTGAGGTACACCAATTGGATTCCCCTTCTCTATGGTCTTGGAACCCTCCGTAGTAAATTGCCGCATCTTTACCAGTCTGTCCTGTGTCACTGATACGAATCAATGTCCATTTGTCACCAACGTATAGAATTTCCCCACCCGCGTGATTAAATCCTTCTCTTGATTTCTTAGCTTCTTTCTTCTCTTTTTCCTTTCTTTTATTTTCAGGAAGTTGGAAATTTGAATAAATGTCAAAAAGTGACTCAGGGGTTAATTTGTTAATGTCTCTAGCCTCTTGAGGCATATATTGTTTGTTCTTTTCATAGAACTCAAGTTGTTGAGTTATTTTAAATAAATCTTCCATGAAAAGTCTTTCATACTCTTCTCTAGCCTTTTTATATTCAGGACTTTTTGGGTCGGTTTCATCACTAACCCCCAAAGTTGATTTACTTGGGTTAACAAAATGTTTAAGTATCCATTGAGTAAATTTACCAACTTTAACATCTTCCATATCTTGGAGACTAAGTTCATCAATGTCTTTACCTTGTGGTACTCTTGTAGTTGGGTCAGCTAAAATGATGGCTTTTAAAGTTTCAAAGTCCATCAACCCTTTATCTTTTTTACCTTCACCTTTTGTAGAAGGTTTTACCATTTTGTCATATAGGACTTGGAAACGAGATTGTTCCAAGATTAAGTTTGTAAGAATAGATGTAAATCTCATTTTTTGACTTTTTTATTATAAATATTCAGCAAATCTAAATAATTTTTTCAATATTTCAAAATTAAAAGTTCAGTTCCCATAGTTTGTGTTTTACCTTTCTTAGCGGCCGCTGCCTTAGCAAACTCTTTTTTCTCCCATCTGTATTGACTTTCAGGGAACCATTCATGTAAAAGTTCAAAGTCGTAATAAGATAAAGAAAATTTTCCTTCAATAGTTTTCAACACATTTGCCAACCTTTCATGGTCATTTCTATCAAAATCGTGATTTGAATAGTAATTCTCTGTCTTCCAGTAAGGTGGGTCCATGTAAAAATACGTTGTTGGTGAATCATATTTTTTAACTACCTCTTCAAAATCCATACTTTCAACAAATGTGATTTTATCAAAGTGTTTTCGATATTGAGGATTTTTTAACTTATCCATGAATATCAATACTTTACAACGATATTTACCTTTATAGTCAACGTATTTTGAAGTTTCAGGTTTTGAACCTGAAAATATTTGTGTTAGCACATAGACATATTTACAAGCGGCTTCAAAGTTAGGTTCTTCCCCAACAACATAATTTGGGTCAAATATTTCTTTCTGAAAGTTATTAAACATTTCCTCGTATTCTGGAGGTGTATTTTCAACACCCAGTTGTTGACAAGGATATTTTGATAATTCATCCCAAAGTCTGTCGTAATCTTTAGAACATCTGAATAAATTTGAGTTTAGATTATTAAAGTCATTATAGACGACAGTTTTTAAATTTGGGTATTTATCTAAATCCATTTTAAAAAATACCCAAAACATTCCACTAAATCCCTCAACATATGTTTCAATATCTGTCGGAATAAATGGTGTTATCCAGTTACTTATTCTTGCCTTACCTCCAATATAAGATATCACGTTATTTTCAATATTTTAAGTTTATCCTCACTTGTAGTGATTTATTAAAGATAGTTTTTTTATTTTCAAAAACAAGTCGCGATGTCATAATTTTAAAATGTTGTTTTTTTATTGATTAGAAGCGTTATTTATTTATTATTAAAATAAAAAATATGGAAAATTCTAAAAAAAGTTGTAGTTCTTGTAAGGGTGGTAATAAATTACCTTCATTTCCAATAGGGACCGTTCTAATCGGTTTTTATGTTTTACTAGCATCAATCTATGGGACATTTAAGTTTATTGAACTTATTATTTCCCTCTTCTAAATTTAACAAAAAGTTTAACATATAAATCCCCAACCCCATTAGTATTATACCCCTTTGATTTGATTCTTAGGGGTTTTGACGTATCAAATTCATCGGGTAATTTTATATTTATTGGACCGTCAGGATGTGGGATTTCCATATCGTCTTTAGTTAATGACTCATAATCAAAATACGAATTATATATTAAATCTCCTCCTGATTTTTCAAAATTGTTTTCAGGTACTACTTTAACTCTCATGACTAAATTACCGTACATTCCTTGGTGATAATCTCCTTTCCCTTGTACTTTAAAGAATTGTCCTTCATCCACACCATGTGGTAATTTTATACTAATACTCTCTAAATTTGGGACTGTTCCGTCCCCGTGACAGGTGCCACATTTAGTTTTAAAACTAAATCCTTTTCCGCTACATTGTGTACATGTTTGTCTAACCATTTGTATGAACATACCTGTTCCAATTTTTATGGTCCTGAATCCTTCTCCATTACATCCCGAACAAGTTATTTTCTCTCCCCCAGTGCCATGACAAGAAGTACACTCAACTTTTCTTGAATATGTTATGGTTTTGTCCGCAGATTTATATGATTCAATAGCTCCTACGGTAATGTCAATTATTTTATCAGGTACAACTCTTTCCCTATTTGCAAAAGGATTTCCAAACCCTCTATTAAAGAATTCTTCAAACGGATTAAATCCTCCTCCACCTCCAAATGGGTTTCTTCTTGCGTTGTCATATTGTTGTCTTTTTTCTTCAGTACCAATATTTTCATACGCTTCTGATACTTTTTTAAATTCATCTTCATTACCCCCTTTATCGGGATGATGTTCAATCGCCTTTTTCTTATAAGCCTTTTTAATGTCTTCCTGAGTCGCGTCTTCAGAAACACCTAAAATTTCGTAGTAGTTTTTATCACTCATTTACTTATTCAATAATGAAATTAATTTAAATTATGGATTATACCGATTATAATTTTTTAATAGTTCTTTTTAAAAATAAAAAGAAAAGGAAAATAATCAATAAGTTTAAGACATTAAGAAGGTCAAAAAAATACTTTGAATCCCTATTGTCAGATAATAAAGATGTTGTTTTTTGTAAGGAATTTGAAAATGGTTCTCCGTGTAAATATGAAATTGCTCTACTTGAGAGGGGGACTAATAAAACAAGTTATTTTAGGAAAGATGAGATTGGTCGACAAGTTAAAGTTGAATTAGATGATAGTGAATTTACAATAAACCGTGTTGAAGAATACTGCGTTCCTGATACCATATTGGATTATCAAACTAAAAAGAAAATTTCGGTAAATGATTTAATTTCAAAATATATACCAAAGAATACTTTATGTATGATATCAAAATTGAACAATAAAATTGTTGTTCAAAATGATGATGAATTCTTTTTATTTACTTTAAAGAATTCTGACGATGCAAATCGTTTTATGGATAATATGAATGAGGTGGTTAATACTAAAAAAAGAACTAACGTTATTTTAGTAAAGGATTATTCGACAGTTCAACGTAAGTACTTATACTCTATTTTAGAAGAAAAAGGATTTCCTAAGAGTTATCTGTTTCGTCATTCAACAACTCATCCGGTAAAAAAATAAATTCGGTTCCTGAAATATCAATTTTGAATTGTTTGTTTTCTTGGTCCGGTACTAGCAAAGACTTTTTAGATTCTATAAAGTCATTTTTATTTAATGCAAATACAACTACAGATTTACCGTTTGGGTAAGTATTTTGTAACGCATCGGCAATTAATGCCATTTTTTCCATTAACCCAGTAGAGCTTTCAGTATTCTTTTCCATAAACTAATCTTTTTTGGTTTTTGAGGTAAAATATCCTCTTTTTTGTGTTTTTTAATTTCAGATATAAATGAAAGTTTATCTCTATCCAAATCTTTTTTATCTTTCTCAATCTGCGTCTGCAACCAGACTAGTTGTTCTGACTTCTTCTTCATTATCCGTTAATTCTATCTTATTGGGTTTAATTTCGAAAGTTAGTGTTTTTAGATTCTTCAAACTATTTTTCTCAAACAATAATTTAAGTTCATCAACTTTAGATGTAAATAACCTTTCTTTTTCCTCTCTCTCAAGATTATAGTTAATTATATTGGTGATATTATTAGATGTCACCTCAATTGAACTCTCATCAATATTAGATACGAATGAGAATAAACGATTATTTGGTACCTTAGATTCTTGTTCTAATACTCTATCTTCGGGTACATATTTTTTTGGTAATTTCCAAGTTTTAGGGAATGAGACATCAAAGCTAAGATAATCTTCTAGTCTTCTTATTGATTGTAAGTATGGAAAAAGGGATGAAAACTCTTTAAATAAACTCATATTATGATTGTATTATGTATGTTAAAATATATGATATCGTTATTCCTAATGTTAAAAGTTCCCTACTACTCATAACCAATTTTTCAGGGTTACTCTGTAGTAGGGTTCCTATCAACCTAAAACATGCTCTAATAACATTTAGAACTGAAAATATAAAACAAAATAAAAATAAAGTATCTAAATTAAGCATCTTTTTTTCTTTCTTCCAAAATTTCGTTTCTAAGTGTTTGCAACAAAGCTTTTAATTCTTGAGCTGATTTTCTAGCTCTAGTTCCGGCACTTTTATTACCTTTAAAAAACTTAGTAGCATCTACAGACAATTCCTCTGTAAGTGTTTTGATTTTTTCTAATGTTTCCATAATATGGTTTTTATTGTTTTTATTATTTATGTTAAAAAATTAATTTTTTTATTGTTATTGTAAAGACAAAAGGATTTTTTTACATGTTTAAATTTTTGTCAAGTGCTTTGTAAATACTTGATATCATGTCTAAATCTGATTTAGTGAATGGTTTTTCCGTATTGAATAGGTCGCTAAAAAAATCTTCAATTGATTCTCTTATTTTTATTTCTTTTTGTTTGTAAAAAATTTCATCAAAGAATGATTTAAAGTATTCGTAGTGTTCTCCCTTTTTGTTAAACCTGATACTTTCTTTTGAAAAATTATCTATTGTTCTATTCCAACACCACTCAAAATGATTAGTATTATCATCATCAGTTAAACTTATTTTAGTTTCGTCATTTGTGTTATCGTGACCTAAATAAGTTTTTATAATTAATTGATATAATGAATGTGAAAAATCAGAATATAATTCTAATTTTTCATTTATAATATTATTTCCCCTAAACCATTTATCGACATCTTCAGGATTTAGTGGTTTAGTTATGTAATTAAAAAAATTATCCATAAGGTAGTCCTTATGGATAATATAATCTACTAAAATTAAAATTGTATATTACTGAGTTTTTTGGTTGTAAGAAATCAAATTTTTCATTCTTTCAAATTCCTCATTTATTTTATTTTGTTTCTTATCTTCTACTGACTCTAATTTAGTTAAGATGTTAGTTCCCTTGTCGTCTCCCGATTTATCAATAACCGCGGGTTGTGGTGCTTTGTTATAAGCCTTTCTTTTAAGTTTTGCTAAATAATTATCTTTTCTGATTTTGTTTCTTTTTTCATTTACATCAGACTCACCAGTGTTTGCCCATTCAGGATTATTACCAGTTCTTGATGAACCAACAATATTATCACTTACCCATTCTTCATTAGGTTGTATCTCATCATAATCTAAATTTTCAAGACCAGCCGCTGTAAAATTATCTACATAATCTTTAACCGCATCAGATGGAACGTATGCCTTTTTATCCATTTTTGCAAGTTCCCCGTTACCTTTCGGGAAAATCTTAGGATTAGTGTCATATTCACCTTTAGAACCGTCTTTAAGATAATCTTTCATCTTTTTAGTTACACTTTTAAGATAATCCTCATTTTCGTTTCCTGACCCCTTATGTGCCTTTTCGTAAGTGGCTAATCCTTTATGTTTAGCAGTTGCTTTAAGTTTTTCTTCTTTAACGATTCTTTCGATTAAATCAATCATTTCAGTTTCAGTTAATTTAATTGATTCTTTAACATTGAATTTTTTACCGTCAACAGTGAAGTTATCTTTACCTTCTTCTTTCGCTTTAGCTAACGCACCTGTAAATGCATTCCCCTCTTCAACTTCTTCGTCGGTGTGACGTTTTTTTGACTTTCTTAATAATCTAAAATCGTCAGTATCAAGTCTTTTATTTTTATTTTTATCAAGAAATCTTTGTCCACCATGTAATTTTTCAGTTACCATTGATTTATGGTACTTACATGTTTCTTCACTATAATCCTCTGATTCTGTATTGCAAAATCTTTCCATTCTATCTAATGGGTCGTTATCGTCATCCGCACCCATCATCTCAAAATCATTATTTTCTTCCTCTTCTACGTAATCAAATGATTGTTTTTTAGGGAATTTACCAGAAACATCATATAGACCTTCTTCCATAGAGTCGGTTGAGCATTGTTCACAAACTCCTTCAGTCATATTACGACCACATTGTTCACAAGTTTCTCCCATACCTTCTTCTACATTAGAGGTTATTTTCTCTGATAGTTCGTCAGCTCTTTCTTGAATAGTTTCATTAAGTATTTTAGTTACTAAACTATCAATATAAGTGTTATTTAATTTTTTCATTTTGAATTTTTTATATAAATATCTTTTTATTTTAATTTATTTGATAGTTCGTAAGCGATTATGTTTTTAATCACCTGTTCACTAATATTATTATTATCGCTAACTCTTTTTATAACTTTTTTCAAGGTCTCATTCTCAAAAATTTTAAGAGCTTTGATATCTCCTTGATTACAATATGGAAATTTTTTACACTTTTTCTTAACTTGTACAAACTTACCTCCCGGTATTTGTGTTTTTGCGGAGCCTCTCCAATCTTTTTTCTTCATTGTTTTTGCCCAAGCTGCAGGGGTTTCATATGAACCAGCACTACCCGATGAGGTAGCTTCCTTAGTTTCCATTTTAACTATTTCATCGTCACCATTTTTTAAAATGTTAACCACCATTACAAATACACTTTCAGGTATTGGGAAGTTATCTAAATCTTCTTTCTTTATATGATTGTACCAATCCCATTGACCTTTATTCGGGTCTCGTTTTTGTGCCGACTTTTGAAAATAATATTTACCTAGTCTTGATTGCATTAAAACATTTAGAATGTCTAATTCTGGTGGGAACGGCATCTCTTCTCTTTTCCATCGATTGTCACCATAGGTTCCGTCAGGTCTTGTTTTTTGAACTAATAAATTCTTTAAACCCTTAACTGTGTATTTTAACCCATATTGTTTTAAGTCTTTTAATTTAGGTAAACTATTGAATGTGTCGTCAATATTTTTTTGAGCGTCCTTTGTCCAATCATTAGACTCCTTAGTTTCTATTTTACCAAATAATGGAATACTGTAAGCACCTGCACTACCCGATGAGGTCGCCTCTTTTGACTCAATTTTTTCTAACTTATCATAATACCTTGGGTCTTCATCTAAATGGTCTAAAGCGATTTTTCTTGGGTCCGCCGATTTATGTTCTTTTTCAACTTCAATACCTTTTCTGTATTGTCTTTTAAGTTGTGTAAACATTTTCTCTATCTTTTCTTTTGTTGTTGAGTCTGTAGAGTCGTCATAAGCATATTTTCTGGCAAGTTCTTTTAACTTAGCCAAATATGTTCTTTCAGCCTCATCAAGTTCTTCTTTTACTCTTTTTTTTCTTCCTTGGCAATGAGCTTTCTGACTGAAACCTTTTGGATTATTACAATCTATAGAGTCTTTATATTCTTGACTCCATTTTTCTTTAACTTCATCGTTTTCTTTCATGTCTCTAACTGTATCTAACGCGGATAAAACTCCGTCACTACCTTTAGCCAATACACCAGTTGATGCCATTTGTTTCATGGTCTCATCTTTTAAGCTAGGTATGTTTATTTCATTTAAAACTTTACGCATTTTTTAATCTAGGTTCCCAATAACCTCTTTGAGTCCACATAAATTGATAGAACTCTCTGAAGATTTTTATTACAATATCTTTAGTGTCATTTTCAAGTTTCCCTCTTTTAAGTTCTTTTGAAATTAAATCAATGAGTTTGTCCTCGTATTGTTTTATAGTATTACTACCCATGAAATCTTTGATTTCTTTTCGGATTAAGACTTCAATCTGTTTTTTATCGCTGTCTGTTAAAGCCATTAAAGTAATATTATTAGTAGTATTATTGCTGTTCCTCCGCCTCCAAAAGTTCCTCTTCTCCACCATTTAATTTTATTATTAGCGGTATCTAAATCTTTTTGTTGTTCTTCGGTTATTATTTTAAACTCACCAATTTGTTGTGTTTGTTGCCCGATGATGAATTGACTTGTTGAGTCTTTTTTTTCTAACGAAACTATTTTTTCGTTTTTTTGAGCATCTCTTTCCTCCAATTTCGCAATTTTGGTGTATGCCATATTAAGTTCTTCTTTGCAACCATCTCCTTTTATTAAATCCTTTATGACTAATTTAGCCGTTTGATTATTTAGAGATATTTGGGTCGTATCGTTTTGTGAAAAACTCTTTAAGCTGATTATAACTGAAAGTATCAACACTAGCCACTTTGTCATTTGTTTGTTTTTTAATTATGTTTATATTTTTTTCAATACCTGCTAACTCATTATTTAATACAGAGATATTAGAGTCAATTTTAGCTATTTTCAAATCTAATTCTCTATTAACTTTATTGGCAGAATCTATCTTTAATTGTATAGTATTAATTTTTTTATAGTGAGTTCCAACATCAGTTTTAATCGTTGTTGCTACCATAATAGAATAAATAATCAACCCTACGACAACAACCAATAATGTATTTGTAATTAATTCTTTCATTCTTCCGTTGGTTTTGTCTTTTTCCTTTGTGCTAATATTTTTGCCCATTTGGATTTAAATTTTTCATAATAACTTTTTATTTTATTAATCAATTCTAAAAACTTTTCATCGGTTTTAATCATGTCTCCATTTATATATATCCCACTGTCTTCACCAATTGACATAAAAAAATCTAAATCAAAATCAATAATTCTTCCTGACCATTCTACATTATTTGGGTAGAGATTTAGTTTGTTAAAATCTACTAAGTCCGACACTTCGTTGACGAACTCATCCATTGTTTCTTGAAATGCAATTTTCTCATCTGTGGTTAACTCTAAATCACTTTTGTCTTTACCGTGTATTACTAATAATCCACCTGAGATACGATAACCTTGTTTTTTGTCGGTTTTTGACGGTTCTATACCCTCTTCTTCAAAATCAATATCATCCTCTATATCATCTTCAATTGATTTTGCAACATCTATTTTTTTAGTCACATCACCACTAGTTAGATTAATATCTTGTTCTGTTAATATATTATATTTTTTAAGAATCTCGTTATTTTCTTTAATTGATTCTTTAGTAGAAAGCATTTCTCTTGAAGCCTTCAATAATTTTTTTATTTCGTCGTGTGAATTACTCATTTTGTATTGTTTTTAAAAAAAGTTCAAAATTAAAAGATGGGTTAACGTCAGTGAATTTTTCATTAAAATTACTTTTGGACACCACTCCATCGTATTTATCAATTCCAATAATTTTAGTATTATGTTCTACAGTTTGGTTTGGGATAGACATTTCTTTCATTATTTCTTTACACAATTTACCCGTATTTTCTATTTGGGTTGTAGTGTAAGGATGCCAAAAATAATAATCCCTCCATTTACGTTCAAACACATTACCTTTATAAATATCGCCAATCCAATTAACGTATCTATCATTTAGTGGTTCTTTTTGTAACCATCCTAAATTTTCCAAACATACTATGATTGAATTTCTATTTAGATTATTATTTACAAAGTAATTACTATGTTCAATATTGGATAATAATTTTAATATTTTACCTTCTCTTGTAACAATATAATTGGGTATTCTATGGTAAGACCCGTTAAATCTATTTTTTAACGCAGACAAATAATCCTCAATATTCCTTGAGGTATTAGTTAAAATAATTTGATGTTTTTTTTTCTGTTTACCTAATGGTTTAAAATCACCATAAGTTATAATATCTAACATACTTCATTTAATTTGGTCTTGAGTAGGTTAGTCTTTTAGCAGCCAATAAGGTTTGTTCATTTTGGTTTGGTGGATAATTAAACTGTATATTGTCATTTTCAGTATTAACATTATCGGTACTAATAACTTCTTCTGTTTGTATATTAATTGGTCCTTCAACTTCAGATGGATTATCTACAGGAACCTCGACAATTTTTTCCACTATAACCTCTTTTTCTACAGGAACCTCGACAATTTTTTCCACTATAACCTCTTTTTCTACAGGAACCTCGACAATTTTTTCCACTATAACCTCTTTTTCGGTCACTTTTTTTCCATTATCATATTTTGTGAAGAAATGTAATGAGGTTAACGATATAATCGGAAGTAGTCCTCCCTCTAAAAATGCTAACCATCTTTTTTGAGATAATATATCATTTGGGTCTGAACCCATCATATCCCATAATGGGGACGTTAGTTCAACCCACGACCTAAATAATTCTCCATTAACATCAATTTCTTTAAATGAGAAGAATATATTACCAATCATTTGGATAAC
>Ga0315909_10009367_pt1 | contig 10600 bp, 17 predicted proteins | sample LakEriMetagenome_11_FD_203527 | JGI IMG/M metagenome (GOLD analysis project Ga0315909, IMG submission 203527) | Freshwater fungal communities from buoy surface, Lake Erie, Ohio, United States - Buoy 2 MA125 | ecosystem: Environmental > Aquatic > Freshwater > Lake | place: USA: Lake Erie, Ohio...
TTGTAAGACATACTTTCGGTTTATGTGGGGAACATTCTCACCCAAATATTTTCACTTTAGTTGCAAGTGGAGTTGGATTTACGGGTATTTATTCGTACATTAAATACAAATATTTTACTAAAAAACAAAAATAATATATGAAACAAATTCTTTATTTTACCGCTTCATGGTGTCAGCCATGTCGTCAATTAGGTCCTATTATGGAATCTTTAAGTGGGCAAATCAATTACCGTAAATTAGATATTGACGATGAAGAAGACTTCGCTGTCCGATATAAAGTTAGAAGTGTGCCTACTTTAGTACTAGTTGAAAATGGAGTTGAAAAAAACAGATTAGTAGGAGTTCATCAATCACCTGAAATTCTAAGATTTTACAATAGTTAATTTATGAGTAAGTTTCAATCAACAAAGTTATTTGACGGTTATTCTACCGTCTTTAGACAATGGAAAGCAGATACTACACACTGTAAATATCTACACGGATATGCAGTATCTTTTAGGGTATGGTTCGAAGGTGAACTAGATGAGCGAAATTGGGTTTGGGATTTTGGGGGTATGAAACGAGCCAAAAACACAATCGAAGGCAAATCACCTAAAGACTATTTTGCATGGTTACTAGATCACACTATGATTATAGCTGAAGATGATCCATTTTTAGAATCATTTAAACGAATGGATGAAGCAGGAGTAGTACAACTAAGAATTTTACCTGCTACAGGATGTGAAAAATTTGCAGAATACCTTTATGGTGTTATTAATGAATTTCTAGCAGTAGAAACTGATAATAGAGTTAGAGCAATAAAAGTAGAAGTATATGAACACGAAAGAAACTCAGCAAGTTATGGCGAATAAGAAAAAAACAATGGGGGAACTTGAACAAGAATTGTACGAAGTACGTCAAAGACAAACCCTAAATCAAATAAAAACACCTACCCCTACAAAACTAGATCAACTACCAGATCCAAAAAAACACCAATATGTTTCGTTTGTAAAGTCTGGAGTTAGAATTGTAGCTTGTCTTTTAGGATTTGCGGGTATGTACCAAGTAGGTTTCTTAGGCTTATTTTTAGCAGAACTAATTGGAATATACGAGGAATTAGTTTAAATTAACAATATATGAACAAATTAGGTAGAATTGAAGACTACAGTAAGGTATTACCTATTGTAGAGTTATATACAGCAGTCCAATCCGAAGGCAGTAGAGCAGGTTATCCAACCATTGTTATCCGAACCACAGGTTGTACCCATAGATGTTTCTTTGGGGAAGGTGGATGGTGTGATTCTTGGTACACAAGTATCCACCCAGAAAAAGGTACATTTAGTTTCAATGACATTATTAAAATGTATGATGAAAATCCTCACATTTCCGAAATGATGTTAACAGGCGGATCACCTACTATGCACCCAGCATTAGTAAACGAACTAACACATTTTGCACATGAAAGAAACTTATTCATCACCATCGAAACTGAGGGATCGCATTTTATCCCTACCGATTATCCTATTGGTCTCATTAGCCTTAGCCCTAAGTTTGCTAATAGTGTCCCCGTTCTTGGTGTTGCTACGCCGCAAGGCAAGGTAACAGACCAGAAAATGATTGACCAACACAACAAGTTTAGAATGAACTATAAAGCAATGGCCCAAATGATTGCTTATCACAATAGTTTCCACTTGAAACCTGTTATTGATAAAGATTTATCTATCATCCCTGAATATGAAGAATTTATGGATAGATTAGCTCAAGAATTAAGGACTGTACAAGGAGTTAATGATATCTATTTTGACTATATGGAAGATAGTGAAATTAAACAGTATCTAAAAGATAACACTTGGATGATGCCTGCAGGAGATGATCGACCTGCTCTATTTGAAACCTATCCTATTGTAATGAACTACTGTAGAGATAAAGGATACAAATTTACAGGCAGAGAACACATTATGGCATTTGGTACTGAAAGATGTGTTTAATTTGGAAACACAAATTCAGGTATTTATATTTACAAAAAATAAAATAGTTAATGGAAAATAATAGAAAGAAAAAACACACAGATTTAGAAGTAGTACCTGTAGGTTTTGCAAATGGTATCTCAACTCAACTAGCCAAAAAACGTGCTTTATATGGAGAAGCAACTGAATTAACTGAGGATGAAAAACAAGATATTGTCCAAAAAGCAGCTAAAGCCTATGGTGAATTTCTAGATGCTCTAGGTTGCGATTGGAGAAATGATCCAAATTCAGCTGACACTCCTAAACGAGTAGCTAAAGCATATGTTCACGACTTGTGGAAAGGTAGATTTTCACCAATGTCTGAAATTACATCTTTCCCGAGTGATGGATACGATGGTATTGTAATTGAAAGAAACATTCCACTTACCTCAATGTGTTCGCACCATCACCAAACAATTGGAGGAGTAGTTCATATTGGTTATGTAGTAGGGCTAGAAGGTAGAGTAATTGGTCTCTCCAAACTAAACCGAATTGTAGAATATTTTGGTCGCCGAGGAGCTATTCAAGAACAACTTACCTCTGCAATCCACCAAGCTGTAGATAAAATTACAGAAAACAATAAAGGTGTTATTGTTACAGTAGTAGGTACTCACAATTGTGTTTCTTGCAGAGGAGTTAAACACCAAGGAGCATCTATGGTAACAACTAAAGCCTCTGGAGTATTTATGGACAACAGCAATCAAGCACGAAAAGAGTTCTTTGATTCTATTAAAATAAATAACGGCAATCACCCTGTATAAAATGTTAAAAGTGGGAAAGAAAATTATCTTGAATTGGGAAAATGTAGGTAGTCTTGTAAATAAGATTTGTGCTACAATTTTAAAAGACTATCCTAACATTGACTCGATTCATGGCATCAAACGCGGGGGATTAATCCCCTCCGTTATGATATCTCACCAATTGGGTTTACCGTGGACTTATGAAATACTCCCTAATACCTTAGTGGTGGACGATATTTGTGATAGTGGAGAAACATTACACAATTACGCAGGAGTTTACACAGCAGTTTTATATTACAAGCCTCACACATCCATTTTTAAACCTAACATTTATGCCCGGGTTCATAGTGGAGATGAATGGATTATCTATCCTTGGGAAAACGAAAAATCAAAACCAATCCAAGACTACAAACTATGAAGTTAGGAGATTTATTGGAAAAGCTAATTTCTGTTATTACCTTTAATCAAGGTAAAAAAATCGCAACTTTCATAGCTAAACTATTTGGTAAAGAAGATTGCGGGTGTGAACGCCGAAAAGAAAAATTAAATAATCTATAAATTAAAATCTAAAGTTATGATGTACTGGCAAGTAGATGTAAAACTCGAGTTTACAAATGATCGAGGTAAAGTTCAAAAAATCACTGAAAAATATCTAGTAGAAGCATTTTCTGCAACTGAAGCAGAAGCTGTTATCTATAAAGAATTTGAAGGTGATAGCAATTTTACTGTTGAAAAAGTAGCAAAATCCAGAATTTTAAAAGTAATTAACATTGAACAATAACCACAAATACCTATACTGCATCCAGTATGAAACAAGTGATGAGCAAACTCACACTGTTCATAATTGGTTTGAACACCACCCCGATGATAGTGTAATTAAAGGAACTATTGAAAAAAGTTTTAAACCATTAAAAGCTATAAATAGTTTTAGCTATTACATGGTTTATGATAAATCCCAAGAAGTTCCGTTTGTAGATGAAGTAGAGACATTTAACAATACTTTTGGCAAACCTAACAACTACAGACCTAATATCCCTAGTAGAGGTGAGTGGGAATTTGTTTACAACTTCATTCTAGAGGAACTAGAAGAATACAAAGAAGCATGCGAAAGCGGAGATATCGTTGGAGTTCTAGATGCTCTTTGTGATATTACATATGTTTCTTTAGGCAATGGAGTTATGCTACATGGACTTAGACGTAAAATTCTACCAGCGTATGCTGAAGTTCAAGCCTCAAACATGTCAAAATCTTGTGCTACTGAAGAAGAAGCAAAACAAACTGTAGAATTGCGCTCTCAAGAACAAGGTGAGCCATGTCATTATGAGGAAAAAGGTGATTACTATGTAGTTTATCGAACACGAGACCGCAAAGTAATGAAGTCTATCAATTATTTTAAACCCGACCTAACACAATTCTTCAGTGTATCTGAAATGAAAAAATGTGAGGTTAAACATGATTCTGAAACTATAATCTAAAAATAAGATGTTTGTAAAATGTATTAAAGGATTTCCTGGTGTATTAGAAGAAGAACAAATTTATGAGGTAGAGAGAGTTACTCCTTCAGGACATTTTGTACTAGTAGAAACAACTCCTCCATCCCCACACACTTGTTTTAACAAAGATAGATTTGAACCTGTCGATATTGATCGTATCAATTTCGAAGATGCGTTTGAAGTAGTTATGGAACTATGAGTTACAAAAAATGTTATGCTACCCGATTAGGTGGAAATAAATACAAAATCCACCTGTGGGACGAAGCAGGTTATGATGAAATTGAGTGGTTTAATACCGCTTATCAAGAATGCAGTGAAGATGAATCTGAATCTAGGGGCTTGAACAACGAGCCCCTAAAACAGGTTTATAAATGGGATAAAAACTCCCCTAATCTGCATTTTCATGACATGAAGCCCCACCAAAAATTTCTTGTTGAAAGATATAAGACCGATGATACTCCTTCTAGGGGACACAGGGAACTATTTTTCGATATTGAGTGTGAGATTGGTGGAGCCTTAACCGAAGAATACATTGAAAAAGCCCCTATGCCTATTACATCCATAGCATATTGGGACAAAACTCCAAACAAGTGGGTGATTCTAATTCTAGATAAACAAAACCAACTTAAAACATTCAAATCAGAGGATAAAGAAATTATCCCAATAGCAACAGAAAGACAATTACTTACTAAGTTCATCGAACATATCCGCTCTATTGATCCAGATATACTAATAGGATATAACAGTGATTTCTTTGATATACCTTACCTATACTACAGAATGTGTAATGTACTAGGTAGCGAGGTAGCTAGTTATCTATCACCAATCAATCAAGTAAATTGTAAAAAAGGAAATGATTATTGGTACGTTGAAAATGCTTATGTTCAAATTGTAGGTGTTGAATCCTTAGACTATATGCGCTTGCATAAAAAATATAGTTGGAAGGATGAACCGTCATGGAAACTAGATTCAATTGGAGAAAAATATGCAGGGTTAAATAAAATTGAATTTGATGGTAACCTAGACCAATTATTTGCTACGGATATACACAAATTTATAGAATATAACTTCCGTGACGTTGAAATCCTTAAAGCGTTGGACGAAAAACTCCAATACATTGGTTTAACCAAAAACTTGGCTCACAAAGGAAAACACAACTACAGTGAAGTATACCAAAACAGCGTAACACAAGATGGAGCTATTTCGGCTTACTTACTTGGAAATGGTATTATACCACCACGTAGAGATCCAAACCCACAAAGCAAAAAAGGATACGCAGGTGGATATTTGTTTTGCCCCAAAGCAGGTTTGTACAAATATATGTTTGATGAGGATTTAACTTCACTATATCCTTCAATTATCATGTCTTTAAACATTGGTAAAGAAACATACACTGGAAGAATTTTAGATGCTGATGATAGAAACAACAGGTTGGGACTGGGTGATTTAAGATCTAGAGATTCGGAAGAGATGATTTTGATTGAAAATCCAAAAGGAAAACAAACGCGTGTTGAAGTAGGAAAGTTGGTGGAAATTATAGAGAGTCAAAGGTGGACTATTTCGGCTAACGGATCAATGTTTAGAACAGATCGTGAATCTACGTTATCAACTATTTTGAAAAAATGGTTCCAAGAAAGAGTAGACTACAAAAACTTAATGAAAAAAGCATACAAATCAGGTGATAAAGAAAAAGGTGAGTATTATCATTTGATGCAGTACACGATGAAAATTTTGTTGAACAGTTTGTATGGTGCTACAGCTTTACCTTCATTTAGATACGGGATGTCATATTCAATATTGAGTGAAGCTATTACGTTAAGTGGTTGGAGAATTATTCAAGAATCTGCTTTAGCAGCAAATCGACACATGAATAAAGTAATTAAAGGTCAAGTAACATTATGAAGCATTTAGAGGAAACACCTTGGTTTGTATGTGATGAAGGAGATACTAACTTTTGTGCCTACATTGATACGGACTCCAACTATTTTAATGCCGAACCACTTTTAAAACATCTATATCCTGATTTTGAAACATTTGAGGATGCTAAAAAGGATGAGATATTAGAGGAAATAGCACTTAAGTATCAAAATATTATAACGGAACATTATAATGTTTTAGCTAAAGAATGTTTTAACGTACCTGATTTTATTGGAGAAGAGCCTCACAAACACAGGCTAGAAATGAAAACCGAGTGCGTTATTCGTTCAGCTTACTTTAGAGCCACAAGACGATATGCTCAATGGATTACTAAAAAAGAGGGTATTAATAAAGAGGAACTAGACATTAAAGGTCTAGAGTTCATGAAAGCTAATTTCCCTCCCATTTTTGGAGAGTTCTTTAACAGTATATTGGAACAGGTACTAAAAGGAGCACAACAAAAAGACATCCTAGATCAGATTAAAACCTTTAAAAAACAAGTACTAGGAGGAGAAATTTCAATTAACAAATTAGGTAACCCTACCTCAGTTAAAAAACTAGAGAAATATTCAGGTAAAAAAACAAGAGCAGGGGAAGTATTTACTGACATTTTAGGTGGAGCACCTGCTCCAGTTAGAGCAGCAATACGATATAATGATTTGTTAAGGTTGTGGGGGCTAGATAAAAAACATAATCTAATAACTATGTCTGATAAAGTTAAATGGATTTATTTAAAAGATAATTCATATAAAATAGAGGCATTAGCATTTTTAGATTACGACATGCCCGACAAAATCAAACATTTTCTTGATATGTATGCTAATAAGCAACAAGTGTTTGATAGTATTCTCTTGAATAAACTTGAAGGTTTCTTTTCTGATTTAGGGTGGTCTTTAGATTTGAATCCCCACCTCAATTCATTATCTTCATTCGAAATTTAAAAAACATGATACACAAAAATAAATTACTAAGTTTTATCTCTAAGTATTACCTTAATGGTTTAAATAATCAGGTTAAATGGAGAATTAAAGATAATAAATTGATTGTTTACGGAGGTCAAGCAGGACGTGTTTGTAAAGTTGAACTAGACAATTTTCCACTAGAGGATGGAGAACTAGGGATATTTGATACCCACAAACTAAGTAAGTTAGTTTCAATCACTAATGGTGAATTAATGATTTTAACTGAAAAGATTAAGTCTATATTCACTAAACTACACCTTCAGGATGCTAATTTCAACTTAACGTACTCATTAGCTGATGTTTTAATTTTAGGTAAAAACACTTACTACAATGATCCTGAAAGATGGATAATAGATATTGAATTGTCAAACGAGGATGTTGATAACCTAATTAAAGCTAAAAATGCGTTAGCTGATGTAGATAACATGTTAATTACCACTAGCCAAGATTTGGATGGCAATTATGTGTGTGAGTTTATCTTTGGAGATAACACGGGATTCTCCAATAAAATCACGTATCAAATTATGTTAGGTCAAAACCCAATTGAAGAATTTGAGATACCATTTGATTCAAATGTTTTGAGAGATATCCTATCCTCCAATAAAGATCAAGAAAAAGGCACTTTAAAACTATCTCCTGAAGGTATCTTGAAACTAAACTTCTATTCAGATGATCTAAACAGTGAATACTTTGTAGCAAGAAACGAGTAGGCACTATATGTATAATCAAATAATACAGCTGGGGCGTATTAAATTAATGTTTAACCGATGATCCTAGGACATCACAAACCGTATATCTTATGAGTACTCTATTTAATGATTTTGACATCCTATTTCACAATTTCTTCCACCCGTCAAGTGGATTTCTCTCAGCCGCAACGGCAAAACAACCCCACCCCCTAAACATCTTTTATACTGACGACAAACTTCATTTTGAAGTTGCGTGTACCGGTCTTACAAAAGAAGATGTAAAAGTGAATATCGAAGAAGATATTCTAAAAATCAGTTACAAAAAACCAGAAGAGGATGAAGTAATTCATCCTGGTACAATTTACAGAGGTTTAGCTAGACGTTCATTTGATCTAGGCTACAAAATTTCAGCAAAATATGATTTGAGTAAAGCAGAAGCCAAACTAGAAAATGGTTTACTTGAAATTACTATTCCTACATCTGAAAAAGCTAAACCGAAAGTTTTAAAGATAAAGTAAAAAATTCCTTTGCCCCAGCGTATTATTTTATTATCTTTAGGTTATATTTAAAAAGAAGTTATAATGTTAAGAAAACGAAAAACAAACCAAACTCTTAGAGATCCTAAGCTAGAACCATTCTTTATTACAGTAGATGACTATTGTTTTACAATAAAGGAAAGAGTTACCTCGGATACTGATCACTTTAAATCTAGTGGTAAAGCTAAAGTATACGAAAAATCTCTATTTTATGTTCCCAACTTAGGAATGGCTTTAACCCGAATTGCGGAGTTAAGGGCAGGGATTGGTGATTTTAATTCTCTAGATGAATACTTAAAAAATTATGAAACTATTACAAACGAAATAAAAGAATACACACATGAGCTTAGAAGCATTATTTGATGCCGTTATAGTTAAACCACAGGAAACTGAGGAAACTACTTTTGGAAACATCATTGTACCTGATTTAGGTAAAGAAAAAAATGAAACCGCTACTGTTGTAGCTGTAGGACCAGGTAAATATTCAGTTACCGGTAATTTCATTCCCACTACAGTAAAAGTGGGAGATAGAGTAGTATTGCCTACTATGGGATTTACAAAGTTCCCATTTGATAACGAGGAATATTATGTAGGACCTGAAAATCAAATTTTAGCAAGAATTAAAACTGGAGAATAATGGGAAAAGAAATAAATTTTGGAAACACAGCTCGTACCGAGCTAATGAAAGGGATTGATGTTTTAGCAGATGCGGTTGTAACTACTTTAGGTCCTAACGGACGAAATGTTGTAATCGCAAACAATGGCATTCCACAATCTACTAAAGATGGTGTAACTGTAGCTAAATCTATCACTCTTAAAAATCCTACTCAAGAGGTAGGAGTTCAACTAGTTAAACAAGCAGCTATTAAAACTGCAGAAAAAGCAGGAGATGGTACAACTACCTCTACTCTTTTAGCTAGAGAAATGGTTAAAGCAGGTTTGCAAGCTCTAAATAATGGAGAAAATGCAGTTGAAATTAAGCGAGAAATTGATAAAGCAGTTGATCTTATTGTAAGAAATCTAAGAGAAAATATCTCTGAGGACATTTCTTCCGAAGGACAGCTGGAACAAATTGCTACTATTTCATCAAATAACGATCCTGAAACCGGAAAATTGATTGCAACCGCAATTGAAAAAGTAGGCATGGAAGGAGTAGTTCACATTGAGGAATCTAGAACTGGAGAAACATACCTAGAAACTGTAGAAGGTATGCAGTTTGACAGAGGATACAAATCCCCATACTTTGTAACTAACAACAACAATATGACCTCAGTATTGGAAAATACTGTAGTGTTGATTGCAGATCAAAAGTTTACACAAGTAAAAGAATTGTTGCCTATTCTAGAGGCAGTATCATCTCAAGGCAAATCACTTTTGATCATTGCTGAAGATGTAGATGGTGAAGCGCTAGCTACTCTTATTGTAAACAAAATGAGAGGCATCATGAAAGTATGTGCTGTTAAAGCACCTGACTTTGGAGATAGAAGAAAATTAATTTTAGAAGACATAGCCATCACAACTGGAGGTCAAGTATTTTCTAAAGAAAAAGGAATGAAGCTTGAAAAATTCAGTTGGGATTGGTTCGGAGAAGCAAGAACAATAACTATAGATAAAGAAACAACCACGATCGTCGATGGAAAAGGAAGAACTGAATCAATTGAAGCACGTATTGAAGAACTTCAACAACAAATCAACAAAGCACAAACCCCGTTTGAAATTGAAAAACTCCAAGAAAGACTGGCAAAGTTCGTCGGAGGAGTAGCTATTATCCATGTAGGTGGAGCTACTGAAACCGAAATGAAGGAACTTAAGGATAGAGTAGATGATGCACTACATGCAACAAAAGCCGCTATTCAAGAAGGTATTGTACCTGGTGGGGGAGCTGCTTTGTGGTATGCTAGAGAAGCACTTATGTACCCTACTACAACAGGAGCAAAAATTGTTTACAAAGCATGTGGTAAACCATTTGAACAAATTCTAGTAAATGCTGGTTTCAGCTCAACAGAAGCTCAAATGGTAGGTTTACAACTTGATCCTTCAAATACCTGGTTAGGGTATAACATTAAGGAAGAAAAGTGTGTAGACATGAAAGAAGCAGGTATCATCGATCCTACTAAAGTAACCCGAACTGCACTACAAAATGCAGCCTCAGTTGCAGGAACTATTCTCTTAACAGAATGTACTGTAGTGGATGAACCAGAAGAGGAAAAATCAAACCAAATGGACCCAATGATGGGTATGATGTAAGTTATGGAAAAAAAGGTTGTTGAAAAAAACA
>Ga0315909_10009369_pt1 | contig 10600 bp, 7 predicted proteins | sample LakEriMetagenome_11_FD_203527 | JGI IMG/M metagenome (GOLD analysis project Ga0315909, IMG submission 203527) | Freshwater fungal communities from buoy surface, Lake Erie, Ohio, United States - Buoy 2 MA125 | ecosystem: Environmental > Aquatic > Freshwater > Lake | place: USA: Lake Erie, Ohio...
AACAGATACGTTGATTGCTATAACTGGTGGTGGGAAGCCTACGTTTACTTCAACAGACCCCAATATGCCAAAAGCTGTACTGGACTCGGTGGCAAAGGTGGGCAAGATGGTCGCTGGTACGTATGCTGCTAGTAAAGATAGAATTTATTTAAATCCCAAATCCCCAAACCCCGAACATACACTTTTCCACGAATTTGGTCATAGAGATCTGTTTTATAAAAGACAGGGACGTTTACCAAAAGGTTTATATTCTAAAATGTTGACACCACCGGCAGAAACTAGGGATTCTTATGGATATTATGGCACACATGTAAAAGAAGCATATGCAGAAGCATATGCAAGTGCCATGTTCCTGTTAACTAAATTTGGTTCTAAGAATAGAGTAGCAAAGGGGGCGTCAGATTCTAGGTGGAGAAACCTTATTGCATATTATGAAGAACTAACGCCCGGAATGACTCCAATACTACGTAGTTTAGTAGAAACGGAATATTATAGAGATCATCCTCTAGGAAAAGTACTAACTGGAAAAGAGCCTAGACAATCTGCTACCTTATTTTCTTCACCCGTTAAAAAGTATCACAAAGGTGGAATAGTAGGTGGTCTAGGAGAAGAATTACCGGCAATATTACAACGTGGTGAAGCGGTTTTGAGTAGACTGCAAATTGGATCATTTACTAGAATGATTGATAAGCTTGATAAATTCTCACAAATTAATAAATTTGTTAATAACAAAGCTCTTGAATTTGGTAACAAAATTCCTAGAGTAGGTAGTTTAATGAACAATATCAATCAATCTGGTGGAGTGTCAAATTTCTTACAAGAAAAAACTCTTGGATTTGGTAACTTTGCCAAAGACAAAGCTCTTGGATTTGGTAACTTTCTAAAAGACAAAGCTCTTGGATTTACCAAGAAGATTCCTGGGGTTGGAAATTTTGCCGGTGGACTTTTGAACAAATTTGCCGGTGGGGCAGCTTCCAATTTACTTGGATCATTTGCAACGGGTGGATTAAGTACGGCATTATCTCTTGCTTCACCATTGCTTAGTAAGATTCCATTTGTAGGAAAAACCTTTGGTTCTATTGCAAATGCACCCGGAAAATTAATGGGAAATGCACTGAAGAGTATTGGTGGATTGTTTGGTAAAAAGAAAACGCCAAAGCAGTCAGCATTATCTTCCATTGGATCTATGTTTCCACAATTAGAAGGTATGGGTGAAAATTTACAAGGACTGTTGATGGGATCTCCAATGATGGCTAACGCAAATGCGTTACTTTCCGGTGGAATGGTAGATCCAAGAATGTTTATGGAAATGCAAAGAGACTCTCGCCAACAACCACAACAAATACAAATTGCCCAAGATCCTGAACTAAAACAAACACTAGAAAATGCTATCAAAGCTGGTATGGCTAATATTGGACTATATATGGATGGTACAAAGGTTGCTCAAGTGCTTGCTGGAAACATGCAAGGTGCATCAACGTTTGGTGTTCTTACACGCTAATACTGAGAAAACGTAATGTCATTTCGTAATTTAGAAGAAAGATTTAATAGTACTGTTAATAAATTGTATGCCGGTGCTACTACAAAGTTTGACAATGGGAAGCCGTCAAATGGTAGAAACGATATGCCTTTTATTGTTCGCAAACCTGGCCAAGGTCAGGCGGGTATACGATTTGAAAATAGATCATTGCCAATAATTAGTACTGTGTCTGATGTTAAGCGATTGACATTATTTACATTGCGCCCAGAAGGACTTTTGTTTCTTGCAAAGCAACAACTGTTACAAACAGGAAATACATTTCAACATACACGAATAATTAATCCATTATTTGCTGTTGGAAATGCCGTTCCATTTTTGCACATAAAACGAAATCTACGTCCATTAAACGAATTGCTTAAAAAGACGGATACTTCGTATGATAATGTAAAGACGATGGGGCAGCTTCAAGCAGAAACCTATGAAAAACTGACTTCTCGTTGGAAAAGTCCAGAATATATAAAAGCTATACAAGCGGCTGCAAAGGAAAATAATAATAAAAAAGGTGGGGATGGTAAAACTAAAAAAAATTCATTTCTATCGACAATTGGAAATAAGTTGGGTGATCTTAAGAGAGGAATAACTTCATACACTTCTGCATTCAATCCATTTCAAGCAAGAAACATACGAGATAAAGGATGGTACAACTCTCGTCCAGAATTAAAAAGCAAATCAATTGTATCTGAAACACAAGGTATTTTAAAAGTATATCAAGAAAGTAAAAAGGAAGATGATCCAAACGATTCTCCCATCACTGGTGCAGAATTTAGCAATGACAGTTCCCAAGTTCAGGTTAAATTTATAAAATATTTTTCATCACCAAATGGTATACGTGGAACTTTACAAGGAAAAGAAGAAAATGATTCTCCAATTTCTGTAAATGTTGCTAATCCATTTAATAGAAAAAAATTATCATATATAAAAGATCCATTGAATGAATTGAATAGAGCAAATCCAGACGGTGAATTTCAAGCTAATGGATTGATGCCGTATCGTAGATTAAAGAGAGCTACGGTAGTTGATAAACAAATACCAAAATCTGCAAATGGTATTCAAGATCCGATTGTAGTGTCATTTGCAATGGGAAATGATGATCATATACAATTCCGTGCATTTATCAAAGATATCCAACAAAGCACAAGACCAGAGTATAAAGAATATCAATATATTGGAAGAATTGAAAAATTTATAAGTTATGGCAGTGTTCGTCGTGAGGTTAATTTTAAACTGGATCTTTTGGCATTTGGTAAAGACGAATTAACTGCTGTATGGGATCGCATAAATTATCTAACAGGGTTGGTTTATCCGTATGGCATTAATCTTGGCGTGTTGCAGCCAAATATTGTAAGATTTACAATTGGTAATTTATATGTCAATCAACCAGGATATGCAACATCTTTACAAACAGAATTTTATGAACCTGCACCGACATGGGATTTGGATAATCAAATTCCTATCGGCGCTAGAATGAATATATCGTTTAATATTATTGAAAAAACAAATGTTACGGCGGCGAGTCCATTTTATGGTATTACGGAAAGTGATACTATTTATACTGCGACAGCCAAAGCTGGTGAGGTTGTGCAGACAAAACCTAGTGGTGAACCGGTTCGTCCATTGGGTCCACGTATAAATGATAATCCAATCAATAATCCACAGAGTGCTGCACAGAATTATTTTAATAATCAACCAATATTCTCAGATCCAGTTTCCAAACTAAACAAGAAGCCATAATATGCAACGATATCAAAATAATATACGAATCTTAAAAGAAGAAAATGGCGTTCGGTTTTACTCCTCCGCTATTCCAGCAGATCCATTGCAGGAAGAATTGCCATTTGAATATACGTCACGTATTGGTGATCGGTGGGATAGTATTGCATCAAAATATTTAGGAAATCCATCGTTGTGGTACGTAGTGGCAGCAGCAAATAATTCTTTAAACGGATCTATATTTGTAAAACCGGGAACAGTTATAATAATACCAGAAATGTAATATGTCACACGATAAAAGCTCATTTGATTATAAAATCATTAATGAAAACATAGCAAATATATTAGATAATAGATCTAGACTAGATAACACTATACAATTATCTATGCCATTTATCAAAGCAACTACTACATTAAAAAATGCAAGTTTGTTGGGTAATGGTAATATAGGATTTACGTTAGGTGTACATAATCTTCCTCAAGAATTTAAGTATGAAGATATATATGCCGAAAAAGACAGCAGTATGCCTCTGGTGGGCTACACCTATCAGTCAGATGGCTCTATAAAAAAAGTATATGCTATTAATCCATTAGATAGAGTGGTGGAAAAACTCTTGGATAGAAAAAAGACATTGTATAGCAATACTGATTTTTCTAGAGTACCACCTCCAGGAATAACGAATGCGAGAATTGGTACGAATAGAAATGGATTATTAGCTGATGCATCATTGACAATATCTGTTCCAACGCTTATACAATTAGAAACATTGCATAGAACATTTTTAGTGCCAGGAGTTGGTATTATATTGGAGTGGGGGCAACAATTTGCACCGGAATCAAATCCATCTCTTGGAGAGTTGTCTACATTAGATTTTCGTCGTAGAACATTTCCGTGGAATTCACCAACAGAAGCTAAAAAATTATTATCACGGTTGGCGTTGAGTCAAGTTGGTATGGAAGAAATACTAACCGAATACGTATATCCATCTCAAGGTCAATATATGTGGATGTTTGGTAGAATTGGAAGTTATACTACAAAAGCAAATTCTGATGGATCATATGAATGTACAATTCGTATTATCGGAGAATCTGAAAATTCGTTTGCGTACACTGTACAAAATACAGTTATTTCTACTAAAAATGAAAGTAGTCCATTCTTCTGTGCGTCAAATTCAAATAGCATATACTCATATTTCACATCAACTACTGCCGGTAAAAATTTTAAATCACTGCTAGATTACGCATTAGATCCTAGCAATAAATTTGCTTGGAAGGATCATGTGTTTAGACCAAAAAAACCAAGTAACTCAGAAGGGGAACCTAAACAAACAGAACAGTCTCCTATTTTTTCAGAAAAAGGATTTGGTGAATTTGAAGATTCATACTTTGTTACGTGGAGATTTTTTGTTAATGTTGTTTTAAATGATGATACGTTTGGCATCATGTCTATTTTCAAAGATGCTAGTTTGGATGAAAATGAACGAAAACGAATTGCCACTCTATTACCATATGCATCTGGAGAATCCAGAGAAATAACAGATGTTTCTAACATATTGGGCAATGAAAAATATATTGATGATCCAATGGAAAGTTTTGTTGGGTTTAATAAGTATTTGCGCTCAACAAATCCATCCATAATGATCATTGTCAATGAACAAGCGGCGTCCCTTGCAGAAAAAGATGATCAGTATAATACGTCTGGGGATAAAAGTATTTACAAAGCTACCGATGATTCTAGACTTATGTTAGCGCGTGGAGCATTTGAAAATTCAACATCTAAACTTACAGAAAAGTATGTTGATAGAGGATTTTTGAGTTCTGGTGTCTGGATCAATCACAAAGCAATTGTTGCTGCGATGGCAAAGGCAAATACAATTGCAAATGGAATATCAAATCTTTTAAATGAAATGAATAGAGCTAGTGAAAATTATTGGCAATTGACATTAGACTCTGCGGAACCAAAGAAGGAATATGGAAATTCATATAACTACATGGTGGTTGATGCAAATTTCAAAGAAAGTTCTGACAAGTCCGTTGAAAAATTTTTGAAAAATGTATATACATTTAACAAGTATATAGCAGAAGATCAAGATGGTAAATTGGTTGGATCAGAAACAATAGATTGCTCTGTGGATCTTTCATTACCAAAAGTATTATTTGCTCAAATTGCTACACTCGGATTAATTCAGCCAGAAGATTTGGTAAAGGCAGACGTTGCAGCACAAGTATCAGCATCCGTAGGTCAGGCGCAAGAAGAAAGAAATTCAATAAAAATTGCCGATCCAAATGATGCATTTCGTCAAATGTTTTCTATCATGGTATTATCCAGTACCAACGGTAGTGAAGACTATAATATTGATTTAACAATATTACCAAAATCCGAAAGAGATCAGCTTCTTTCAAAAAATGCAATTTGTGCAAGCGGAAATACCAATACTACAGCAGAAACTGCTGGAACTGGATATAAAGCGGATAGTACAGAAGTGCAGTTTAGTAATATTTCGACCGACGAGGTACGAAAAATAAAAGAAAATGGAAAAAAGCAATTAGAGTCCGATACATGTAAACAGTGCAAAAATTGCAATTCAGTATCACCAACATCCCCGACATCTGGTAATGCATTAGCTGGAAATCCTGGATTTGGTTTAGGTACAGCAGTGTTATCAGCCACAGTTAAAAAACTTACACAACTAACAGTTGGTGAGATAACAAAATTACAAGCAGAACGTAGGGTATTTGCGGTGGGTAAATATCAAGCAGTTCCAAATACTTTTGGTGGCTGGGTTTCCGACGACAACATTTCTCCAACTCAAATATTTAATTCGGATTTACAAGAAAGATTAGGAATTTGGCTATTGACAAAAAAACGTCCGAAAGTAATAGAATATATTAATGGTGGAACTGTATCATTGGAAGCGGCACATTTAGAATTGGCAAGAGAGTTTGCTTCAATACCAGTACCGTTTGATACAGAATATAACGGTAATCCTATTAAAGCTGGACAATCATTATACGCTGGTACTGGTGGTAATAAAAGTGGAACATCAATTTCATCGGTTCAAAACGCCTTAACTGAAGCAAGAAATACAAAAAATATTCAGCCACTGAAAGACTTTATTGGGAGATTGGAGGGCAGTTATGATGCAATTAATCGTGGTGTAGCTGGTGATACTCCAACGAATAGTTCTGCATATAAAATTGCACTAAATCCTACACTCACATTAAGTCAGGCGGCGGCTGCACAACCCACTGCACAAAAAGTTTGTTCTGATGAAGTATATGAAAGTATTGGAAAATCTACCGGTCCATTAACAACAGCCGCCGCAATACAGAAAGGAAAAGAGTTATGTGCCGCATGTACAAAGCAAGAGATATTGGTATCTCAGGCAGATTCTTTATTGCCAGAACGAGATCAATCTGAACAAAAAATACGTCAATTCTATGGATTGCAAACGGTGTTTAGGTATGTGGAAATATTTCCTGAATATATGGTAAATAACGTTACTGGTCAATCTGATGGTGTGTATTCAAATGCGTTTGGTGCTGCGCCCAGTATATTAGCAATTAGTGCAGATTTAGCAATGCCTGGTATAAGTGGATTGCGAGTTGGAGAATTATTTTGGATAGATAGAATACCTGCGTTTTACAAAGCGTTTGGAGCTTTTCAAATAATGAGTATAGAGCATACAATAACTACGGCTGGATGGCAAACAAAAATACATGCAGTATTTAATTATTTGGGAAGAGCATGGTTGTCTTCTATGAGAAAAATTCTTGGATTACAGAGGTAATATCATATGATAGACAGTGAACTATTGCAAAAAATATATTCAACAAAGGCTGCAGAATATACGCGATTCATTGACAAAATGCCATCTCAAACAAAACCAATCATTACACAACAGGATGTTTTAAACAAGTATGTGATTAGATACTTTCTTAGAATTGTAAACGATAAGAGTTTTATAATAGAAACTAACAACCGAGAATATTCAGTATTTGTTAATAATCCAAGATTTATTGGATGTGAATTGAAGTGGAAAATTGTTGGTAGAAAAGAAACTATTACATTAAAAAATGGCTCAAACCTATATGGTGTAGAAGATACAAATCGCATAACAGTTGCAGATGCGGACTTGACATTTGGGGGGTTACGCACGTATATTTCAGATTATCTAGAATATTGGTTCTCTGAGGGATAAGTGATTGTACACACAGAATTAGACTATAATACATTATTGAATAGAATGAATCGGGAGAAGTATATACTTACCCCGATTTTTCGTGATGTCTACTACCATAGAGTAGAAAATAGTTTATTGTGCGTTAATATATTATTTTTGAATGGTGAGTCGTATACGTTATCTATATCGCACGGGGACGCACCAACGTTTCCTCTAATAGTCAACGAAAACTGTTTAAGTACTAATAGTAAATTTTTTCAGGAACATACAGTTGATATTTCTATAATAGGTTATATTAATGGTATAGAATTGCCTTCTCTTAGAAAAAACACCTATATGGTAGATACGTATGCTCAGTTTTCAAATATGACAGACGTTAATAAGATTATACCATTGATGGTTTGGAATACTGTGCTAAAAGAATATAATCATAAGATGTTGGATATATACAAGAAACATCATGATACGATTAATACAAAAGCATATAAAACTGTTTATAATACAGTAACCACGCTAAGAGATATAGAAAACGAAGGTATCGGGATAAATAAAGATGCGCTTTCTATGCATTTTGATAAGAGGGTATCTAGACACTTTAAAAATAATTTAGTATATTCTGAATATAATTGTTTTACTAGTACTAATCGCCCGAGCAACCGATTCGGTGGAATCAATTATTCGGCATTAAATAAGTCTGATGGTACCCGAGAATTTATTCAAAGTAGATATGAAAATGGTTGTATTGTTCAGATAGATTTTGAAGCATATCATTTGCGTCTAGTTGCAGATTATCTAGGAATACAATTGCCAGTTGGTGAATCTCTGCATGCGGAGTTGGCAAAATTGTATTTTGATACAGATACTATTACAGAAGAACTGTATGCACAGAGTAAACAAAAGACTTTTGAAATTATGTATGGAATGTCTAAAGAATCCTATGGGTTTGAGCTATTTGAAAAAATTCATAATATGCGCCAGTTATACAAAGATACGGATACAATAGAATTGCCATCTGGTATGACGGTACAAATACCAAATGCGTCTGCAAGTAAGTTATTTAATTATTATATTCAGTCTCTTGAAGTTGTGAGAACGATACCAAAGCTTAGAAAAATACTTGATGTCTTTAAAAACACAAACAACCATTTAATTCTGTATACTTATGATAGTGTTCTATTTGACATGGAAACGTTTGATGAAATTCTTGTTAAGAATATTGTCGAACTAGTTGAGGAAGATGGTTCGTTTCCAGTGCGTGTATACAAAGGTAGTAATTATGAAAATATTGAGGAGATAAGGTTATGATAGCTGGTATAGTTGGATTAGGTTATGTTGGTGGTGCAATAGCGCATGCGTGTGCAAAAAGAAACGCACCTTATGAAACGTTTGATATTGATCAATTAAAGAATCCAACGTGTAGTAGTATAGAGGAATTAGTAGAGAAGAGTAATATTATTTATATTGCTGTTCCAACTCCAATGTTATTAAATGAAAATGGTGCATGCGATACTTCTATATTAGAAAATGTATTACGTGAGATTGACAATATTGCTAAAGAAAAAATTTGTGTAATAAAGTCTACAGTTCCACCTCTCACGACAGAAGGATTGCAAAAAAAGTACACAAATAATTATATATTATTTAGCCCAGAGTTTTTAACAGAGGCAAACTATCTAAATGACTTTTTAAATCAACCAATTGTTTTGGTTGGTAAGCCAGAAAAATGCCCAATAGAAATTGCACATTCGGCACACTCTCACCAAGCTGGATTGATGGATACTGTGAATGATGCGGCTATTGTGCATTCAACCGAAGCAGAGTTATACAAGTATGTGGCAAATACTTTCTTAGCAACGAAGGTATCATTTGCAAATGAAATGGCCTCTATTGCCACGGAATTGGGTGTAAACTGGGAGAATATTTCTGATTTGTTAAAATCAGATCTTCGTATGGGTAAGAGTCATTGGAAAGTTCCTGGTCCTGACGGAAAGTATGGATTCGGTGGCACATGTTTTCCAAAAGATTTAAATGCGATATTATATTTTTCCAACGCCATAGGAATAGATACACCAATTCTCAGTGCAGTTTGGAAAAGAAATATTAGTATAGATAGACCAGAACAAGATTGGAAAAACTTAAAAGGAAGGGCTGTAAATTAATATTTTACAAGTATTAAGTAATATTTATTAAAGTAATTTGTAATTTATTTAATGGATGTTGCTTATGAAGCCTGAAAATACAAAATTGCTATGTACGTTCACAACAGTACATGAGCTTGATTCTATTATAGAACTAATACAGAAGTACTATACATTAGCATTTAACAAAATTTATGTTTTGGAAAACATAAATGACCAAAATCAGCTTGTACTTACCTACAATATTTTGGATGTAAAGCTATCTGCTGAAAAGATTCCTTTTTCAACAATCTCTGTTCATAGAAAAAAACAAACAAACACAATTTATACAATTAATTCTATTAATAAACTTATAGAAGCCAATAATAATGGTATATTAGACAAGTCATATAAAATTGATTGGTCTACATTAGAAAATTGTGTATTAGTAACAGCATATGGTAAACTAAAAATCGTAAACACCAAATTGAATAAAATTTTAGAAATCTAATTTTACCACTTGACTTTTGAAGAGGTGTCCACTACCTTAAACAGTGGAAGTACTAAACACTAAACTTTTAAACGGAGTAAACACATGTCACTAAACATCGCAGCACTGAAGGCCAAGCTTAATCAGTTTACGAAGCAGACAAATCGTGACGATGCGATTTGGAAGCCAACTGAAGGCAAAACGGTTGTTCGTATTGTTCCTTGGAAGGATAACCGAGAAAATCCATTCATTGAGCTGTATTTCCATTATCTTGGAAATAAGACGTATCTTTCACCAACCTCACATGGTAACCGAGATCCTATTCTTGAATTTGCCGAAAAGATTTCGGAAGGTGGTGATAAGGAAAGTTGGGCACAGGCCCGAATCTTCCGTCCGAAGCTTCGCACATACGTTCCAGTGTTGGTTCGTGGTGAAGAGGAAAAGGGCGTTCGCTTCTATTCATTCGGTAAGACGGTATATCAAGAGCTTTTGTCAATCATCTCTGATCCGGATTACGGGGATATTACAGATGTAAAGAACGGACGAGATATTGTGGTTG
>Ga0315909_10009375_pt1 | contig 10593 bp, 11 predicted proteins | sample LakEriMetagenome_11_FD_203527 | JGI IMG/M metagenome (GOLD analysis project Ga0315909, IMG submission 203527) | Freshwater fungal communities from buoy surface, Lake Erie, Ohio, United States - Buoy 2 MA125 | ecosystem: Environmental > Aquatic > Freshwater > Lake | place: USA: Lake Erie, Ohio...
GGCCATCCCAATGCCACATCCGGCCAAAAGCCGACCGGCGCGCTGACCCGGAGAAGGATGTACGCAGAAAACAAGGCTCCGAAGAGCATGATTTCCGAGGCCAAGAACAACCAAATGCCCACCTTGGCATTGTAAAGACCCGTGTCCGGACGGGGTGTGTGCGTGTAGGGGATTTCCATTATTGAATCGGTAAAAGGTTGGAATGGAACCGCTTAGGCCTTGTCACCTTGAGGGGTGAAGTCGGACTTGGCCCCCGGAACGCTGTACTCGTAGGGGCCGCGGTAGGCGACCGGTTCCTGGAGGAAATTTCCGTGCGGCGGAGGGGTCGGAGTAGCCCACTCCAAGGTGGTCGCCTGCCACGGGTTGTCCGAGGTGGCTCGCTTGCCAGCGAAGATGCTGGAGAAGAAGTTGATGATGAACGGAATCTGGCAAATTCCCAGACCGATCGCGCTCCAAAGGATCATGTTGTTGAGCTTGAGAACGCCGGGATCAATACCCTGACCGAAGTAGGTCGTTCCACCGTCGGACATACGTCGGGACATGCCCTTGAAGCCCTGAATGAACATCGGGGCGAACACACAGTTCATAAAGAACAGGGAGCCAGCCCAATGAATCTTGCCCAAGACCTCATTCATGTGGCGCCCCGTAATCTTGGGGAACCAGTAGTAAATGCCTGCAAATACGGCAAACATCGTTCCCGGAGCCACGACGTAGTGGAAATGGCCGATCACGTAGTAAGAATCGTGCAGGAAGATGTCCGAGGCGTTGAAACCCAGAGGCAAACCCGTGAGCCCACCGATTCCGAACATCGGGAGGAAGGAAAGTGCGAACAACGAGGCCGAGTTGAATCGGATGGATCCACCCCAGAGCGAGATGAACAACGCCGTGAGGATGATCACCGAGGGGATCGAAATCATCATGGTGGTGGTCTGGAAGAAGGTCGCCACCTTTGTGCCCATGCCCGTGAGGTACATGTGGTGAGCCCACACGATGAAGGAGAGAAAACCAATGCTCATGGCCGCATAGACCATGCTCTTGTAGCCCCAGAGCGGCTTGCGGATGTTGTTGGCAATCACCTCGGCGACGATGCCAATGGCCGGCAGAATCAAAACGTAAACCTCAGGGTGACCCAAGAACCAGAACAAGTGTTGCCAGAGCAGCGGGCTACCGCCACCGGACACCGGCAGAGGGCTTCCACTGACCACGAGTCCCTGGGGCAGGAAGAACGAGCTACCGAAGAGATTGTCCATCAACTGCATCAAACCGGCCGCTTCCAGCGGGGGGAAGGCCAAGAGCAGCAAGAAACCGGTCACGAACTGGGCCCACACGAAGAATGGCATCCGCATCCAGCTCATGCCGCGGCAGCGCAACTGAATGATGGTGGCGATGAAGTTCACCGAACCCAGCAAAGACGACGTTATGAGAAGCACCATGCCCATGAGCCAGTAGGTCTGACCGTCAAAGCGGTTGGCCAGATCGGTCACTGAGGCCAACGGGGAGTAGGAGGTCCAACCGGAGCGAGCTGCACCACCTGGGGTGAAGAAACTGGCAAACATCACCACCCCACCCAGGAAGTAACAATGGAAGCTCGCCATGTTCAACCGGGGAAAAGCCATATCAGGCGCACCGATTTGCAGCGGGGTAACATAATTACCGAAGGCCCCGAAGAGCACCGGAACGATGGCTAAGAACACCATGATGGTGCCGTGCATGGCGCCGAAGGAATTGTAGAGATCACCTCCCACAATCCCACCCTGGGCCATGTCTTTACCCGACACCATTTCCAAAAGCGGCCCCACCAACGGGACCGGGGCGCCGGGATGAGCCAATTGGAAGCGCATCACCAGCATGAGGAAGAAGCCGAAAAGCAGGAACAGCAATGACGACACTCCGTATTGGATGCCGATGACCTTGTGGTCGGTGCTGAAGATGTACTTGCTGAAGAAACCCTGCTCATGATGCGCGTGACCGTGCGAAGAATCGGTCGCGCTCGTGTGGGCGTGGGAGGCTGTTGATTGCATAGATTGGGGGGTCAGGCGCCGTCTCCCGGAAGACGGACGAACCGATTGAATACAAACGCTCCGGGGCGTGGTACAGAAATTCTCGAACGAGGGATAGAAATTGTTGAAATCCCCCGAAGTAATGAGCTCTTCGAAGACACTTCCTTAGTTCGATCCATGACCAGAAAGGCCAAGAGAACAGGGAGGTAGAAAATCGAGGCAAAAAACAGTCGACGCGCCGACATGGCATTCAGCAAGAGGGCAAAGCGGATGGACTGGACCAAGAACAGCCCACCCAATACCAGCGCCACGGAGAGGTAAATCCGCCCACTGATTCCCTGCAGGAAAGGAACGACGCTGACAAAAATCAGGGCAATCGTGTTGCGAATGGCCGACGAGGCTGACCGTCGACCTTCAGGATCACGACCGGACAACATCCGGAAACCCGCCTGAGCATACTCCTCGCGGTACAACCAAGCGATGGCCATGAAATGGGGCAATTGCCAGAAGAACAAGATGGCAAACAACGACCACCCGCCGGCGCCGAGTTCGCCAGTCGCCGCAGTCCACCCCATCAAGGGAGGCAATGCTCCGGGAACGGCACCAACCCAGGTGTTCAGTTCGGTGGTCCGCTTGAGAGGGGTGTAAACAAACACATAAATGGCCAAGGTCACTGCTCCCAGGAACGCTGTCAGGAGGTTCACCAAGAAAACCAGCCACATCAGCCCCAGAATGGACACTAGGACACCGAAAGCCAAAACGGTCAGCGGGGTTAGTATGCCAGCCGGCAGGGGGCGAGAGGCGGTGCGACGCATGCGTGCGTCGAGGTCACGCTCCCACCACTGATTCAAGGCTGAGGCACCGGCCGCCAGGAGCGAAGTGCCAAAGATCGCATGCAGGCAGACCGCCCCATCGGTCGCCTCGGTTGAGGCCAGAGAAAACCCCATCCAGGTAGTCAGGACCACCATCAAGGTCAACCGGGCTTTGACCAAGTCGCTGGCAACCCTCACCCACACGCGCAGATTTCGCGTGGCGACCGTGGTTTCAATGGGAGCAGCGACGTTCACAGACGGTGGGTTTATCGGACGGCGGGCATTTCCGGAAGGGACGCCCCAGCCAAGACTCGGCTTTCTTCAGCGAGACAGCACTGATGCACTCGCACGGCCCAACAAGACCAGCAACCGATAGCCAGGGTCAACGACCCAACCGCAACGTGGGCCGTGGCGATGTCGGCAGCCCGATCGGTGAGGACGGTGAACAATCCCAAAGCAAACTGAACGCCAACGAGACACAACCAAACGACTCCGAGTGTCCGGACGGGGTGGCCTGGAAGCTGAAGCCTTGAGGAACGGAAGGCCATGCAAATGGCCAAGACGGCCAACACCGCATTGATTCGATGCAGCAGGTGCATGTGGATTTGAAGAGCTGTGATGGCGTCATCGCCTTCCCGTCGGCTCGCGTAGCGCACCAACGATTCAGCATCCGTCTTGGGCCACCATTGGCCGTAGGCCAAAGGAAGATCCGGGATGGCCAAACCGGCATGCTGATGGCGCATCCAAAGACCCAGGATCAACTGCCCGAAAACTAAAGCCGTCCCCAAGAACACCCAGTGGGACCCACGGAGTTCACTGGCGTTGCGGGTCCACTGTGAAAACCAACCCGAAAGAGACAAGGCGAGGCAGGTGACCAGCGCGAAGAAAACTTGCCCGAGACACCCGTGGATCATTCCAAAGACGGTACCGCCCGTGGTGCCACCGATCACCCAGGAATCCAGCACTACTCGCAGCCCCCCCAGGCTCCCCTGGAGTTGGACCAGCCAAAATGCGGCCCAAGCCAAGCGAACCGACAATCGGGAAGCCGGGGCGTTTCTCCAGCCGACCGCCGCAGCCGCCAAGACCACACCGCCAATTCCTAACAGAAAATGAGCCTCACCCTTCCAGAGAGGGTTGACCCGCATCAAGATCACTCCAGCCAAGACTTCCGCTAGGCCCACCCGCACCAGGATTTTCCGAGAACCACTCCCCGCAGTCCAGCGAGCCAAGAAAACCACCAAGAGCCCCACTCCGGAGGCCCAAACCCGGTGGGTATGTTCGTGGAAAACACCCCCGGTCATCCACATGGAGATAGGCAATGCGAACATCCCATAACCAAAACTGGTGGGCCAATCGGGAACCGACATCCCGACTCCCTTACTGGTCACTAGTCCACCAATGCACACCAACCCCAGCGTCGCCAGAGTCACCAAGGCGGCGAAGCGGAACAACCAGAGAGACTGGGGGGTGTGAGGCGTGGAATAACTCATACAGTGGGGCCGCGGCGGTTCGCGCCGCGACCCAGGATTCGATAACCCGCGTATCAAATCCAACGCGGCTTACTTGACGGCCAATTCCAGATTGAGCATGGCCTTACCACCCTTGACCTCAACCTCGCCGGTCACCGTGCCGGACTTGAGGTGATTGGCCTCGACGGTGTACTTACCATCGGGCAAGTCGCCCTTGATGGTGAAGTTACCATCCTTGTCGGACACCGCGAAGAACGGGTGATCGAACACATGGACGTACCCAGACATCCAAGGATGGACATTGCAAATGAGTTTGACGGCCAATTCGGCCTTATCGAACACGCGAGGGTTTACCTGACCTTGGGTGGTCTGGGCGAAGTTGAAGCCCTTGTTGACCTTGGCCTGACAGTTCACGTTGTGCATGAACGCATCCGAATTCTTGATATCCACGGTCTGACCGACCATGGCCGCCGTGATCAGCGGCTCATAGACGCAACCCACCTGATCGATCAGGGGCTTGGTAGCCGGAGCGGTGTAGGTCTTGCCTGCCGGAAGACCGGCCTTGATGTAGACAGCCACGTTGGCCAACCCGTGATCGGCACCCACAATGTAAGTGCGAGTCATGACCGGCTTGGTGTGCAGCGCACCGCACAGCTTGTCACCCTTGATCGGGGTGATTTCCCGAGCCGGGGGGGCCTCACCGTTGAGCTTGATTTTGCCGGTGATCTCGCCAGCGAGAGCGCTGGAAGCTGCAACTGCCGCCACCGTCGCGACAACCTTCAGTGTGTTTTTCATATCGTTTTCCAGTTTGGACCTCAGATTCGGTCGGACGCTAATCTTCGCGAATTGTGGGTCAAGAGACTTCGTGAAATTTTTCACAAGCTATCACCTCCGACGATTCATGGGGTTAGATATTCGAACAGCGACTCGGAGATCCCGTAGTGCCCACGACGTGGACCCGCGACCGCTGGGCAACACCCAGTCTTGAATCACCCCCAAACGGCCCGTCACAAGGATTCAATATAAGACCACAGTGGTTTAAGATCGGTGTCTTCTTCGGCCATCTCTTTGACCGACGCCTTGCCCCCGATGCGAACCGCCTGATTGAGCCAACGCTGCGCCACGTCTAACTGCCCCATTTGGCAGGCGTAGCAGGCAAGATTGTACGGAATGACACTCTCTTCAGGAAATTTGAGCACCACTGCATGCAGAAATTGGAAGGCTTCGTCCGTTCGCCGGAGTTCGTGGAGGCTGTAACTCTGATGAATCCAACCGGCCGGCAATTGAGGAGCTACTTCAATGTAGCGCTGAGCAGCCCGAAGGGCCTCTGGCCAAGCCAACTGGGCAGACAAGATCCGCCAATGCATTTCTAGGGCGACCGGGTGCGCGGCTCCTTCCGGGCTGAGCCGCTTGAATTCCCGCGCCGCTTCGGAGACGTCCCCGAGCCCCAACCAGCCCTCGACGGCCTCGACGTAATGACGATCCGGGAACCCCAACTCTTCCATGCCGGATGGCTTTACGGGGCTCTACCGAGCAGCGTAAAGGGCAAAATGGCCCAAGCCACTGCTGTCCCCGTTGCTTTTTGGCCGAAATCACCCAGCCTCGCTGCCCCGATGACTGATACCGTCCGAATCGATGGTCGCCGCAACGACCAACTCCGCCCGATCCGTTTCCAGAACCACATTGCCCCGCACGCCGCGGGCTCGACACTGATCGAGTGGGGCAACACCCGAGTCATTTGCGCCGCCACTGTCGAAGAGTCCGTCCCTCGTTGGATGAAAGAACAAAAAGTTCCCGGCGGCTGGCTGTCCGCAGAGTACTCGATGCTCCCCTACTCCACCTTGGACCGGAAAGCTCGGGACATTTCCAAGCTCAAGCTCGATGGGCGCTCTCAAGAAATCCAACGCTTGATCGGTCGCGCGCTGCGGGCGGTTGTCGATTTGGAGAAGCTCGGGCCTCGCACCCTGTGTATCGACTGCGATGTGCTGCAGGCCGATGGCGGCACCCGAACGGCCTCGATCACTGGAGCCTTTGTGGCCGTCAGCCTGGCCATCGCCAAGCTCAAGGCCGCCGGTTTAGTGACTGAAAACCCCATCATGGGCTCGGTGGCCGCGGTCAGCATGGGGGTTTTCGGGGGTGTGCCGCTTTTGGACCTCAACTATGTCGAAGATAAAGACGCGTCGGTGGACATGAATCTGGTCATGAATGACCGAGGGCAGTTCATCGAATTGCAGGCCGCCGGCGAAGAAGCCACGTTCTCGGACTCCGAGTTGGCCGCCTTGCTCGCGCTCGGGCGTCCGGGGATTCAACAACTCATCGCTGCCCAACGGCAGGCTCTGATCACCCCATGACTCGACTCTTTCTGTGCCGGCACGCCGAAGTGGAGGACCTGTACCACAAGAAGTTCGGGGGCACGATCGACATGGCCCTTTCGGCCCGCGGGCATACCCAGGCACAGGCCTTGGCCCAATGGCTCAGCCGGCACCCATTCGACGCCGTGTATGCCAGCCCCATGCAGCGGGTCCAACTCACTCTGGAGCCTTTCCGCCGCCAATTCTCAGGCACTCCAGTGTTGGTGGACGGCTTGCGCGAGGTGGACTTCGGGGCGTGGACCGGTTGTGGGTGGGATGACGTGCAGAACCGCTTCGGAATGAGCGCCTACGACTGGCTGAAGCATTTGGAAACCGACGCCATTCCCGAAGGCGAGACCGTGGACCGCTTCCGGGACCGAGTCGGGAAGGCCTTGGAGCAAATCCTTCGCGGATCGGCCGGTCAAAAGGTGGCGGTTTACGCGCACGGAGGCGTGATCCGCATGGCTCTGGCCATTTTGCTGGATCTGCCGCTGAGCAAGTTCGAGCACTTCGAGATCGACTACGCTTCGACCACCTGGCTGGACATCGGCGAAATCAAGGCAGGCAGGCCCCGCACCGAAATCCAACTCCTCAACTTCACCCCCTGGCGAGACGCATGAGTAAACTCCTCCGATCCATTTCCATCACCACTTCCCTGTCTGCCGAGGATGCCGTGGGCGTCCTGCTGGAACTCGAGCAGGGACAAACCCCCTCGTCCTACGCCGACGCTCTCACCCGACTGTCCACCGTCAGCGTTTACGGTGAAATCGAGACCCGGGATGTGGCGGGTATCAAGCGGCGCCTCCGCGAAGGACTCGAAGCACTGGCCGCCGACGGGATCGATGTCGGCCCGGCCCGCATCCAGGTGAAGAAGGTGCCCGCAAGGGACTGGTCCGAATCGTGGAAGCGCCACTTCAAGCCTCTGGATCTTGGCCCGCGGTTGCTCGTCAAGCCGACCTGGAGCCGACGCGTGCCCAAGAAAAGTCAGGCCCTCGTAGTTCTCGATCCAGGCTTGAGTTTTGGCACCGGCCAGCATGCCACCACCCGCTTCTGCCTCGAGCAACTCGTCGCCCTCCGCGATCCCGCGGCGTCCTCCCAGTCGATGCTCGATGTCGGGACCGGTTCCGGCATCCTGGCCATCGCGGCCGTCAAGCTGGGCTATCTACCTGTCAACGCCTTCGACTTTGATCCGGATTGCGTGCGGGTCGCCAACGAGAACACCGAACTCAACGAGGTCGCCACGGTTCTGACCGTCACCCACGATGACATCACTCAGGTCCCCAAGAAGCCCAAACAGCGCTACTCGGTGGTCTGCGCCAACCTAATCTACGACCTACTCATCGCCGAGCGGGATCGACTGCTGGCCCGCGTGGCCCCCGGTGGTTCGCTGGTGCTGGCCGGAATCCTGGAGACCCAGTTCGGAGTGGTCCGTAAGGCCTTCGAGGAGGCGGGATGGAAACTGGTGGCGGCCACCACGGACAAGGAATGGCGCTCAGGCACCTTCATGGAGAAGAGCACGGCTCGAAAGTCCCGTTGAGCTACGGCGGTTCTCAGCATCGGGTCCGTCCGACTTTGGCATGACTTCGGAATTGAGGGTTTGCTGCAGAAAGCAGACCCTGTGGCCCTTCTAACCATGAGCGCTGAATCCCAACTCGCCGCCCTTTCTCTCGTCCTTCCCCCAGCCCCGAAACCCGTGGCGGTTTACAAACCGCTGGTGGTCTTCGGCAACGCGGCCTATGTCTCGGGACATGGGCCTGTGCGGACCGACGGCACTCTCATCACCGGGGTCGTGGGCAAAGACCTCGACCTGGAGGCCGGCAAAGTCGCCGCCCGGCAGGTGGGGCTGGCCATTCTGGCCACGCTGCGCTCCCAATTGGGATCCCTCGACAAGGTGAAGCGCGTGGTGAAGACCCTGGGGATGGTCAATTCGGCGGCCGATTTTTACGATCACCCGAAGGTCATCAATGGTTGCAGCGAACTCTTTGCCGAGATCTGGGGGCCGGAAAACGGCATCGGCGCCCGCAGCGCCATCGGCATGGGACCGCTGCCCGGAAACATTCCCGTCGAGATCGAGGTGATCTTCGAACTCCACTGATCCCCGAGATCCGATGGACCCGATGCCCTGGTACCTCTTGGAGAATGCGGCGGAAATTCCGTCACCGGCGTTGCTCCTGCACCGGGACCGGATCGAGGCCAATATCCGACAAATGGTGGCCATCGCCGGAAACCCGCTCCGGCTGTGGCCCCATGTGAAAACCCACAAGTTGCCCGAGTTGGTTGCTTGGCAAGTGGGCATGGGCATCGTTCAATTCAAATGCGCCACCATCGCCGAAGCCGAGATGGTGGCCGGGGTCAGCGGTGTCCGCAGGATCCTCTTGGCCGTCCAGCCCGTCGGTCCCCAGATCGAGCGTTGGGTTCGCTTGGCTTCCCGATTCCCAGAGATCGAGTGGTCGGCCATCGTCGATGATCCTGGGGTGGTGGAGTCCCTCTGCAATGCGGCTTCGCAATCCCTCCAGACGCCTCCCGGAATTTGGATCGACCTCGACGTGGGCCAGCACCGAACCGGCATCGCACCAGAGCGGGTGCGGGGAGAGTTGCTCCGATCGGTGCGGGCCGCCGGCCCCTCGCTGCGTCTCGAGGGCCTCCATGCCTACGACGGCCATCTGGGCATCAGCGACTGTGCCGAACGAGCTCGCCTCTGCAACGAGTCCTTCGCGCCCGTGGCCGCATTGCGAACTGCTCTCGAAAATGAAGTGGGACATCGATTGGCGGTCTTGGCCGGCGGCTCGCCGACCTTCGCCATCCACGCGGCACGCAACGAGGTCTCACTCAGCCCCGGCACCACCGTTCTTTGGGACGCTGGCTACGCCCACAAAATGCCGGATCTGCCCTTTCAACCCGCGGCGGTGCTGCTGTCGCGGGTCATCAGCCGACCTGCTCCCCGGCAATTGTGTCTGGACCTCGGGCACAAGGCCGTCGCTTCCGAGATGCCCCAGCCGCGGACCCTCTTCCTGAACCTCCCGGACGCCACGGCCATTAGCCACAGTGAGGAGCATCTGGTGGTCGAATCTTCAGCCGCCGACTCGTTTCGCGTAGGGGACATGATCTATTCGCTCCCTTGGCATGTCTGCCCCACGATGGCCTTGCATCAAGAGGTCTGGCTGGTCGAAAACGGCCGAGCCTCGGTGCGTTGGACGGTCCAGGCACGCAGCCGCCGCATTTCCATCTGAAACCCGCCCCGTCATCCCCGTCGCCTATGCTCGTTGTCCACGTCTTGGTCCAGGTGAAGCCCGAATCGATCACCGACTTCATCGCCGCAACCCGAGCCAATGCCGAGGCATCGATCCGGGAAGCCGGAGTGGCCCGGTTCGATGTCGTGCAGCAGCAGGACGATCCGTGTCGGTTTGTCCTCATCGAGGCCTACCGGACCGAGTCTGCGCCCGCCGAGCACAAGGCCACGGCCCACTACATAGCCTGGCGCGATGCCGTCGCCCCCATGATGGCCACTCCCCGGCAGAGCGTGCGCTACACCTCCATTCACCTCCCGGACTGATGCGTCTTCCGGCGATTGGTTTCGAGTTCGCCGCGCCCGAACGGATTGTGTTCGGACCGGGTGTAGTCTCTCAGTCAGGGGCCTTGGCGGCCACGCTGGGCTCCACAGCGCTACTGGTCACCGGCCGGGATCTCCAGCGGGCGGAACCCGTGCGGGAATCCTTCCGCAGGGCCAGACTGGATTGGGTCGAATTTGCGGTGACGCAGGAGCCGTCGGTCTCGGACGCCCAGGCGGGCACGCGACAGGCCTGGGCCGCCAAGGCCGATTGCGTGGTGGCCTGTGGCGGAGGCGCTGTCGTGGACGCGGGCAAGGCCATTGCGGCCTTGGCCACCCACCCGGGCGATCCGTACCGGTTTCTGGAGATCATCGGGCAGGGACTTCCTCTCGAAAACGCACCACTGCCCTTTC
>Ga0315909_10009377_pt1 | contig 10592 bp, 16 predicted proteins | sample LakEriMetagenome_11_FD_203527 | JGI IMG/M metagenome (GOLD analysis project Ga0315909, IMG submission 203527) | Freshwater fungal communities from buoy surface, Lake Erie, Ohio, United States - Buoy 2 MA125 | ecosystem: Environmental > Aquatic > Freshwater > Lake | place: USA: Lake Erie, Ohio...
TTAACGAACGTGATGACTTGATTACGCCCTAACCACGACTTACGTACTACAAAGTTAGCTCTTTGTATTGGCGGATAGATTAAGGCCAATTGTTCAGGAGTTAACGCCGCGATGGCTTCAGATAATAATTCTTTACCAGTTTTTACTACTTCTTGTACTTGTTGTACTTCTTTTACTTTTTTCATAATATTTAATTTAGATTGTTATTACTTGTTACATTGTTATTATCAAACACTCGTCGTATTTATTCTGTAAACCCATTACATTCATGAAATTTAATTAGTAATGTTATTCACTTTTTAACTTCATATATATTATCATTTACCTCTCGTGTTTACTCTGTATGCTATACATGCTACGCTACGCTCTGCATGTGTTGTTGTTGTGTGCTAGCATATCTAAACCATTACATATTTCAAAACAGAAAAGGTAAAACATTTCCAACAATTTCAATTTATATACCCGGGGGTGGTTAAAACAGATTCATTTTCTTTTCAGAAAGCTGTAGCTGAACGTAGTATATAACCCCTTAGTTCCATATATCTGATGCAACATTTTTACAATCTGCGCTTATATACCTTAAAGGGTATGATATTTCATATTGTAATATGAGGTATACCTTATTGGGTATAAATATTATAAAAGAGTGACGTTAGCTAATTAAGTAAATAAATAGTAGGCTATTGTCACACTATTATTTAGTATGTTTTGGTTGTAAGATTTTGATCCGATGCGTAATTGTATATACTATATTAAAAGAGTATTATGGAATTTGAACTAGGTATAAAATCCCCTTTGTTAAAGCAAAAGTTATCACCGTTGGCGGCTAAGAAGAAAGCAGCAAGGGATTTGGCTTATGCTAAAACAGATGATAGAAGAATTAAGAAAGCACACTCGCAGAGAATGCATCGTAAGAATCCTGGTAATAAAGGTATGGACTATGACCATGAAGATGGCAGGTTTGAATCTGTAAAGCAGAATAGAGGTAATGAGGGCGAAGGTACTAAAAAGGAGAGTGGTAAAAAATATAAAACAAAATAGTATGAATGCAAAAGGTATTGGCCCTCAGGGATTGGGTGTTAAAACAAACAATGGATATTGGATTGGTTCTGGTTCAGCAAGTCCTATGAAAAAATTAAAAGATTTAAGTGGTGATGGTAAAGTTACCCGTAAAGATGTTTTGATTGGTAGAGGGGTTATTGAATCACCGATGAAGCAAACTGTAAAAGATTCATGTTATAAAAAAGTAAAAGCAACGTATGATGTATTTCCTTCGGCTTATGCTAGTGGTGCTATCGCTAAGTGTAGAAAAAATAAAGGCAAAAAGTAATGGCTATACGAAAAACCGAGAAAGGGGCATCATTAAAAAGATGGTTCAAAGAGAAGTGGACCGATGAGAAAGGTAATGTATGTGGATCTCCGGATAGAAAAGGAGTGAAAGCATGCAGGCCATCTGTTAGAGTTAATAAAGATTCACCAAAGCCTTGGGGTCAAATGACACAAGCAGAAAAAACAAAAGTTGTATCAGCTAAAAAGAAGGTTGGTATGGGTGCTAGAAGATCTAGCAAAAGTAATGTATCATAACAAACAATAAATAAATAAATAAATAAAAAGACATGGCAATAATTCCAGGTACAGCGAAAGTACTAAATCAATACGAAAACGTGAACACAACTTATGGTGGTTCAAAAGCAATGAAAGCGCAAAGCAAGTGGTATACAATGGACGATGTCCTAGAAACTGTTGAAGCCAATATACCAGGCGGTGGTGTAACTGAAATCATAGCAGGTGATGGTATTTCAGTTGATGAAGGAACCGGTGTTGTTACTATTACAAATACAGTAGAACCTTATGTAGCACCTTATAAAGTATTCACTGCTTTAGTAAAACAAGAAAATGCAGGATCACCTGGTTCTATAGGCCCCGGAAGTAGTCTACTTGTTGGCCGAACTTACAAGATTGATGATGCAGATGGTGATTTTACAAATGTGGGTGCACCAAACAATGATACTGGAACTTCGTTTATAGCTACCGGCACTACACCGGCTGTTTGGGACAATGGTCTGTTAAGTTATAATGAGGGTGCGCCTACAGCAACAGTATTAGAAAACACTATTGGGAATATATGGTTTGAATATTCAGGTGAGGGGAATTATTATATTATATCTGATTCACAATTCACATTAGATAAAACATTTATAAATGGCACACCACTTACCGGATATTCTGTTCTTAATAATTTTGTAGAAGCTTCCGGATCGGATGCTGGTAGAGGATATTTTCTTTTGCAATTAGACACTCAATTCATTCAATTAAACACAATTAGGGGATATGCTACTTTCAGAGACGACGTTCTTTTATACCCAACCTGCATTGAAATAAGAGTATACAACTAATATATTGTAATAATGAAATCAATAATACTAAAACATTCAGCAGGAAATAATTCAATGATGCGTCATAAGTGTTCTTGTGATGAATCGCCGTTGAAAAAAACTGCTGCTTGGACACGTAAAGAAGGGAAGGATCCTAAAGGAGGACTGAATGCTAAGGGAGTAGCGAGCTACAGAAAAGAAAATCCAGGGTCTAAGTTACAGACTGCTGTTACTAAGAAACCATCAGAATTAAAACCAGGTAGTAAAGATGCAAAGCGTAGAAAATCTTTCTGTGCTAGAATGTCTGGTATGCCAGGGTCAATGAAAAAACCTAATGGTGAGCCAACAAGAAAGAAGCTAGCGTTGGATAAATGGAATTGCTAATTAACAACATGTAAAATATATAAAGATGATAAAAGAATACGGCGGAAAAGAAACTTACAAGAATGCAAAGCAAAAAGCAATGCACGAAAAGAAGGAAACTAAAAAAACAGAAGTAAAAGAAAAAGCTACAATGAAAGCATCTCAAAATAAACTTGAGAAAAAGAATACCAAAGATGCAATGGCAAATAAAAATATGCGTCCTCCTTTTCAACAAAAAGGTAAGGTAGCTGCTGTAGTAGTTAAAACAAAACCTGCACCTTCTAAAAAACCGGTAACTAAAAGTGTTACCGTTGTAAAAGCAACACCGATTGCTATGAAGAAAAAGAAGTGCTAATTAAACAACTAATAAAGTAATATAAATGGCTATAATATATAGTTACCCACATAGTATAAGTATTCTAGCATCAGATATAGTTATTGGTACTACTACTGTAACGGTAAATGGAACACAAAAAAACCAGACTAAGAATTTTAGTATGGGTGAAATATCGGCTTATGTTATGGGTAACGTGCCAACAGGTACACTATCCAGAATAAACGATACAAATGTAAGTTTAACATTAACAGGTGATCCAGTTGATGCTTTGCTTAAAGATGTAGATATAGTTGTAGGATGGACTGGTACGCTTGATGATAATAGAATAACTTCATCAGCATACTGGAACTTAAAGCAAGATCCTATAACATTGACTACTACTGGCTCGTCTGGTGCTGCAACACTTATTGGTAATGTATTAAATATCCCTAACTATGTAGCTGGTGGTACAATTACATTAACAGGTGATGTTACAGGCTCTGGATCTTCTACGATTGCTACAACAATAGCGTCTGGGGCAGTGGAGTTTGCAATGATGGATCCTGTTGCAATTATAACTTCAAGCGAAGGTATTCCTGGAAATAGTAATGATACAACTTTACCTACAACAGCGGCTGTTAAAGCTTATGTTGATTCATCTGTTGTTGGTGGACTTATATACCAAGGAGGGTATAATGCAGCTACTAATACGCCTAATTTAGATTCACCACCTACAATTCCCGGAATTTCTGTTGGATGGGCATTTACTGTTACAGCAGATGGTAACTTCTTCACAGAAAGTGTTTCCGTTGGAGATTTCTTAATTGCAGAGGTTAGTAATCCAACAACATTAGCGGATTGGACTGTGGTTCAAAGTAATACTAACTTAGCAAGTTTAATACAAGTTGGTCTTGGTAATGTAAATGCGGGTACAGGTATTGGGGTTTCATACTCTAGTGGTACAGCTACTGTAACAAATACAGACTTAGGTTCATCTCAAAATATATTTAAGAATATTGCTGTTGCAGGTCAATCAACGGTAGTTGCGGACACAAACAACGATACTTTAACATTGGTAGCAGGAACAGGAGTAGTACTTACTACAAATGCTTCTACCGATACTATAACTATTGCGGCGGCTACTGCAGCAACAACCAACTATGCTACTTCAATATCTGTAACTGGTACAGTAACACATAACTTAAATACAAGAGATGTAAATGTGCAGTTATATGATACTGTTACATACGAAACAATATTTGCGGATGTAGCTAGAACTACGCTGAACACTCTTACAATAACGTTTGATTCAGCTCCAATAAATCCGATAAGGGTATTAGTTACTAAAGTAGGATAATATAATAAAAAACTAAAATGAGTATAAAATTTAAAAGTGGAATAACTTTAGAGGCATTAAGTAATGCATCAACGGATACAGATAGATTCTTAGTTTCAGATAGCGGAAATATTAAGTACAGAACTGGTACACAGTTATTATCCGATATAGGTGGCCAAGCCGCACTAACTAATCCTATTACAGGTACTGGTACAACAAACTATGTTTCTAAGTTTACTGGAGCCGCAACTTTAGGAAATAGTGGGATATTTGACACAGGAACAGATATAGGTATTGGAACAAATACTCCATTGTCTAGGGTGCAAATTACAGGGACTGCAACCGGAGATGTACTAACACTAAGTTCTAAAGTAGTTGCTGGCGGGTATATATTAACTTGTAACGATAGAGATGATGCGCCATTATTTGTAGTATTTGGAAATGTTGCAAATTCTAATTATACTGTAGCTATGGGTGATTGGCAAGGTGGAGTAAAACCGTCTTTTCAAGTTACTAATGATGGATCTTACTTCCTTAATACAGCGGTTGCTATTAATACATTTTCTCCAAGTCAAGCTTTACATGTAGCTGGTAACGCTCGAGTAACTGGTGCATATTACGATTCAACAAATTCTCCAGGAACAAGCGGGCAAGTGTTATCATCTACGGTTACTGGTACAGATTGGATAACTCTACCAACAGGAAATGTTAGTGGATCAGGAACTACAAACTATGTAGCAAAATTTACTGGGACTACTGCTTTAGGTGATGGTATAATATTTGACAACGGCACTAACGTTGGTATTAATACTACAACTCCTAGCTCTAGACTAGATGTTAATGGAGTAATAACAGCTTTTGGCGGTACTTCAACAGATTGGAATGCAAAACAAGCTGCTTTAGTTAGTGGTACTAATATTAAAACAGTTAACGGCAACTCTATTTTAGGAAGTGGAAATTTATCTACAAAAGGGGTTCATACACTGATAGTACCACCTGCCGGGTTTGAAACATCTTTTGCATTAACAAGTGCATCATTAAGTGGCACAGGCAATATTGCAGACAGATTACTAGCAATACCATATATACCAGCAAATACATTTACTTGTTCTTCACTATATATAAATGTTACTACCGGAGCAGTTGGAGCAAATGCAAGAATATTAATTTATTCTGACAACAATGGAACTCCAGGGACTAAAATATATGAAAGTGCTAACTTAAGTTGCTCAACAACAGGAATAAAATCTGTTGCTACTAACCAAACGTTTGTAGCAGGAACAACATATTGGCTTGGAGTATATAATTCTGCTATAATTGTTTATAATGGACTACCAGTTACAGCATTAATTCCTATTAGATCAAATCTATCAAACCCAATTACACACGTTTATAGAAATTCAACATTTGGATCAGCTCCGGCAACATTTGGCAGCCCATCACTTTTAGGAGGGTCAGCCCCTCTTATTGGTATAACAATTTAAAAATAATATTATGGCTCAAATTAGAAAAGAAATATATGACGACAATGGTCTTGTTGAGGTAGTTTTTATAGAAGTTGACGAACCTACACAAGAAGAACTTATAGCTCAGAAAGAAGCTGAGTTAATAGCTATATATAAAGAAATAGAAATATTAAAAAATAAATAATGGCAATAATATATAGTTATCCAAAAGTTATTACATTAAATAACTCAGATCTATTAATAGGGTCTAGATTTGAAAACGAAGACGGTGGAGAAGCTAGAACTATTAGTTTTACAGCAGAGACTTTAACAAATTTTATTGAAGCAAATCTTGCTCCAACATTAGATGAAGTTTTAACAAATGGTAATGTATCTTTGTTAGATGCAAAAGTTGGCGGAATATATTTGTATAATTCAAATGTTCCATCCGGTTTAGGATATGTGTATATTACAGGAAATAAAAATAGATTTAATTTCTATAATAATGCAAATATAAATTATGGGTATATAGGACAAGACACTTTATCTTTAATAGATTCTGTTGTTCCTGCTCGCCAATTTCAAATTACTAAACCTGCTGCTATTGGGGCAAATAGAACGGCAACATTTCAAGATGCAGATGGTACTATTGCTTATTTATCAGACATCCCATCAACAACTAATTACGGTTTATTTGCACAAACAGCAAATTCATCACCTGTAACAGGAACAACAGTTGAAAGCACATTAATAAATGGAGGAGTTGGGACATTAACTATTCCTGCAAATGGATTTAAAGTAGGCGATAGTTTTAGTGCGGTTTTTGGTGGAGTTATGAATGCGGCCAACAATCAAACTATTAGAATAAGAGTTAAAGCAGGAGCTATTACATTATTAGATAGTGGTGTACAGAGTTTAACAAATTCAATAATAAATGATATTTGGAGCTTGAACATAGACTTCACTATAAGACAAATTGGTGGTGCGGGGGTAGCTTCTATTGTTTCTTTAGGAGCATTTCATTACCTTAAAACATCTAATGCTTCTACACAGGGATTTGCATTTAATGTTGTAAATAATACGACATTTGATACAACTATAAGCAATGTTTTAGATGTTACAGTGCAATGGGGAAGTAATAACGTAACAAATAATATCTATAGTGATATATTTGTATTAAATAAAGTATACTAGTGAGCATGAAAGAAAAAATTGATTTATTCTTAAATAAATGGATCAGTAGAAAATTAATGGCATTTGCGATAGCGTCAGTCGCATTATTTAGTTCAAGAATAGATTCTGACAACTGGACTGTTGTGGCGGTAATTTACATTGGAGCACAAGCGGCAACTGAAATAGCAGAACGATTAATAAAAGCAAAGCATGGTTCAAATAACTAAAAACAATATTACTTATTGGTTAATCGCAGTATTAGTTGCAATTATATTATTGCAAAGAAGTTGTGGCGTGTCAAATGAAGAAAGCTTAGTTAAAGAAACAGTTAAAACTGATACGGTATGGAAAGAAACAAAAGATACAGTATTTAAAACTGTTAAAGTAACTGATGTTAAGTATATACCATTAAAAGATGAAAAATATACGGTAAGTGATAATTGTGATTCATCTAAGGTTAGATTTCAAAATCTTCTTAAAGAGCATTTAGTTAGAACTGTATATGCTGATACAATTAAACTTGATAGTTTAGGCACAATAGTCGTTAAAGATACCGTATGGTTAAATAAGTTATATGGCAAAAGAGAGTACATAAAAGATTATAAAATACCATTTGTAACAAAAACAATAACAAAGAAAGAAGATCCTAGAAGACAGATGTATATAGGCGGAAATGGGTTTATAGGAGGGTCAGGATTATTAACGCCTGGATTAATTTACAAAGATAGGAAAGATAGAGTATATCAAGCTAATGTTGGTGTAGGATTTGATGGATCAATAAATTATGGGTTTGGTATGTATTGGAAAATAAACTTAAGAGGAAATGGTAACAAGTAGTCAATGCTTAAAAAAGTGGGGCGATCCTACTTTACTTGAAAACGAATTAAAATACATGACAGTATGGGATATACCCGTTCATTTAGAAATGGGTGTTATACCAAAAAAACTGTATTGCAATAAAGCAATAATAAATCCGTTAATAGTTGCTTTTACAAATATAATTGATAGAGGATTAATTAAGGAATTAAAAACATGGGATGGATGTTTTAATGTACGTAGAAAACGTGGATTAAAATCTTTATCACTGCATTCTTGGGGTATTGCAATAGATATTAATGCAGCATGGAATGGATTAGGAAAAGAACCTACAATGTCTGTTGAATTAGTAAAGTGTTTTACTGATGCTGGATTTGATTGGGGTGGAACTTGGACAAGAAAAGATGGCATGCACTTTCAATTAAAAAATATATCTTAAAATGGCAAATCAAAAATCATCTCAAAGTTCTGCTAAACTTGTTAAGAAGAATATAAGCAGACCTGGAGTTCATGCTAAATCAAAAACCTCAGCATTAAAGTCTTCAAAAAATTATACAAAAAAATATAGAGGCCAAGGCAGGTAAAAATTACTTAAAATAAGTAATATATATATTAAATTAAATTCAATTAAATATGTCAGATGAAATAGTAAAGAATCTCAGCTTTGGTAACGAAGCACGAGATAATGTATTTGCCGGTATAACAAAGTTAACTAAAGCAGTTAGCTCAACATTAGGAGCCGGTGGAAAATGCGTAATGTTAGAAGATAGTAAAGGTAGACCGTTAATTACAAAAGACGGTGTTACGGTTGCAGACAGCATTACATTATTAGATCCTGTAGAGAATATGGGAGCAAGACTTTTAAAAGAAGCAGCTAGAAAAACGGTTAAGGAGGCTGGCGATGGTACAACTACAGCAACGGTATTAGCACATGCTATTTTAGAAGAGGCTTATGCAATTCAAGATACTATAAGTTCAAGAGATTTAAAAAACGGTATTGAGACTACAGTAGATAAAGTGATAGAATATTTAGAATCTATTAAAGTTCCAGTAACTGGAGATATGATAGATCACATTGCCACTATATCAACAAACAACGATCCAGTACTTGGTAAAATTATTGGTGATGCTTTTAGAGCAGTTGGTGAAACTGGTATTGTTATGATGGAATCATCAGCAAATCCAGAAACAGAAATAGAAATTATAGATGGTGTACAATATGATAAAGGATTAGTAAATTCAAACTTTATCACAAACCCAAATAAAAGAATTGCCGAATTAGAAAATCCATTAATATTGATTGTTGAATCACCGGTGGAATCTATTCGTCAGATACAATCGGTTTTAGAATATGTAATAAAGAATAACAAACCGTTATTGATTATTGCAGACATGGAACAAACTGTACTATCTGCTTTAGCAATGAATAAAGTTAAAGGTAATATAAAAGTTAATGTTATCAATGCACCAACTTATGGTATCACAAAAAAGGATACCTTAACAGACCTTGCTTTGTTAACTGGAGCCACAATTATAAACGAAGATCTAGGAGACGATATGGATCTTATAGATATTGAATGTTTAGGCAGTTGCTTAAAGGCAATAACAGATGATAGTGAAACAATCTTACATGTTGGTGAAACAAAAGAAGAAGTACAAGAATTAATTGATGAGTTAAATTCACAATTACAGGTTGCTACTGCTCCAGGTGATGTTATTAGATTAGAAAGAAGATTAGCTAGACTATCAGCAAAAGTTGCTGTTGTAAAAGTAGGTGCTGGATCTGATTTAGAATTAAAAGAAAAAGCAGATAGAGTTGAAGATGCAATTTGCGCAACTAAAGCAGCGATTAAAGAAGGGATTGTTCCAGGCGGAGGAATTGCTCTTTTAGATGCTTCAAGAAATGTTTTAACCACAAACAACGGAGGCATTGCTCTTCTAAAAGCTATTAAGGCTCCGTTTAAGACAATATTAAGTAATGCTGGTATTGATCATCCAGTAGCTAATTGGGATCGCTTAGAGGGTTCCGGATTAAATGCTGTAACTGGAGAACAAGTTAACATGATAGAAGCTGGAATTATTGATCCTCTATCTGTTACTAAGAGTGCATTAAAAAACGCAGCATCCGTAGCTGTTACAATATTATCAACCGATTGTGTAATTAATAATTTAAGAGTTAATGAGGGCAATAGGTAATAATATAGTGATACTTCCGAAAAAAGTAGGATTATCAAAAACGGATAGCGGTTTATTATTAAAAGAAAAAGATAAAGAAAATATACGTTATAAAGAAGCTATTGTAGTTTCTGTAAGTGAAGATATTAAATGTTTAAAAGAAGCCGATGTTATTTATTATGATAAAGCTGCTGGACATGGAATAGAGTTTGAAGGTCAGGACTATCAGGTTATAAGATTACAGGATGTTGTAATAGTTATATGAGAAGATTAGAAGCAAAGGATATAAAAGATCTTGGCTTATTAAAACATTATAGATTAATACGCAAATGGGCTTGTAGAAATTATGATCTTACGGATGCTGATTTAGAATTATTAGTATATTTTGATTGCATGGAGTTTTTTACCAAGCAAGATTATAAGATAGGTACTTACGCATATAGTTGGGACAATAAGCGCTGGAACAATTTGTTAAAAGAAGGATGGATAGTAGTATGGCGAAATAGAAATCATACAACCCAGAAATACAACATATATAAAGTTTCATTCAAGTGCAAACAACTAATAAGTCGAATGTACCGTATAATGCTTGG
>Ga0315909_10009378_pt1 | contig 10592 bp, 6 predicted proteins | sample LakEriMetagenome_11_FD_203527 | JGI IMG/M metagenome (GOLD analysis project Ga0315909, IMG submission 203527) | Freshwater fungal communities from buoy surface, Lake Erie, Ohio, United States - Buoy 2 MA125 | ecosystem: Environmental > Aquatic > Freshwater > Lake | place: USA: Lake Erie, Ohio...
GTGCGACATCTAGGGTTGTAGTTGCTGGCATTGCTACTGCATCTGGATCTACAGTTTCAGCGAGTGTTGCACCAGCAATTGTGGTGTCAGCAATATCGTTGTAGAACTGGAAACGGATTGAAGAACCGTCGTGAGTTGGGTTTCCGATCTTCTTGTCTGCGATTGCGCGGAACTGTGGTGTTGAACGCAAGTTGAGTTCGATCAACTTGTCGTACGCCATGGTTACAAGATTGGAACCTAACCCAGAGGTCGATGTGGAAAAGATATCAGGCATTTGCTGACATCTCCTTTCTGGTTAGTTTGCGGTTTATTGACCGCTGAGAATGGTTAGGATTTCATCTTCTGATTCTGCATTCGCTAAGCGATTTGCAATATCATCCGATGCCCCTGGTGCTTCTGCATTTGTCAATACATTGTTCATTTTCTGCATTGAGGCGATATCTTGTTCAGATACCTTTGGAGCGTTCTGTTGAATTCCGAACACGTCGGAATACTGGTCGATCCATGAGGAAATTGCTTCCTCTGTTGCTTCGATGTCATTTGGAACGAATGCGGCGATCTTTGCATTTACACCACGGGATGTAAAAACATCTTTTAAGATCCGCTCTTTCTGAGCCTTGCTCAGTTCTCCTAGGTTGGTTTCTAGTTCTTTTGCTCTGCGTTGCTCGGCCTTTAGCGCTTTGCGGAGTTTCTTTACTAGATCGGTATCGTTGTCGTATGTCGGGGTGTAATCCTCGTCATCTTCGTCTTCGATATCCCAGTTGATGTTGTCGCGGTTGTTGCTCATAGCAACCTCTCCCTTGTTAGTAGTTGGCGTACGCCTCAAGATTGGAAGGGGCTCCAAGTTGGCTCGTACTATCGGTCTTATACACCATTGGGGCCGATGGGTCCAATGGAATTCTTTTTATATGGTTCCGAGTGTGGAACGTGTTCCTAAGGAACCACCTGAACCACGGCTAGCACCAATAGTGCCTGACCTGCGCTGGAAGGCAAGTTCTTCTTGCTCTTTACGGCGCTTGCGTAGTTCTGATGCTGTTCCCTTAAACTGTTCTTCTTCTAGTTGTGCCTGAATCTGTGCTTGATTGATTCCGACACCATAAATCTGTTCTAGTTTTGTAAGAGGCTGGAGGGTCTTAGATATAGTCTCATAACCTTGTGCAGCCATCTGCTCTGCTTCTGCTTCGTTACCAGTTGTAGCGGCAAGTTGCTTGATACGGGCTGCATCAAATGTAATGCCGTATTCTGCTCTCTTGAGAGCCTGCTTGCCAAATGCTGCTGTCTTAGCATTGATCTCAAACTGTTCCTGACCGATCTTTGGATCAAGGTAGAAATCAGCAATATCTTCTGCTTTGCTAATATATCCAAGCGCCTGTAATGTTCTTACTTCTACTGGATCAGCCTCAAGTGTCTTGAGCGCTGCTGTAGCAAAGCGTTGATCTAAATCTGTAATACGCACACCATTGGCTACATACTGCTCTATGGCTGCTCGTTCAGCAAACTTAGAACTACGACCATAACGAGATACTAGACTCTTGACACCAAGCGAGAACTCCATGAGTTCCTTTGGTGTTGGAGTAAAGCGTGGATCTCCCTTGTAGTTTTCTTTAAGTGATGTAAATTCAGCATAGAAAGGAGACGCTAACTTAATACCATTCTTGGTTGTGTATTCTTTGTTGTTGTAAAGAATATTAATAGCGTTTGGTAATTCTAATCCATCATCCATGGCTGCCTCAACAAAGTTGATTGAACTATCAATGATTGAACTAGGAAAATTAAGTTCTTTTAATCGAGAAGCAATTAACTGTCTGTCGGTTGTAGAGGGTGCAGGAGGTGCAGGCGGTGCAGGAGGCTTAGACGCTCCAGTGTTGCTGCCCCCAGTTCTTGTTGGTCCAGAACCTTGAAATACAACAGAACCAGTTTCTACGCTTGTTCCAGCCTTAGGTCCAGTGCTATAAACTTCTACTGGGTTGCCTTGAAGGTCAAATATAAATTGTGTTTCTGCAGGGGCAACAGGACCAACGAATCCAGTCTGTCCTGGTTGCTTTGCAGGTTTAGGCATTTTAACTGCTGGCTTAAAACCAGGAATTGGAGCAGTGCCTGTTACTTGTGCAAGTTGAGCCTGTGTCTTTTTAAGAGCATCTTGAAGTTTCTTTAACTCTGCTTTAGTTGCCATTACTTGAGCCCCTGTTCAAATGCATCTGCAATATCCATAGCACGATTCTTGCCATAAGCGCTAGTTGCAAACTCTGGTTGCTTTCTTGCCCACTTTTCAATTTCGATAGCGTTGGCTGTGCGAATGTTAGTTCCATCGTTATAGTTGACAAGTTCCTTGATGCGTGGATCGTTGTACGCTATATTTGTACCTAAGTATGAATTAATAGCCTGTGAAATAGGTGCTGCAATAGTCTTAATATCTGTTCCAGCACCAAGGATATCTGCTGCTCCTGGATGCATCTTTGCTGCAACCATACGCACTGACTGCAACTTGGCATCAATCTTCTGCTTGTACATCTCTGGATCACCAGTTCCAATGACATCAGCAGCAAAGGCTGTGAGTTCCTCTAGTGGAGGTTCTGGAAGTAGGTTGTCCTGATAGACGCGCTGTAGATCATCAATGATTGTAGCGACACGACCAGACTCTTCTTCGCCTGTAATCTTGTAGTTGTTCTTGAGGAACTTAGCGATGAACTGTTGCTGCTCCTGTTGGGTGAATCCCATACCCTGTGTGACTGACTTACTTCTTGCAGCCGTTGAGGTATCTGTACCAGATGTAGAACGTGTGCTTGTGGTCTCAGCCAACTGACGCTGTGCCTCTGCGTTATAGCGAGACTTAAAGTTTTCGATCTGCTTGTTATTAGGCATAACACCAAAAGCGCCATAGTATGCCTTAGAGAGAATGCTCTCAGCATCTGTCTTGTCGATCAATGTAAGGGCTGTTGAGACCTCTTTAGAAAACTTAGGGCCTGTGCTAGATGAGGCATAAGGGCTTTGAGCCTGCTTGTTTACCCATTCTACCCAGTCAATACCATCAAGATATGATAACTTATAGACTTCTTTCATAGCGGCAATATCTTGTGTATCAGACATACCTAGAACACCCGTAGATTTAGACATACCCATCTTACGGACGATAGCCTGGAAGTATGCATAATCTGACATTCCTGCCTTGATAGTGCTTTGCTTCTTTAGGGCATCAAATTCTGCTGCTGCTGATTGTGCGAAGTTTTCAGTCTGCTGTGACCAAGCCTTAAAGTAAACGCTTCCCTCAGCACGAATCATAGCAGCGGCTGCTTGCTCAGGTGTCTGTTGTGTACCCGTTGCTGGGCCTGATTGGTAAGTCGTCACTTTATTCTCCTGACTTCTTCAAAAGATTTGCAAATACAGAGTAATACATGCGCGAGAATGCAGGGTTACGCATCATTAAGTCAGTACCTAATCTTTCTAGTTCTTCACGGTATTTAGTATTTAACCAGAATGAACTGCCTAGATCTGGTGTTGGAGTGTTGCGATCATTCTGCAATGTTGTGATCTTCTCAAGATATGAATCATAGAACTCGGAAGCCTCTGCATATACAGGTGAATCCTTGAACGCTGGATCCTTTAGAGCCTCGCCAATTGCTGTAGCGCGCTTCTCTTGACGTCCTGTAATGATAGTTGATGCTGGCTTGCCAGAGTATAACTTGTTAAGTTCAACAACTTTCTTGGTATACCATATGTCTGAGTAGCCATTGGCTGCTTGTTCTTCTGAAATCTGGGATAGTTCCATGTTGTAAACTAGGTCTTCTGCTGCTGCTTCTAACTCTTCTCGAGATAGTTTCTCACGACGTGATGTGGCTAACTGCCACTGGTAGTAAGACATAGCCGCTTCTCCACCAGGGAAGAAGTAAGGCACAATATCTGCATCACGTGTAGCATACTTAACTGCAGCATTAGGATGATTGTTTAAGAATGCCCAAGCATCTTCTGTACCTGTAACAGACTTAGTAGAACCACTGATTACAACCAATAGGTTCTGCCATCCGAAACGATCTGCAAATTGCTTTCTGGCTTCTTCATAGTTGCCAGGGTTTGCTTTTGAGATTTCGTCCCAGTTTTTGTACAACTGTGTCGATGAAATAAAATTGAACTTGCCTTCATCTGTTTTAATCTTAGTAAAGATTTCAGTAGATGGGGTAGCAGGTGCTATACTCTGAAAGAAAGCACCCAGCAAACTTGTCCAACGACCCATGTGCTGAGCGTCATTAAACAACTCATTACGTGCTGTATCGTTAGCAAATGGATTATCACCATACTTGCCAGTAGATGCTAGGTATCCAGCCCAGTCTTTTGTCTCACGTTCAACCATCGTTGAGTCGTTGATAAACAATAAGAATGATTTATTGAGCCATGCTGGTAGTACAAGACCACTGATAGCGCCTGTTCCTGATGCACCTGGTTCACCAAATGGGAAGATAATGTCACGCATAAAATCCCATTGAGGACCGAATGCATGTGACTTACCACTTGTCATATATGCAATTTGTGCTACAGGTCCAAGTCCTGGCATACCAGGATTAACTGAACCAAATGCAAGGTTAAGAGACTGTACAGGTGCTGTGAGTTGTAGTGCATCTTTAGCACCAGTATCTCCAATGCCCATACCAACAAATGCGCTGAATAGATCACCAGCCATAGGATAACGGAAGCGTTGCTTACCAAAGTCATCCTTGTAGAAGAAACCTTGTCCTTCTTCGTACTTGGTATTAGTCAAATCGTAGATAGCAGATGATCCTGGCTGCAGCAAAGCATTGTATGCCTTACCAAACTTGTAGATTTGACGTGGATTCTGTAATGTTAACTTAGTCCAAGCCTTAATAGTGTTGAAGTGTGCCTGGATAAATGGGAACAATAAACGCAATTTGTTTGCTGAATCAAGTTGACGAGATGCATCATAGAAAAGATCTCTTGTATATTCACCAGCCATACGTGCTGCTGTGACATGCACATCATCATATGACATTAATTGAGGAATATTAGGGTTCTTTTGACGCTTTCTAATCTCTTTATTGATAACACGTAGTGCTTCATGTCGCTTTCCTACGGGAATACGCTTTCCTGATGGTGTACGCATAGTAATACCACTAAGTGTCTTACCAGCCTGCTTTTGTAGGCGTAGAAGGTCATCTAGACCCATAGCAGGGGCATAACGACCAATGTGATCCCAGTATGACATTCTAAACTCAGGACCATAGGCTGCAATGTTCTCAACCTTTGCTGATTGTGTAAAGAACCAGTCAACTGCGTTCTTTAGGATAGATGGGTTTGCACTCATCCATGCCTTTGTATCAGAAAAGATAGCAACTGCATCTGTCATCTCATCACGTGGGAATAGACGCTCTAGTTGTTCCTTAAAGGCCTTCTCGGCAGCGCGACCTTCTTCAATAGAAGCAGAGTTCTTGAAGCGTGGCATACGAATAATTTCATCGCCTGTTGCTGTTGGTACTTTTACAACACCATCTGCAAGCAAACGACGGATATAAAGTCCACGTTCTCCTGAACCCATTAATCCTTTAAGTGCTGTTTCGTAAGAACCAGTAGAGTTTGGATCAAAGAGCCAGTTTCGGATACCGTCTGCGTTTAGGTTAGCCTTGCTAAATGGCGCTTCTGGGTCTTTAAGGAATACACGAGCAAAGTCTGATCCACCAGTTCCACGTTCATTCTTAGAAAATGACGCTTCTAGGATTTCTTTAAGAAGATTTGTACGCTCTTGACCGTTAATCATGATTGGTCGGTTATTGATAAGATCATCAACCAACTTAGCCTGTAATTGTGGTGTATCTGCACGTGCTACAAGTGGCATCATGTCATCTAGGTTAAAACGAGCAAGTGTAGTAGCAAATGCTGGGTAGAAGTTTTCATCAGCATAGTCAACTACGCGATACCACTTACCAAGCAAACGTGTCTTTGCATCAAGTGATCGCATATCTCCTGCTGAGACCTTGCGACCCATAAATGTTAAATACTCATCCATTGCATCTGTGAGCAACTTAGCGGCTTGTGGATCTTTGAATGAATTGCCTAGCATATCATCGCCATACTTTTCGAAGTGCTTTAGCAACTTCTGCATAGCGTTACCTGATTGATCTGCATACATCATGGCTGCAAAACCAAGAGGATGTGAAAGAAGTGTTTCGTGTCCTGAAAGGAACATACGGAATTGCATTTCACCTACGTTACGAGTAACATATGAAATACGGAATGCTAACTGAGCGGTTCTCCAGTGCTCACCAAACTCAGTGATAAACTGAGCAGCAGCACTTCCACCACCAACACTTCTTTTTAGTTTATCGTATTTAGCAATAGCGCGGTAAATTGGTTTTGTATCTGGTAGGCGAATGACATCATCTACGAATTGGTGTAAGTATACAGCACCATCAAGTGTTGCCTCTTCACCATTGCCAATCATAACGCCAACATGTTGTCCATCTGGAAGAAGTGTGTTAGCATAAGTTCTATAAAGAACCATTTGTTCGCCAGATAATACAAGTTCTCTGCTAAGAATTTCTTTAAGTTCTTTGCTTCCTGGGGCTAAAGTGTCAACCATATTATTTTGCGCTGCTCTGATAGCATCATCAATAATTTTTGCTCTAGCAGCATTAATGCTGTTTCCGCTCTCTGATGTTGCTGCAACAAGTTTATTAATTGTATCGTCAATAAGATCTTGAGCAGCCTTAGCAGCAGGAGAACCTGCTCTAACACCAGTCATAAGAGCAGTACCCATCCACTCTGCAACACCCTTTGTAAGGCGATCTAGGTCGTTCAGAGGAAGCACCTTAGAGCGTGAATACTGACGTGTGAGGAATGTTTCCATCTTCTCAACCATCATAAGAGCCTTGCCGTTTGGAGGCATAATACTCTTGATAACTGGTATGTTACCTTCTGCAAGTGCCTGACCACGAAGTGCTAGGCTGCGAGCAATTCTTGGATCTCCTACTGGAGATGCTAGTTGTCTACGTAGGATTGCTAGTACTTCATCTGGTGTCTTAGCATCTGTAAGTAACTTAACAATATCCATGTCCAACTTGTTGTTAAATAAACGAGATATTCTAGCAGCGCTTGTTTCCTTGGCAACGATCTCTGCTACAATTGCAAAACGCTTGCCTAGTAAGAATTCATTTACCTTACCAATGTTTTCAGAGATAGGTCCACCGATACGCTCGATTAAACCAGACTCTGCTGATAAGAGTTCCTGGTAGTAACGGTTTCTACCGATTTCTACTTCAAGATCCATCAATGTACCAAGACGGCCATATTCAGGATTGTTAATAATTTCTTTTAAGAGATCTGGATCACGCTCAACGTATTCACGGATAGCAGCAATCTCTGCTGCTTTAGCATCAAGTGTATCTACATCACGTAGTGCTGCATCGCGGGCTACTCTTGCACGTTCTACTGCCTGTTCTGCTGAACGAATTGCAGTTGGAACATCAAGAACAACACCAGGAACGCGACTATCTGCCAGCAAATTGCTAATTGTAACTGACTTAGCAGCCAATGCGTCTAGGCTTGTGATTGCAATTCCACCAGTTCTGCCATAAATAGCACGAACATTAGAAAAACCGTCTGCTTGCCAGATCTTTTTGATAGCATCTGTAGCCAAAGCCATTGCATACTCGTCTTTAGTGAGAGCAACTTTACCTAGAATTGTAGCAAGATTCTCTGCAGAACCACCATTGAACATAAGATCATCAATGAATGCCTGAACATCTAATGATTTTAGAGCCTCGCGTGTTTTAAGAGGTATCTCAGGGTTATTTTTAAGATTTTCAATCTCATCAAAGAGGCTTGCACGACGAGTAACTTCCTCGGCTACATCTGCTTTGAGCATTGTTGAGTAATCTGTTGCAAGATCGACAATCTTTAGATCGGATTTTGCAGCACTTACTACAAATTCTTCTAGTCCTTGAGCAGCAACTGAAATCTTACCTGCTTCTGGAAGTTCATCTAGTAGAAATGCTCCAGGGAAAGCCTTACCTATATTAGAAAAGTCACCAGAAAGTTGTGATAATTGGCGAATAGTATCATCTTGCTTTCCAGCAATAATGGTGTCACCTAAAAATCGAGCAATCTGTGGATCTGCAAGTTCAGGAAGTTCTTTAGATGTTGCTTCCACTACTGATGCGTAGTAACTTTCATTCTGAAACTTTAATGCTTCTTTGTAAGAACGCTCAGCCTGAATGAATTCGCTATCTCTTGACATGTAAGTATTTTTAATGTCACGGCGGATTGTTCCAAGTTCTGTCTCACGCGCCTTCATAAGAAGTTTTTCGTCATTAGTAGGATCTAAAATTGACTTGGCTCTAGTAACATCGTCTGCAAGTTTTTGTTCTGCAACGGCTACTGCCTTGACTTCTGCAAGTTTCTTTCCACCCTTGAGAGCAACTCCGCCCTTTGCAAGGGCTCCTGTACCAAAACTGAGGTAGGTAAGTGGATCTGCTGCTACGTTAATTACAGCATCAATAACACCTGATGCAGTTTTATAAAAATCACTATTTGGGTCAACACCGATTGTAGAAAGAGATCCACGACCAATTGTAAATGACTTACCGTTTACGCGACCAAAAGCCTGCATAGCCTTGGCTTGATTCTTGCCCACGCGTGAGTTAGGATCAAGGAAGAATCCAGAACCAGTGCTAATTCCACCACCATCTGCAACATCACGAAGTAATGCACCTAGTTGGGTTGTTTTTCCAACCAATTGGGTGGGATTAAGGTTTTGAATTATACGTCCAGCAGAACCTTCTTCGCCTTGAATGGCTCCATAGACATCTCTAAAAACTGTTGTTGTGTAATCGTATGGGCTACGCGCTGTAGCAAAACCTACACGTACTGTACCCTTGAGAACACCATAAGCGTTATCTTTAATTGTAGATAAAAGGTTCTTGTCTTTGGCAGCCAATGAAGGAAGATCCTTGACCATTGTTGCTGCACGAATAGCCTGCTGTACACCATCAAGTGATGTGACTTTATCAATACCAGGAGTATCTGCATTTGCACCAGCCTTAACTAGACCGATAACAACTTCCTTTGATAGGAAGGGATACTTAGATACAATAGAGTTAAAATTAGAAAATTCAGAGCCGTCAAATGTAGCCATCTGCTGATTAATGATACGCGTAAGCATGTCATTATTTTTGTTGCTAAAGATGGACGCGTTCTTCTTACTTTGAGTAGAAGTCGGCTCGTATATTCCTAGATCAATTTCTGACACTTAGTATAGGCCCTCTGCATTGTATGCCTCTACATAGCGACGTAATTCAGGGGTTGGATACATACTGTACATAGCACGAACAAGAATCGCACCAGGATCCGATGACTGGTAGTTAGCCATGAGTTCATCTGGAGTTGCGCCAGGTGTGTTTCCACCAGCGCCATCAGTGAATGGCTTATCTTGACTACCAGGAGCAAATGCTCCAGTTACTTGAACTGCAGGACGTGGTGCTGGTTGTGCGCTTACAGCACTTGCTGTGGGTGCTGTAGGAGCGCTAGAAGCGATGCTTTGCATTTCTGCGCGTTGTCCGTATGCTCCACCAGATGCGTTTTGAATCTTGGCGTTGCGTTGAATTTTCTGGACCATGCCACGGTCAGTACGCTTAGCGTTCTTTCCGACTCCTGAGATAGGTGCAATATTTGACATTTTTAGTCCTCATCTTCGTCATCAATGTATTCGAGTGGATCCATCTTGTTTGGCATATCTTCTGGAAGCATCCAGTCAGGCCATGAACTACGATCCATCATAACTGTCATGCACACGTCTGTAGGGAACCCTGCGACGCGTAGTGCTTTGTAGTACTCATTCATTGCAATGCAATAAAGTTCTAATCTTGAATAAGATTCATCGCGTACAGTCCGTACTGCTGTCTTCTTGACTGGTTTCTTACGCGCTGCCATCTTATCCTCCTAAACGTCCTAATATGCTTGCTAAATCTTGAGATGGTGCTTCTTGTTGAGGGACTCCACCAGAAGGTTCTCCAGGAGCGGCTGGGGATTGGGGAGCCTGCTCAACTGGGCCTTGTGCGCCTGGTGGAGCCATCTCTGGCTGTGCTGGTTGTTCAGGCTGCTGTGGCGGCGTGAACACTGCCAACGCAGCATCCTGTATGTTTTCTCCCCGAGTGATGCGATCAATCACATCAGCAATATTCTTAATAAGCGGTGAAGGATCTTGTCCTTGTGCTGCCATTGCAGGAATTGCTTGCGCGGTTGCCGTAATGGCTTGAGTGAGATTGTCTTGCATTTTTTCAACTGTAATGCGTGTTTCTTCCATGGTTGTATTAACATTCCATGGTAGTTCTCGACGAATAAAGTCTTTAGATACAAGGTCTGCACCTAGTGCCTGTAGTGAGAAGATCAATGCACGTGAAGGGTCTAATCCAGCCATCAAGCCATAACGAACTTCAATAGAAGTGTCGCCATTTATGTCCTTGCCTGGCATGTACTTTAACTCGTACGGCGTACCCTGTGCTGTTCCTCTAACGCTCTTTTCCTTGTCGAAAAGAACTTCATCCATCTCAAACGCTAATTGAAGTACATCCTCGAACACCTCAGCAAGGATG
>Ga0315909_10009383_pt1 | contig 10589 bp, 10 predicted proteins | sample LakEriMetagenome_11_FD_203527 | JGI IMG/M metagenome (GOLD analysis project Ga0315909, IMG submission 203527) | Freshwater fungal communities from buoy surface, Lake Erie, Ohio, United States - Buoy 2 MA125 | ecosystem: Environmental > Aquatic > Freshwater > Lake | place: USA: Lake Erie, Ohio...
TACTCCCAAACAGTTTGCTCTATTAGTAAATGTTCCACACCCTCCAGTTATGCTACAGCAAATTCCAGTGTCGCAATATGAACCGCAGGTATTAAAATCATAATACACAGTACCTGCTGTTGCTTCGCACAAATCCGCCGGAATGTATCCCAAACAAGTCGATCCTTTGCAACATAGACCTGCGTTACATGCTGAACATGCTGTTTGACCTTCCATTAGATATTGTCCGGTTGTAGTAGAAACACTGCCTGCATATCCATTTGGGTCTACGCACTGTTTAGTGGCACTGCAAATTACACCCGGTACACATTTTTCTGGTTCTCCGGTAGTTCCTCTGAAGAACACACCAGATAACGAATTACATTCCTCAAGACTTGAATATCCATAATAAGTTCCCCCGGTGCAACAAGATCCAAATATTAAATTAGGAGAGCATTCAAAACACCTAGATCCCTCATAGAAAGTCCCCCCTCTTGCTGTACAATGATCTTGGGTAACTATACCCAAGCATGTAATACCTTTACAACAAGAACCTACTGGACGAACTCTGAATCGTAGAGGATTTTCTGCAAACATCTGATATAAAATAGGACCAGAATATTCTGTATCGGTAGCGTTTGAAATGAATGGATTTGTTGTGGGTGCAAGATTGTATAAATTCACTGGCAATCCAGCATGCAAAGTTGCATCTAAGCGAGAATATCCGAAATCTGATACCGCTCTATATGTTATATTTGTATTGTAGAGTACATCTGCCGGATTATTATAACCGATAACAAGATTCATATATCTTGGTACTTCGTACTTAAAGCCATTGATGAACCCTAAAGTTGCTCCTACCTTGTTTCCTCCAGCCCCAAATGATGTTTTTCCAAGTTCAAACACAGGAGAATAATCATACAATCCAGTGGTGCCTTGATTCCCCAAATTTGTGCCACTCAAAGATATTCCTGTGGTCCACACAGTAAACCCTTTTATGGGTGTACCATATCGATCTTCAAAATTTGGATATAAGAAACTCAACTCTGTGCTGGTTGCTCTGACTGGTCCGACAGATGTTGTTGCTCCCGATACAGCACCCCATAATGTTACATCTCTATATGTTAACCATGTGCTAGATTGTCTTATGCTAAGAGAATCGGATGATTTCACTTCTCTTCTTGGTTCAATTTCATTTCCAGTAAAACCTGATTGTTGAGAAGTGCCTATTCTTGTGATGTTACTATTATTGATTGTTCCTACATATGTCCACACTTTTTCAAACAAAGCAGAACCCAACATAGGAATGTATTGACAGTTTGTACACGTTGCTCCGGATGATAATGAGAAGAAATCTCCGCCAGTCAATGCGCATTCTGCTCTGGTCATTTGACCGAGACAAACACCACCGGTTACAGATTGTATTTCATTTTCACCACAACAAATTCCTATTTCACATGCATTTGTTTCACATGAAAGATTATTTAATTCAGCAATTGGATTTGGTATATAATACCCATCACAATTTCCCTCACGAACTTCAGAACATGTTCCGCCGGTGCAGCACAGCCCAAAATAATCGGAACATATTGTTATATCAGTTTCTCCCGGCAAGAAAGTAAATCCATCACAAGCATATTGATTTGAAATAGTACCGATCGTAGATTTACAACAAACTCCTGTTATACAAACTTCACATGGAGAGTTAGCATAAAAATTCTCTGTTAAATTAAATCCATTTAGTGTATATCCTTCGCATGTAGATCCTGTGCAGAATGCTCCCAGTTGACACAGCAAACAACTATTGTCTTCATCTCCGGCAAATGGAACTCCACCTTGAGATAAACAAGTTTCCTCTAAAATGTACGAACATGTTCCGCCGGGAAGACAACAATTCACATTGTTTGTACATACCGAACATTGTGTTGCTCCGGGTTTAAACACACCAGACTTAAATGAACATTGTTTCTGGTTAAATGATTCACATGAAGATCCAATATTAGTTTCTCCATTAATATTGCTCCCCCATGTGACCGCAGAGTTGGACATGTTGATTGCTAATGAGTGGAATTCTCCGCCTGCTATTTGCTTAGCAACCAATCCAGCAGGGACTATAGTTTGGTCATATCCAGTTCTTCCAAATGCAGTGACTCCACCATCTGCTTTGAGAATTATAGTATGATACCCACCTGCTGCTATCTTCGATGCTGTAAGACCTGCAGGGATGTTGCATTGACCGTATAGGGTCATGCCCCAACAAGTTATTCCACCATCAGTCAGCAAGGCCAAACTGTGGTGATATCCAGCAGCAACTTGGATGACTCCAGTTAATCCAGCAGGGACGTTAGTCTGTCCATTATAATTGTATCCCCATGCAACGACAGTGCCGTCTTGTTTAAGTGCAAGATTGTGTCCACCTCCAGCAGAGATCATTGTCACACCTGTCAATCCAGATGGAACATTGCATTGTCCTTGACCGTTCCATCCCCAACAGGTAACACCACCATCGAATTTCAATGCGATGCTATGATATTCTCCTGCTGCAACTTGAATGACTCCAGTTAGTCCCGCCGGAACTGTAGATTGTCCATATTGATTTCTACCCCATGCACTAACTGTACCACCTGTAGAAATAGCAAGAGTGTGATAGAAACCGGCGGCTATTCCTGTATAACCCAAGGCAAGAGTCATCCCGGATTGACCATAAGTGTTTCCACCAAATCCACGGACTTCTCCGTATGTGGTCAAAGCAACACTGTGTTCTTTACCGCCTGCAATCTGCAAATATTCATAATCATCCTTGCAGCAAATTCCCTGAATGCAAGAACTACATGTCTCTCCCACTATGAATACTGTTGCAAGGCTTTGTCCTCTAAATCCTGTTTGCAAACAAGTTGCTCCCGTACAATAAACACCACTATCGCAAATTCCACATGTCGCTCCTGCAATGAAGAATTCACAATTACCAGATTTTCCTACTATCTCTTCGATACACGTTCCGCCTGTGCAGCATGAGCCCGTGATGCAAAGTGCGGTTGTTCCTGATGGGAACCAGTGGCCACCTGCTATTGCACAGTTTTCTGGGGTATCGATGTAACCACTGCCCGTGCAACAAATACCCGTTGCTCCTGAACAGGCAGAACAGGTGGCACCATCAATAAAATCTCCTCCCACATCTCCACATGCTTTTTCACTCGTTATCCCTAAGCACGATGCTCCCTGACAACATGCTCCGAAATTACAATCACGACATCCTCCACCAGTAATAAATTCATTACTTAAATTTTGTGCTCTATATGCACTACTTTGAAGACAGTTCTTATTTTCATTAGCTCCGGTGCAGAAGACTCCAAAGTCACAGGAGATGCAAGTAGTCCCGACAAAGAACAATCCTCCAACACTATTACATGTTGCTTCTGAGGTTAATGTTCCACCATAGCATGTACCACCGGTGCAGCAAGACCCAAGAATACAGGAATTGCATGTTGCCCCTGCTATAAAATTATTTGTCAAAGATTGACCTCTGTGTCCGAGACCAAAGCAAGTTTGTCCCAGACCAGATCCTGTGCAGAAAACACCAGTAGCACATTGGAAGCATGTTGCTCCAGCATAGAACGTACCGCCAGCAATCAAACATGCTGCTTGACTTGTTTGTCCTCCGCCTAGACAAGTTCCGCCCGTGCAGCATGCACCAAGAATGCAAGAATTGCAAGTTGCACCCTGAATAAAGTTATTGGTTAGTGCTTGTGCTCTATATCCTAATTCGAAGCAAGTCGCTCCGGTGCAATAAACTCCATAATCACATGCCTTACAAGTAGCTCCCGGATAGAACAAACCATTACATGCTGCTTGACTGGTTTGTCCTCCACCTGCGCATGTGCCTCCGGTGCAGCATGCACCAAGAATACAAGAGCTACAAGTTGCTCCGACAATAAAATTATTACTTAAAGATTGTCCCCTGTATCCCAAAGATAAACAGGTTGCTCCAGTACAGTATACGCCATAATCACACATGGTGCATGTTCTTCCAGCAAAGAACAAACCGCCAGCCGAACTACACGCAGCTTGGGAAGTCAATCCTCCACCCAAGCAAGTTCCGCCAGTGCAGCATGCTCCAAGAATACATGCATTGCAAGTAGCACCAACAATAAAATTATTTGTCAAAGATTGCCCAAGATATCCGAGTCCAAAACAAGTTTGTCCTTCATTCGATCCCGTACAAAAAACTCCTCTTGTGCATATAATTAAAGTTTGTCCTTTGAAAAACCCAAAGCTAGCACCCAATAGATCACAGTTTCCTCTTATTTGTATAGAGCTATTATTCTGTTCTCCTGATATTGATTGACAACATGCTCCTATTTCACAGGAATTACATGTTCTCCCAAAGAAAAAGTCTCCATCTGGATCATTTTCTTGTTTTTCTGCAAAATATGTTAAAGTACAATCTCTGTCCACAAATAGATCTGGATCTATCGGAGAAATGCAGTGAGCTCCTGTAGCACAACCGATGCATGTAAATCCGGGGGCAAATGTGCCTCCAGATAATTCACATCCTATATGAGTGGTGGGATAAGAACATGTATTACCTAAACAGCAAGCACCGATTGTACAAGGATTTGATCCGCAATTCACGTTTGCATAAAAAGTTCCAGCACAAAAATTTCCTCTTCTTTGGTTTGTGCAGTCCCCTTGATTACAACATGCTCCTGTATCACATGCATTGCATTCTTGACCACCAAAGAATGTTCCGCCCAATGTTGTACAATTTGCTTGAGAAGTTGATGTACAACCAGAGGGTAAGCAGCAAGCACCACTGGAACAAGCAAGACATGTTTGGCCAGAATTAAAAACTCCGGCACAATTGTATCTAAAGATGTTTTCATTGCAAGTTCCGCCCAAACAACAAGATCCAGAATCACAAGCATTCAGATTAAATATTCCAGCAAAAAATACTCCGGTGCAATTTGATTGTCTTACTCCTACAGTACCTTCTCCATTTATACAACAAGTTCCCATTATGCAATAAGAACATGTTGCTCCCGGTTGAAACTCATTACTCAATTGTTCTCCACGATATCCAGTTCTAATGCAAGTTCTGTTTGATCCGCCCCCTGTGCAGAATACCCCCGTTTCGCATTGGTTACATGTTAGTCCGAGATAAAAAATCCCACCCACCGAATTACACACACTCTGTGATGTTAACTGCCCACCGTAGCAAGTGCCCCCAGTGCAGCAAGCACCCAACAAACACTCTGCACATGTAGATCCCGGATAAAAAATACCAACCGAAGGTGGACAGAAATCTTGTGCTGTTTGGCCATCACCTACACAAATACCACCAGTGCAACAAGCACCAAGGATAACAGCCGGAACAGTGGGCACAACTGCTCTATCTGCAACTAAATTAATTATCCCAGACATTCTGGTATTATCGAGAATTTCACCAGTTGTCAGATTTTGCCATGAATCAAATGAAATTTGCTTGTACGATATGCCTTCAATTTTAATTATACGGGAGTAAAATGCCATATTTTTTTCCAAAAGAAAAGGGTCCAAGGTATATATTTGGACCCAATTCGTAAGAAAAAATATGGAGTAGGGCGGGTGGGATTCGAACCCACACTTTATGGATTTTGAGTCCATTGACTCTGCCGTTGGTCTACCACCCCAAAATGCCCCCGATAGGATTCGAACCTATGACCTAAAGATTAAAAGTCTTCAGCTCTACCAGACTGAGCTACAAGGGCTTTGTATTATGCTACCATTGTACCAGCACCTACCGTCATGTCAAGATACCAGTCTGGTACTTCACTGTTCTTCCACTTTGCAAACCTTGCCTTCTCGTTGACATAATAGTTACGATACGCTTGTACAGCATCAGGACACTTGTATTGGTCTGGCATAGCCTGTGCAAATGGAGTCAACTTTCCGTATTTAATGCTCATTGGAAGGCTGAACAAAAAATTATCATACAGCCTTTGCAATCCATGAATTTTATTGTATCTTTTGGTGTATTCAGAACACAATTCAAGTCCATGTCCAAACAACCAATAATAGTTGTCTGTGGTTTCCATTGCCCATCGTGTGCATGGATGGTTCATCATGGTTGCCAAAAGCAACCTTTCATTCAAAACAGGATTGGGATGTACATAGGAAGGAATCTTCCTGCCATTTTTCCCCTCACGATAATAAAAATTACCATCCAGCACACGATGAGCCGTGGAAAGCATCTGCGCAGATTCAAGAATCATTTTTACGACATGCTTGTCGCAAAGATCGCGAGCTGCGTTGACTGGGTTTGTGTCTACTACGAAAATATTCATTAAATTTCTACACACTTAGGAAGGCGACCGAGAGCTTGAAGCTTTAGCTTAGTGCCTTTCTTTGCCTTTTTAATAGATTCATGGGCACGCATCTTCATTTTGAGATGCTTTTTGCGCTGCTTGCGTCGAGTGCTAATTTGTTTACTTGTCATTATTATTTCCTTCGAGAGGCTCTGAATAACTTTCACGGGTTTTCTTGAACATCTGTAACGTGTTGTTCAACTTCTTCATTATACCAGCAAGTTGTTTGCTGTCAATCTTGTCTAGCAAGTAACTTTCGTAACCTTGCACAGCAGCGTCTGCACGCTGTATCAGTTCTTCTATGAACTCGTTGTCGCTATTTTTTACTCTAAACATTTAATCACCAAAAAGAAAATGTTGATTTGGATCTTCGTATGCCATACGAAGAATGGTTTCATCGAGTTTTTGACGCAAATCTCTCAACTCACTGATCGAATAGCCATCAATGCATTCTTTGGTGTCCCAATCAACCAGACATGCGATTTTTTCGTTTGAGAAGAGGTTTGAGGATGAATTCTTCTCTGAATTTTCCAAAATTCTCGTATTGTTCTTCACCTCGTAGAGAATTACCTTCGGGTCCCGGATACATGTAGTCCCAGTCTTCTCCCCTAAGAACTGCTGCAACTTTTCGTTGTTCATAATTGAGACTTGCTTTTCGTATTCTTCTAAATGATAAGACTTGCTCATAGTAGAAACTTTTCCAATCTCCCACATCCAAATCGATAACCGATATCAATGATGGAAATCTGGGGCTGAATGCGTTTTGTGATCCCGGAAATTCCGGTTTGATGCACCGCATAGTTCGTATACCCTTAGAGTATACACGATTGAACATGATCTGGCAAGGACCTTCATTTAACATCTCCATAAAAAGTTCTGGAGAGTGTTCATAAATCTCCACATCTTCCATTCCAGCAAACTGTCCATCCTCATCTCTTTGCTGTTTAAATGTAGTTACTGTTTTATCAGGAAACATTTATTATCCCTTTGGGATTTTTATTTTTTGTCCTACGCTTATTCTGTTTGGATCCTTTATACCACTCGCTGCAGAAATGTCTTCGACATTTCTGCCTGTTCTTCTAGCAATTGCAGACAATGTGTCTCCAGATTTTATTTCATATTCTTCAAAACCGAGGTCCGTAGAAGGTGTTGGTGCAGGGGGTGTTGATGTTGTTTGAGATGCTGTTGGTGATGTTGTAGTTGTCGTAGTTGTCGATGAAGCCGGAGGAGTTGGGCTCCACTTGCTGAGTGATCGGATTGCATCTGCTTCCCTGTCCATCCTGTCGGCAATTCCACCATAATTTTTAATATTTTCTGGTAGTCTTGCATCTCTATAGTCTTTTCTGTTTATGTACTCTTTTGCTGCTTCTTCATATTTTCCTGCATTTATCAAATCAACGGTTTTTGGACTACCGGTAATAGCACCTCTATATGCCGAAGATATTAAAGTACCTTGAACTTCTGCTGGATATTGCGCAAAATTTGGAAACAATTCCTCTACTCTTGGTTTATATGTTTTTAATATACTATGAGACGCTATCTTTCTGGCCTCCGGTTCAGTTATTCCGAGAGTTTGATCTTCCGCTCTTCTTATAAAATCGTCGCATTGATCACCAAAACATTCTTTTGCGTGTGATTTAAAATCTGGAAGATCAATTCTGGTTCCATATCCTATAGTTTTTGCATCCAATCCATGTTTTTTGTCCGGATACCATTTTGGTTCAAATCCCTCTTCTCCGACTATTAGTCTAATTGCAATTTCATCGCCCGTTTCTGGCTTTTTTTCTTCTCCCGGAGGTGCTTGTTCTCTCAAATTCAACTTTACACCAAATTTTAGGGCATTTTCAAGCAATTTTTCGCGAATTTGAGTTCTTGCGACCCCTTGCATCGATAAATCTTTCTCTTCTTTGACCGTTTTTTTGAAAGTTTTGTCCAAAAATCTTTTCATAACTTTATTTTCCTTGAAAAATGCCCACTTTTATGTATTTCGAAGATTTATCTTGACAGATTTGACGAGAATGCTACAATTCCCTTGTCCTGATTCAAGCCAAAATCCCATTTTACATATTTTGATGAGCATAAATAATCTTTAGGAGAACAAATATGCTCGATCGAAGACTAATGCTATCGTTTCTGGATGGTTTAATCACGGAATCCGAGAGAAAACAAATGAGAAAAATCGAACAACTGCGTGCAAAAGGCACTCCGGAAGCCAAAGCTGCCGCAAGATCAATCGAAATTCGTCGTGATGAGCGTTGGCAGAGACATCGTGAGGAAAGAAAGAATGAACCGGGTCTAAGAAGTGGTATTGAAAGAAGACAAAGAAAAGCAGCCGAAGCAAAAAAGACGAGCCATTCAAGTCAATTGTTCCAAAGAATTGAAAAAATAGGTGATCAGATCGCGGATCGCGTTGTTTCAAAAGATCCAAACGCAGCGAAAGAAATGAAAAAACTTTCTGTTGGCTTGAGTAAGCTAGTAGACAGATTCAGAAAAGTAAAAGCCAGAGAAAAGTCCGGAGCCCCAAGCAAGAGAGAAGAACGCAAAGCTCGTAGAGATGGTCCAGATCTGCACTGAATAGGCAGATACCCCATCCAGATTCAAGAATGTCTCTTCTAAATAAAGTAAATTCACTCAAAGGAGAAAACATGTTGAATTTTATCAAAAATTTTATTTCAGACGAACGTGGTGCAGAAAGCACCGAGCTCGCAGTCACCACCCTCGTTGTTGCAGGCGGAGCCGTATCAGGATACACCAGCCTCAAGAGCAAGATCGGTGACAAGACCGATGACCTGCTGGGCAAGCTTGACGAGTCCACTGCGGACTGAGTAAGATAAAAATAAAGTTTTAAGGGGTCCCTGTAAAAGGGGACCCTTTTTCATAAATAATTTCGGAGAACAAAAATGAATCAAAGATTACAAGCAATATACGAAACCGTAGCAAACATTCTACAAGAAAACAAGTACACCAGAAGAACAAGAGAAAACAGAGCAGCAAGGGGAGACGATGAAGCTGCAATTGCAGATGTCGTACTACGAGGGTTCACTTCCCCCGAAGTTGAAAAGAAAGCCGAAGCTCTTGAGAGAAGAGGGGAACGAAGAATGGGGTGGGAAGAAAAGGGATCTGAGATTCGAAAGAAAGCAGCAGGTCTAGTAAAGGCAAGAAGAGCAAGAACAAAAAAGAAGTAAGTAAAAACTTAAAATTTATTTTAAGGGGTCCCTGTAAAAGGGGACCCTATTTTATTTTGTCAAATACTTAACGGGGTGTCGGATTCCCAATGCCGAGGCGATCATGGCCCTTGTGTTGCCACCAACCAGATATTTCCGGTTTTCTTCACGATAGATGATTATTGGTGGAGTTTCTCTGTTTTTTACGGCGGTGACGAGAGAATTAAAATCTTCAGAGGAACCTTTACCATATTTCTTGAAAAGATTCCTAGCCTTTCGAAGGGATGTTATAGATCCGGCATCGGTATTTTCAATATTTTTAAATTTTCTTTTGTAAACGGTTTTACCAGAAGATATCTTTTCTGCAAATTCCTTACGAGTAAACTGTGGAATTTTTTTCAATTTCATCGCCAAACGAACCTCTTCCCATTCAGGATGGCTTTTAGGGGAAGTGGATTCATTTATAAAGGATAAAAAAGAATGCATAAAATTATATATTTTTTGGGGGGTCCCTTAAAAGGGGACCCTTTTTTATTTTTGGGGGTAGGGGTCAAAAGGGACCCATTAAAGATTTTTGGGGGTATCTGTAAAAGGGGACCCTATGAGAATTTTTGATTAAGGGTTTTTTTCGAAAAAAAGACGGTGTGTTTCGAGCTAGCTACCGTGGTACCCGAGGGACCCGTCCGATATTACTGTCGGGACAGCCCCCTACCCCCCACTTATTATCGGACTGGTTCGTTCCTTTATTCACAAACAAAAGCGGAAGCGTTCTTATCGGTCGAGCCGATAAGAATGGTAGAATGGGCAGAGTCGAGTTTATCTAAACAAATGCAACCTAACATAATCAAATGACCCGCAAACTAAATCAAATGCAACCTAACATAATTAAAGCAGATTATCGGACCTACCTTATCGGACAGGTTATACACAATGTTATCGGACTTAGTGCGGCTGCGGTACAATCCGAGTTACAGGACGAAAGGAAATCGGATAATGATAACAAATCAAACAATACAAATGGTCTGATGGGTACAGGTACAAATCTCTCAGAGTGTGTGGATTTGTATGGGATTTGTTTGTTTGGCTAATCATGCATGTTGAT
>Ga0315909_10009384_pt1 | contig 10589 bp, 5 predicted proteins | sample LakEriMetagenome_11_FD_203527 | JGI IMG/M metagenome (GOLD analysis project Ga0315909, IMG submission 203527) | Freshwater fungal communities from buoy surface, Lake Erie, Ohio, United States - Buoy 2 MA125 | ecosystem: Environmental > Aquatic > Freshwater > Lake | place: USA: Lake Erie, Ohio...
CTGCTGCTCGCGGCCGGGAGCTGTTTCTACGTGAGCTATACGGGGCGTCACATTCGTGATGATTCCGAATTGACGCCTTCGGTGCTGGTAAGTGAACTGCTCGAACATCTGGGCCGGCTCATGAGTGGCGCAGAAGGTCCGGCTGCCTTGGCCGCCGCGCGAAGCCGGCTCGTGGTGGAGCATCCGCTGCAGGCCTTCTCGCCACGCTATTTCCTGGGCGGGGAGGATAAAGGGCGAGGCTTGTTCAGTTACGCACAGGAATATCTTGATGCCTTGCGCGCGCGTGAGGCTGGGCTGACATCACCGCCCCCCCAGGCTCGCGACGCCCTTGCGGAAGACGCCGAAGAATCCCCAGCGGAAAACGGGACCGACGAGACTCCGACCGAGGAGGCTGGCGAGGACGACGCCATGGTCAACGATTCCTCAGTCCCGTTTTTCCTGACGCCGCTGCCGATTCCGGAACCAGCGGTGCGTATCATCGGGCTCGCCGATCTGCAGGATTTCTTCAAGAACCCGGCGCGCCATCTTTTGCGCCAGGGTTTGCAGGTGACGTTGCGGGAGGCGGAGGAGGAGCTGGATGACGAGGAGCCATTCGGAATAGATGGGGCCAGCCGAAGTGCGCTCGCCGCGCGTTTGCTGCCGGCCTTGCAGGCCGGGATGGCGGATGACGCGATCCTTACCCTGGCCGAAGCCGGCCGCGAATATCCGGTCGGGGCACTGGGTCGCAGCCTGCTGCTGCGCGAGCTGCCTGCGTTGCGCCACTACGCGGCCCGAGTACCAGCCGCGCGGCCGGGGTCTCCTGCGTGGTCCGTGACGGGGCACTTCGAGGCGGAAGCCGGGGGCTTGAAGGTCATCCTCGATGAAACCATGGTGGGAGTCGAGGCTTCCGGACTGCGCTGTCACCGTTATGGCTCGCCCTGGGCGCGCGACAAATTGGAGACGTGGCTCACGCACGTCTTCTTCAATGCCGCCCGCGCATTGGGGACCTGCGATCCACCGCGTGTAACCTGCTGGCTGGGGCGCGATTCCGGGTTCGCGTTCCGCCCCTGCGGAGAGTCTGAGAGGGTGCTGCACGAGCTGCTCAGGCTTTATGCGCAGGGCCAGCGCCTGCCCTTGCGCTTTGCACCGCGCACGGCGCTGACTTACGTCGAGCATCTGGCCAGGGGGCGGGAGCACGCGCTGCGCGAGGCGCGCAAGGAATGGCTCGGGCAGGGCGAACCCCATGCCGCCTGGGGCAAGAGAGGCGAATCCGATTCGCCCGCCTGGCGCATTGCCTTGCGTCATGATCCGAACCCCTTGAATGAAGAATTTGAGCGCGCGGCCTGCGCGGTGTTCGAGCCGCTGCTGGCACATCTGGTGGAGGAGGCCTGAGTGAGCAGTGCGCTTGACGTCTATCGGGTGCCACTCGCGGGACTCAATCTCATAGAAGCCTCTGCGGGGACCGGTAAAACCTGGAGCCTCTGTGGTCTCTACCTGCGCTTGCTTCTCGAAAAGAAGCTGGAGGTCAGCAGGATTCTGGTGGTGACCTTCACCAATGCTGCCACCAGTGAGCTGCGGTCGCGGATCAGGGACCGTATCCTGGAAGCCTTGGAAATCCTGCGCCAGCGTGAGGTGGGGCAGGTGGAATCTTCCTTTGATCGCGAGCTTGTCGAATATCTGGACACACTTGCGGAGAAGGAGGGTGCCACGCCTGCAAGACAGCGTCTGGCGCTGGCGCGCGAATGTTTCGACGAGGCGGCCATCTTCACCATTCATGGCTTCTGCCAGCGCGCCCTCGCTGACACGCCGTTCAGCGGCGGTCTTCCCTTCGTCTTTGAGGCCGTCGAGGACGACACCGAACATCGCCTGCAGGAAGCCCGGGATTTCTGGCGCAGTCGCATCTCGAGCCTCACTGCAGCCTGCATGGGACATCTGCTCGCTGGCGGTGACTCACCGGCTGCCTATGCACAGTATCTCGGCAGGCGCCTGGCCAAGCCTCTGGCCCGGATCGAATGGCCGTCATCATCCCCCGCCGAACCGGATCTGGCCGCACTGGAAGCCGCTTTTGCGCCGCTGCAAGCAGCCTGGTCGGCAGGCGAGACCGAGCCTCCTGAGGTGCTCACAGCGTCGCTCGAGATTCTCAAGAGCAACAGCTACACAGCCGACGGCATAACCCAAGGAGCCGAGGAGTGGCGCGGCTGGCTGGTGACGGGCGATCCACTGCACCGCCCGCATGACCAGAAGAAAGCCAAGTTCCCGCTTTACCGCAGGGCCAGGGTTACCAATGGCACGCTCAAGGCACACAAGAGCGAGAGCCCATCCCACCCCTTCTTCGATGCGGCGGACCATTTCCTGGAGGAACAGGAGAAGTACCTCGATGCGCTTACGCTGAAACGCTTGCAACTTCTCCGGGAGTTCCTCGAGTCCGCAGCGCCCAGATTGCGTGAGCGCAAGCGCCAAGAGCGGGTGGTGGCATTCAACGACATGCTGGCCAACCTGCATGAGGCGCTCACCTCAGGGGAGAATCCCGGCTTGTCTGCGGCCTTGCGCGAGCGCTTCCCGGTGGCTCTGATCGATGAATTCCAGGACACCGACCCGCTGCAGTTCGAGATCTTCCGCCTCATCCATGGCGTCGATGAGCATCTGCGAGAGAACCCTGTATTTCTGGTCGGTGATCCGAAGCAGGCCATCTACAGCTTTCGCAACGCGGATCTGCACACCTACCTCAGGGCCGCGAGCCTGGTCTCCGCGCGCCACATGCTGGGCAAGAACCACCGTTCGACGCCGGCGCTGGTCAAGGCCTGCAACGGGATCTTCAGCGCCAACTCGGCGGCATTCCTGCAGCCCGGCATCGACTTTACGCGGGTTGAGCCCGCTCCCCGCGCACATGCACCGCTCACCGATTCCAGCAGTGCGCCACGTCGGTGTTTCGAAGTCTGGTGGCTGCCGAAGGATGAGCAAGGCGGCTGGTTATCCCGGTCGACGGCGAAAGCCTTGTGTGCCGGACGCACGACCGCGGAGATTTCACGCCTGCTTGCAGAGCGCGACCACGTGCAGCTCGATGGCCGCGGCTTGCGGGCCGCAGATATTGCCGTCCTGGTGCGCACACACGCGGAAGGTCGCCTGATACGGCAGGCGTTGGAATCACGCGGCGTGTCCTGTGTGGAGATGTCTCCATCGAGCGTGTATCACAGCCTCGAAGCAGAAGAGCTGGAACGCGTGCTGATCGCACTTGCTCAGCGTGGAGAAGGCCTGCTCAGGGCTGCGTTGACTGTCAGTTTCATGGGTGGATCCGCCGAAAAAATCCTTTCACTGTCGAGTGACAGCCATGCCTTCCTGACGGCGATACAGCGTTTTGCCGAGTACCGCCAGCTTTGGACAACACGCGGCTTTGCAGTGATGTTCCGTCGTTTCCTGAGCTCGGAGCGGGTGCAGAAGCACACGCTGCAACAGCCGGACGGGGAGCGCCGTCTGACCAATCTCCTGCATCTTGGCGAACTGTTGAGCGAGGCAGCCACCGCTCATCCCGCACCCGAATCCCTCCTGCGCTGGTTTCGCAGTCAGCGCCAGCGCACCGGCAACGCTCCCGAGGCGGCCCAGATGCGACTGGAATCGGACGCCAATCTTGTGCGCATCGTCACCATCCATAAATCCAAGGGCCTGGAATATCCGGTGGTGTTCTGTCCTTTCCTCTGGGTGGACAATTCTGCCCCGCGATCGGATCTGTCGCTGCTGAGCGAATATCACGAGGACGGGTGGGCCTTACTCGATTTCCGGCCCGAGGCGGGTGAGAGTCAGGCAATCAAGTCACGGCGCACGGTCGAGGCTGATGCAGAGTTCCTGCGCCTGGTCTATGTCGCACTCACACGCGCGAGCCGACGCTGCTATCTCTTCGCCGGTTTCTGCAAGGACGGCAACTCGCAGAAATGCGGGCAAAGCCTGCGCAGTCATCTCAACTGGCTGGTGGCGGGCAACGGGATGACCCCTGCACAATGGGGGGACCCCAAGCAGAATCAGCGAACACCGGAAGAAGTCGAACACGCTTGGCATACCTTGGCCAGCGCAGCAGACTTCTCGGTGGCGCCGCTGCCGGACATGCACGTTCCCGCAGCCCACGGCGCTTTGCAACGGGAAACCACCTTTGCCTTGAAGGCGCACTGCGAAACCCCTCCGCGTGTCTGCGAGACGTGGGTGCGGGGCAGCTTCACGGCATTGACACGCCATCTCCATGTCCCCGATAGGGTGGTTGATCATGATGCGGATGCACTGCCGCCGCCCGGATTGCCGGAACCCGCGGCCCTGCTTCCGCCGGATGACATCCTGCAATTTCCGCGGGGAGCCAACGCAGGCAGCTGTCTGCATCGAGCCTTCGAGCTCATTGATTTCTGCAACACTGAGGGCTGGGAGGCTGCCATTGCACGCGCCCTGCACGAATTTCCGCAGAGCACGGCAGCAGCCGAACACGCGCTGCACAAAGCCATGCTGCAGCGAATGCTCAAAGACGTGCTGGCCTGCCCCTTGCGCGAGGATTTGCGACTTTGCGATGTCCCGCTGGCAAACCGGCTCAACGAACTTTCCTTCACCCTGCACGCTCCTCTGCTGGCTGTGGAACGGCTCAACAGTCTGTTGCTCCCGCGATCCCGCCTGCTGGAACGACTGCCAGTCCGCGGCTGGCAGGGATTTCTGTCCGGGGCGATTGATCTCGTCTTCCGTCACGCCGGCAAGTTCTATCTGCTCGACTGGAAATCCAATTTTCTGGGCGAGACTGCAGAGAGCTACTCCATGCAGGCGCTGAATAACGAGATGCTCCGTCATGCCTACCATCTGCAGCACTTGCTCTACACCGTCGCGCTGCGACGCTTTCTGCGCACGCGTCTGCCGGATTACGACCATGCAAGCCAGTTTGGCGGAGTTTTCTATCTCTTCGTGCGGGCGGTTCGTCCGGACTGGCGGCTCGAGGATGGCAGCCAGTCGGGTGTGTATTTCGAGCGCGCCGAGGATGATCTGATCGAGGCGGTTGATCGCTGCCTCGATTACACGGCATCGGGGCACTCATGAGTACCGGGCGACGCGACGGTTTTTCGGCCGAGACCGGCCTGGCGCAGGGGATGGCGCGGCGTCTTCGAGAGTGGGCTCTGGCGGCAGGGGCATCGGACGCTGCCGCCGGGGCAGCAGGCCGGGTCGGGGAGGAACTCGTGCGCGCGCTGGCTCAGGGACATGTGTGTACGGTGCTCGAGCCGGAGACGGCAGCAGCGCTGCTGGCATCGCGGGTGGCCACGACGCCTGGTGACGGTGGGGCGCCACTGGTCATCGATGCAGGCCATCGACTCTACTTCGCGCGCTATTTCGACTACGAGCAACGCCTCGCCTGCAGCTTGGCAAGCAGGGCGGCAGGTGCCCCGTCTCTCCCTGCGGAATCCGTGGTGCGAGCGCGCGTGCTGCTGGACCGGCTCTTCGCGGCGAGCGCGCAAAGCCCGGATTGGCAGAGACTCGCGGCCGCCATGGGGCTTGCCGGCCGCCTCACCATCATCAGCGGCGGCCCGGGCACCGGCAAGACCTCCACCGTGGTACGAATCCTGGCCTGCCTGCTGAATGAAGAGCCGCAGTCACGGATTGCTCTGGCAGCCCCCACCGGCAAGGCAGCGGCACGCATGCATGAAGCCGTGCAGGCGGCGGCGGAGCGGGAGAACCTCGATGCCGCCATCAGGGCCGGGTTACCTGCGCGCGCACTGACACTGCATCGCCTGTTGGCGTACTCGCCGCAGCGCGGTTTTGCGCACCATGCCGGCCATCCATTACCGGTGGATGTGCTGGTGATCGATGAAGCCTCGATGCTCGATCTGGCGCTCGCGACGCGCGTCTGCGAGGCCTTGCCTGCGCAGGCGCGCCTCATCCTCCTCGGTGACAAGGATCAGCTGGCGGCCGTGGAGGCGGGCGCGATATTCGCGGAGCTGGCCGCTGACGCCACTCTTTCCCCGTCGCGCCGGCAGCTACTTTCCTCGCTCACAGGAATTCCGGAAGCCACGATGGACACCGCTCCGCCGCACCATTCAAGTCCGCTCGCGGGCCAAGTGGTCTGGCTCACGCGCACTTACCGCTTTGCGGCTGACTCGGGCATCCATCGGCTTGCCCTTGCGGTGCGCGACGGGGATGCCGACGGCGCCTTGGGCGTGCTCGGAGACGCGCCGGTTGCCGGTGATCTGGAATATCTCCCGATGATGGGCAGCGCTGCCCACCCCGCGCTCATCAGGCGGCTTCTTGCGGGATATGCCGCCTATCTCGACGCACTGCCGGCCGACAGCAGCGATACCTTCGATGCCGGTGCGATATTCTCGGCCTTCAACCACTTCCGGATACTGTGCGCGACTCGGGTTGGCACCCGCGGTATCGAAACGCTCAATGCCCTGCTGACCGAAGCAGTGCGAGCTCGCCTGCAGGGCAACGGGGCCGCCAGCGGTGACTGGTTCATCGGGCGCCCGATCATGGTTCAGCGCAACGATCATGGGCAGCAACTTTTCAATGGGGATGTCGGGATTGTGCTGCCGGCGAGTGATGCGGAGGGGCAGCTCAGCGTGTACTTCCAGGATGGTGAGCAGGGTTGGCGGGTCGTCCCGCCGGCACGCCTGCCGGAACATGACACCGCCTTCGCCACGACCGTGCACAAGGCCCAGGGTTCTGAATTCGATGTGGTGGCGCTGGTGCTGCCACCGGGCAGCGAGAGCCCGGTCGTGACACGCGAGCTGGTCTACACCGGTGTCACCCGTGCCCGCGTGAAGGTGATTGTGTGCGCGGAGGCCGTGACCTTGCGGGCCGGAATTCTGCGTCGCCTCGAGCGCCGCTCGGGCTTGCTGTCACGCCTGCAGGAAGCCTGCGCGGAGGAGCAGTTGAGCCAATCCGCACCGCGCTGAATGCACGGGCGGTTCCAAGGCATTCTTTATTGGAGATTCGCGTTCCAGGCGGCGAGCGCCTTCAGGTCGTCATCCGAAAGTGTCTTGACCACCGCCGACATGTTGCCGGCGTCGTTGCTGCGCCTGCCATGCTTGAGGTCCATCAACTGGCCGAGGATGTAACTGTAGTGCTGGCCGTTGACCCGCGGCACCTCGTTCTGGCCGGCCATGCCGCCGAGATGGCACATGGTGCAGAGCGCGTCATCCGCGATTTTCTGGCCGCGCGCGATTAGCGCGGGATCTCCCTGTTCGACCTGGCCGGTGCGCTTCTGGGCCGCGAAGTAATCTCCCAGGGCCAGCATCTCCTCGGTGCTGAGTGATTTCGCGATTGAGGTCATGAGGGGATGGGCGCGTCGATCCTGTTTGTAGTCCTTGAGCTGCAGATAGATGTACCGCGGCATCTGGCCGGCGAGAACCGGATATTGGGGATCGGTGGAGTTGCCCCCGGGTCCGTGACAGGCGACGCAGGTTGCAGCCTTGGCCGGCGCCGCCCCGACATCCTCCTGTGCGAGGGTACTCACGGGAGCAGCGAGCAACAGTGCGAACAGACAGAGCAGTAAACGCATGGCGTTGGAGAGGTCCTGAATCGGGATGAGGATTAAACGCGCGGAAGGTGGGAGAGGGTCAGCTCGCGCGTGACCCTCTCCGTTTCTTCTCGTCAGTCAGGCAGACCGAACACCAGCACGCTGTTGCCGCGCTTGAAGTTCAGCTGGGTGTTGCCACCCGCCGCCACGGCGATGTACTGCTTGCCGTCGACCATGTAGGACACCGGCGGGGCATTCACGCCCGCTCCGGCCATGAACGACCACAGTTTCTTGCCATCGCGCGCGTCATAGGCATTGAAGTGGCCGTTGCCTTCTCCGGTGAACACCAGATTGCCAGCTGTGGCGAGCACGCCGCCCATCAACGGTTCGTCGGTGTCGGCCTTCCAGGTCATCTTGCCGGTATTCATGTCCACCGCCGCAAGGCGACCCCACTGGTCTTCACCCGGGATAACCTTGAACGCACCGCCCAGCCACAGCTTCTCGCCGCCCGGATAGGCCGCCTTTTCCACGTGGTAGGTCATCGGCTGGTGCAGGTTGGCCGCATAGGTCAGCCCGAGTGTCGGGTTGACGGCCATGGGGTTCCACTCCACGCCACCGTTGGCGCCCACCAGCATGCGCGCACCTTCGGGGGTGGGCAGTGTCCACATGTTCTCCTGCGGCACCATGGCCTCGGAGAAGCGGATCAGCTCCAGGGTCTTGGGGTCATGCACGTAGACATGGCCGGTCTTGCCGCCATGGATGACGACCTTCTGCTTCTTGCCGTCCTTGCCGGCGGCCTCGGTGATGATCGGCGGGCTCACCGCGTCCAGATCCCACACATCGTGGGCGAGGTACTGGAAGTGCGCCTTGTATTCGCCGGTCTTGAGATCGACAGCCACGATGGAGTCGGTGTAGAGGTTGTCACCCGGGCGGATGTCACCGTAGAGATCCGGTGAGGGATTGCCGACCACGAAGTAGACCAGGTTGGTTTCCAGATCAACCGCGGGCGTCATCCACACGCCGCCGCCGAGGGTCTTGTAGAAATCACCACCACTCTTGGCGAGCTCGGCCTTTTCAGCCTCGATGTTGCGCTTCATGTCGCGACCGGTTGCATCCTTGGTCGCCCATACGCCTTCATGCCCTTTCTCGGGGATGGTGTGGAAGGTCCACAGCAGCTTGCCGGTCTTGGCGTCGAAAGCCTTCACGAAGCCGCGGATACCGTATTCACCACCGTTGGTGCCGATGAGGATCTTGCCGTCCACGGCGACCGGCGCCATGGTTTCGGAGTAGCCCTTCTCGGGATCGGCGATCTGGGTTTCCCACATCACCTTGCCGGTCTTCATGTCGAAGGCCACCATCTTGGCATCGAGGGTCGCCATGTAAACCATGCCATCGAGCGCGGCAATACCGCGGTTGTTAGGCCCGCAGCAGTACACGGTGACGGGACCCATCTTGTGCTTGTAGTGCCAGTACTCCTCGCCCGTGACAGCGTTGATGGCATGCAGATGGTTATAGGAAGTGGTGAGAAACATCACCCCATCCACCACCACTGGTGCGGTCTCCATGGATTCCAGCACCTGAGTCTGGAACACGAACTTGGGCGCGAGCTTGGCCACGTTGTCCGAGTTGATCTGCTTGCCAGGGAAGTAACGGGTCTGGGCATAACCCCCGTTCACCTGCAGCCAGTCCTTGTCCTGCTTCTCCGCGGCGGTGAGACGATCCTGACCAACGGGCTTCACGCTGGCGGGGATGCTTTTGCCGGTGGTTGTGGATGCTTGGGGAACTTCGCCTCCAGCCTGCACGAGCGCGCTGGCGCCGAGCAGAAGCATCGCAGATGACAGGGCCTTCAGCCTCTGGTGTTGTTTCATGACTTTTCCTCTCTTGGGGAAGTGAGTGGGTTCCGCGCCGGGAATCCTTGTGTCGACCCTAGCCTTGGAAGCCAGCGGTTGATGCCGTGCATGATACGATGAAAGTCCTTCCCGCGTGTGACAATGCGTCGGCGACATTCACTCCCGGCCGCCCCCCGCCCCACCAGAAAAACCCTCCAGAAAGGACGCCCCGATAATGCTCAACCCCCGCCAAGCCCTGGTCCTGCTGCTGGTGTGCAGCACACCCTGCGCGATTGCCGGTCCCACGGATGAAGCCGACTTCTACACCTTGAACGCGCGCATGATCGCCGCAGCGCGCACCGGCGAGGCTGCCACGGTCCGAAAACTGCTGGCCGAGGGCGCCGCCCCCAATACCCGCAACCGTGGCGGCAATACAGCCCTGTTGCTGTTTGCCGAGCGCGGGGATGCGGAGATGGTGGCCTTCCTGCTCGAACGCGGGGTGGATCCCTCGGTCCCCAATCTGGATCAGGTGACTCCGCTGATGGCGGCGGCCAGTGCAGGTTGCCTGGCCTGTGTCGAGGCGCTTCTGGCCGGGGGCTCCGAGGTGGCGGCCCGTGACCAGGTGGACAAGAGCGCCGCCACCTATGCGGCTGCCGCCGGGCATGTTGCCATCCTGCAGGCGCTGGCGACCGCGGGGGCCAATCTCGGCGAGCGCGATGAGCACTCGCTCACCTTGCTGATGTGGGCGGCGGGCTACGGCCAGAGTGCCATGGCCAGCCATCTGTTGAAGGCGGGAGTCGACCCCGGGCTGCGCGATGACCGGGGCAAGGATGCTGCCACGATTGCCGAAGAGCTTGGACATGCGGACACCGCAGCACTGATCAGGGCCGCACAAGGTCCCGATGTCCGCTGATCGGAGCCTGCCCGGATGGTGCTCGATCCCGTCCTGCTGACCTTCGGGCTCTATCTGGGGCTCATGCTGTTCATTGGCTGGCTGGGCTTCCGCGCCACCCATGATTTTTCAGACTACATCCTTGGTGGGCGCCACGTCGGCGGCATGGTGAGTGCCCTCTCGGCCGGTGCCTCGGACATGAGCGCCTGGCTGCTCATGGGCTTGCCCGGCGCAGTCTGGGTCTCCGGGCTGAGTGCCGCGTGGATTGCCGTCGGCGTGGTCATCGGGGCCTGGCTCAACTGGCAGCTGGTCGCGGCGAGGCTACGCATCGCGTCCGAACGCGCGGACAATGCGCTGACGCTGCCGGCCTACCTCGCCCATCGTTTCGACGATACCCACCACACGCTGCGTATCCTGT
>Ga0315909_10009387_pt1 | contig 10588 bp, 20 predicted proteins | sample LakEriMetagenome_11_FD_203527 | JGI IMG/M metagenome (GOLD analysis project Ga0315909, IMG submission 203527) | Freshwater fungal communities from buoy surface, Lake Erie, Ohio, United States - Buoy 2 MA125 | ecosystem: Environmental > Aquatic > Freshwater > Lake | place: USA: Lake Erie, Ohio...
GTTCTTTTGGATTTCCAGGTCCCGTCAACCGGCCCAACTGCAGATGTTCGTGTTGACATTGCTGAGGTTCGCCTACCGTTTACTCAGACTGACATCATTCTTTCTGATAAGGAGGCTCCTGCCACCTACGGACCATCGCATATCTGGCAGCAGGACGGAGCGCTATGGATTGCCGGAGCGCAAGGGTTTACAAATGGCGATTTCCCAACCACAGCCGGAATTCTTCCAGATGCTGGCGGGGCAGGAATTATTGGGCCTGTGGTTCTATACTCAGGAAATGGCGGTACTGGACTCTTTAATGAGATGGCATTCATCTCAATCGGAACCGATTACTGGCTCGGCTTTGATTACGACATCGTAATCGTTGGAGAAATGTACATTCCATATAGCAGTATGTATTTTATGAACGGCGGGATTGCTGTTGATGAAGGTGGAATTCGCAACCAGGGTCCAACATCGGACTGGGGTGGATATGGAAAGTATTCAACAACCTTTACTGTTGCGAACAATGTCTGGACAACAATGCCGCTTAATACGGACTATTGGGATAATTCACTCGGTGAGTGGACATTTGTTGATGCGACGGATGATGCTATCTATCCTCTCGGCGGTTCAGATATTAATGGAATGGGCTGGTGGGTAGTTTCTGTATCAGTTACATTCCCAGCAGATGCTGACGGCTGGCGAGGAGTTCGTTTGCAAAAGGTTAATCTTGCCGGTGGATTGAGTTATACATTTGCACAGGCAACCACTAAGCCAATTAATAGCAGTGGCGGTTCAGCAATTGAAGATACAATCAATTGTACAGGTATTGTTTACCTAAATGCTGGCCATGATATTACGGACCAGTGGACCGGTGTTCGTGTTCAAATTTATCAGAATAGTGGAGCCACAATGACATTTAGTCCGGCCAATTATTACGATTGTGTTGTGCAAATGACGAGGTGCGGAGCATGACACGTAATCAATCTGACGAAATTATCAAGCGACTCGACCGTATCGAGCAGGACCTTGCTGATGTTAAGACTGAACTAGCCGAGACGAGGGGCGCGTACCGGCTAGGTAAGTTCATCTTGGGGTTCTTATCGGTCGGTGGTGTCGGAGCAATCCTCATGTGGCTCACCGGCCAAGGTAGTAAATAAGGGGACGGAATGGAGCGCTATGCGCCTTAACCGCAACCTCATTATCTCTGCTTCGCTTATCTGGCTTATTATGGCGGTGACGGCATGTGCCGTTATCGTCAAGCCAGTGTCTGCATCCGAGCCTGGACTGCAGATGACCGTCTACAACGGATTCTCAGACCCAAACTATCAGCCATGGGTTGATGCTCCAACCGAAGAGCCATGCTTTTCCGGCATCGTGAGCGACATCAATGCTGATTGGGGTGGCGGTCCGGCCGTAGAGTCATGCGACGCAGACTTCTTCCTAGTTCATTATTCTGGGTTCATCACTGTGCCAGAAACTGCAGCCTATGAGTTTCTTGCACTCGTAGACGACGGATGGCACATGACTATCAACGGCCAACTCATCAATGACAACTGGGTCATGAAGGGATGTGGCGGTTGGTGGAGTGGACCAAACGAAGGGTTCATCCAACTCGAAGCCGGTGTCTCTTATCCTCTCGACGCATGGATGTACGAGTGGGGCGGTGGAGCCTGTGCAATTCTATGGTACGGCTCTCCAACAAATTATGGTGTGGTTCCGGCTGAATGGCTGACGACTACGCCGATTGAGCAGCCTGAGCCTTCGCCATCGGTTGAGCCTTCAGTTGAACCATCTGTCGAGCCAAGCGTGGAGCCAAGTATTGAACCAAGCCCAACGTTGGAGCCATCTCCAACACCAAGCGAGGAGCCAAGCCTTGAACCTTCCCCAACACCTTCACCAAGTCCTAGCCCGACTCCGGAGCCAACGCCAACAGCGCCACCTCCTCCGTCGCAAACACCTGACCCGACTCCCACACCCCAGCCGACGCCCGAGCCGACGCTGGAACCAAGTCCTTCGCTGGAACCTTCCCCTACTCCTAATCCCAGCCCTGTACCTACTGACACACCTGAAGTAATCGTTATTGACCCAGGTGCTGCTGCAGAGGCAGTGGCAGAGGCTGTTGGTGAGGCCGTAGCGGCAGTTGGTGAGGCGATTAGTGGTGCGGTTTCAAGGGTAGCGAACCTTGGAAAGGATTTATCACCTGAGGAAAAGAAGGCAGCCCAGCCCGTTGCTGTGGCAGTCATCATCTCACAAGTAGCGTCAGCCGCAGTTGCTGCCGCGACACCTAAGTCTGGAGCCAACAAGAAATGATTTCACGCATTATCAATGACCTAGTTTCCGGAGCGTGGACGGTTCTCGGACTTCTATTCGCTGTTGTCGTATTGCCGGAAGGCGAGACGCAATCAACCATGACCGCAATCTTCTGTGGTCTCATTATTGTCTGGCTCATTACTGGGCCACTTCGCTGGAGGGAAGAATGAAATATAAGGTCAAGTCACAACTTTACGCCGACGCAGAGGCGCAACTAAAAGGCTCTAAGCAGATTCTCGACGACTGCACTTGGTCATCTTGTGCAGCCGCAGTTTCATGGGCTTCTGGCTACGCCGTAGACTATACGGCAGCCGAAGGCGTGGCTGCATTTGAGGCTGCTACTGGCCGTAAGGATAAGCAAGGCGTCAGCGATGCTGGTGGCTCTTTGGCTGAGGCAGTCAAGGTCATCGCTAAACTCGGCGGTAAGGCTCGCTATGCCAAGTCATGGGACGACGCTGTTACTGCTGCAAAGCAGGGCGCTGCGCTTATGGTCTGGGTACAGCAGCCAATTGGCTATCCTGCCGATGTGAAGGTTAGTGCCTGGCACGACCGCTGGAAGAAGTGGTGGACCAAGACTGACCCTGCGCATCTGAAGGCTGGCTACGGTCACATGACCAGCGCTGGCTACGACGATGTTGACGGATGGCAGTGGGCTTGCCCAACGCGAGACGAAAAGGTCGCTGCGGAGAAATACGGAGTTCCGGTGACAGAGGCGCAATTGCGCCAGATTGCCAACTCCAAGGTGCTTGCCAAGAAGGTCGCTGCAGACTACAAGTGCCTGCTTATCGTTACTTACCCAACAAGGGGGCGCGTAGACGCTCCGGAAACTCCTGTGAGGGTTCCGGAGGTACGTGAGGTGCAACCCCTCACCGCCTCCACCACTCCTGCTCCAGAGGCTCCTAAAACGCCCGTAGAGGCACCTAGGAAGCCCGTAGAGACGCGAAAAGATGATTCTGGTACCAAGACACCAGGCATCACCGTAGACCTTTCTGCCTTTGAGGACGTCAACTGGGAGAAGGTCGGTAAGGACGCAATCAACACCCTTGGCCAAGCGGCTGAGGCATCAAAGAAAGAAAAGGGTATGTGGAACAAGTTTAAAACGTCCGTTCTCTGGCTTATTGCCAACACCGGCATTGACGAGATGGTGCTGGAGGCCGCACGTGCCTTCGTTGCTACGTCTATCGCCGTCGCTCTCGGTCTCGGCATTCCGCTGCTGGATATCTCCGGCGGTGACTTCCGAACCGTTGTTTCGGCAGGCCTTGCTGCCTGTCTCCAAGTGATTGTTCGCGCCCTCAACCCTGAAGACGGCAAGTTTGGCGTCGGTAAGGCGAAGAAGGCTCGCGCAAACGAGGATAAGTAATCAGGAGGGCTTATGGCCCAAGAGATTGTCGCTCACTTTCCGGCAGCCGAAGGGCGCATGTCGCCACTCGACTGCCCGGTCTGTGGGTGTCCACAAGAGGACTGGGAACCTGAGGATATCGGAATGCTGCTCTGCCCACTATGCGTGAATACGCTCATGGTGCGTGCCGAGAAAGCGCCAGAGGACAATTAACATGGTCTGGGTCGTCTTCCTCCTGTGGCGGCCCGGACCGCCCTTTTTGTCTCCATAGCAATGAAAGGCCACAGCAATGGGTATGCCAACGATTACAGAATTCTACGCAACATGGTGTATCCCATGCAAGGCTCAGGACGCTGAACTAAAGCGCCTAGAGGCATTCCGCCCAGGCATCAAGATTGTCAAACTCGACATTGAGCAGCACCCAGATTTGGTCGCCAAGTATGAGATTCGGACGGTCCCATTCGTCATGTGCGAGAAGCCCGGAGAGGCACCCCTTGGACTGCCCGGACTGTCCACTGCGGAGCAAATTATTATGAAATTTGGCATTTAGGGCCACTATTTTTCGGCATAACGCACAATAACGGTTACGTTACGTGCTTATAACTGAGGCCAATCTTATGCAACCTGCACAATTGAGCACGAAATCGGACGATGACAAAAGTGCAAATCCGGTGGTATATAGTAGGAGGATAATTACATCAGACCCTGAATTGATGGTCAGAATTTGCCTCAACTGTGGGGCTGAAATGGACGACCGGAAATGCAAGTTGGTCTGCCCTTGTGGCTACTTTGCCTCCTGCTCTGACTACTATTAAGGAAACTTAATCTGCAGAAAGTTGCAGAAATGGCCCATTTTCCTGCATATAGAGTAGGTGCAGATTCTGGGAACCTTGACGGTAGTCATAGCGTTGATATGATACAATCTGCAGTAACGGCAAACGACCGTTACGCATTGTAGAGAGACAGGAGAACCAGATGGCAAAGCAATACGAGTTCATCAAAGCCGAGCAGGGAAGCCCAGAGTGGCTGGAACTGCGCAAGCATGGCATCGGCGCCTCAGACATTCCGGTCATCCTTGGCATGTCCAAGTACAAGACCCCGTATGAACTGTGGGCTGAGAAGACCGGCAAGGTCGAGCCAGAGCCAGCAGGAGAAGCCGCAGAGCGCGGTCATATCCTTGAAGACGCTGTAGCGACCTTCTACGAGAAGCGCACCAGCGCCAAGACACGTCGCTCAAATGGCATCTGCCGACTCAAAGAGCATCCATGGGCATTCTGCTCATTGGACCGCACCATTGAGGGCGAAGAAGGCCTTGTTGAGATTAAGACCTCAACCTCACGAGCATGGGAGTTGGACCCAGTTCCTGACTTCGTTCAGGCACAGGTTCAATACCAGATGCTGGTGACCGGCGCACCATGGGTAGATGTCGCAGCCCTTCTGGGCAGCCTCAACTTCCGCATTGAGCGCGTCTATGCCAACCAGATGGAGCAGGCAGTGATTTTCAATGCCGCGCAGAAGTTCTGGGAAGCGGTAGAGACGGATACGCCGCCAGCAATCCTTGGTCGAGATTCTGATGTCTTCGCCAAGGTTGTGCCACAGCAGCGTGGAGACATTCTGCAGGCGACGCCGGAGATTGAGATGGTGGCACAGGCCTATGCCGATGCTACCTATGAGGAAGACCTCAGCACCGAGCATCTGCGCAATCTCGCCATTGAGATGAAGCAGGCAATCGGCGACGCCGAGGGAATCCGTGGCAATGGGTGGTCCGCCACCTGGAAGCAAAACAAGGACAGGGTGTCCGTTGACTGGAAGGCTGTATCCATGGCGCTTGGCGTTACGGATGCGCTTATTCAGCAGCACACCACAACTGAGCCTGGGGCGCGAGTCTTCAGGTTTAAGAAGCAGGAGAACTAAGATGGCAAACGACTTTGAACTACTGGTAAAGCGCATTGAGACCCTGGAAAGCCAGGTCATGAAACTCACCATGCAGATTGGTGAACCCTTGACGCCCACAACTGGGCATGCCAAGATTGACCAGTCGAGTAACGGTTATGGTACCGTTACGGACACTGACACCTTTGCTGTGGCGGCAATGAAGTTCGCCAAGGAGCAGCAGGATGGCAGCGGAACCTGCCCGACTCACCGATACGAGTGGAAGTACCGCGAAGGCGGTATCTCTGCCAAGACCGGTAAGGAGTACAGCGGGTTCTGGAGTTGTGGCGGTAAGAATCCGGACGGTTCTTATTGCAAGAATAAGCCCAGCATCGGCTGGGTCAATAGCCAGCGATAGGCTGGAGAAATAGAGGGCTAACATGAGCGCAACATCGTGGATTCGAGTGTCAGTGGATATGGCCGTTGACGCTAAGATTTTGGAACTGACCTACGCAGCGCGCTGGTCGTACATTGAAGTTCTTATTGCTGCAAAGCGCTACTACAACGGTGGTCGCTTTGAGAGCCGCAAGGTCATGGCGACCTGCGTTGACCCTAATGCCATGCGGCATGTGGACTCACTGCTGAAGGTTGGCCTGCTTGCCCAGGACGACGACGGAGCAATCCTCGTCCTAAACTGGGACAAGTACCAGACTGACCCAACTGGCAAGGAGCGCCAGAAGCGTCACCGTGACAAGGTCAAGGCGGAGAAGGTCAATCGGGACATGTATGTCATCGGTTCACCTGAGAATGAGGCGGCTATTGCTGCTGGTATTTTGCCTCCGGATTTCAACGAACCGGCAACGAAGTTCCAACGAACTTCAGACGAAGTTGCAACGGAGTTGGAACGGAATCGGAACGAAACCGTTGTGACTTCGTATGAACCTCGTAATGAGTCGAGCGTAAAAACACCAGAAGTAACGGTGACGTCACGCCAAGAGACTAAGACAGAGACTAAGACAGAGACAAAGACAAATAATCTCTCTCTTACTCTCTCTTTGGAAGAACGGCTTAACCAGAGCCAGTACTACCAAGCACTCAACGACGATGAGAAGCGAACCTTCAAGGAGCGAATGCTGGACGTAGAGCGTCGCAAGGAAGAGGTGTTTGCTCGTAGGGAGCGCTCTGGTCTCCGACCAATCTCCCTCCAGGACATCGTCAAGGGAGCCAAGTGATGAGCGACAACGTTGCAGATTCGCAAAGTGTTGCGGAAGACTTGACAGTGGTGGATATTAGTGAGGACATGGTGCCGTTGGTGTTTGAGATTGACGGTGTACTGCATGTCGTGAGCATTGAAGCCGACCTTCTGGTCGGAGAAGCAGGAGAAGACGAATGAGCGACCTGAGCAAATGGGACATTGACCTTCGGTTTGGTCAGAAGGGTGAGAACTGGCTAAGCAGCACCCTTGGAGCCAATGCCGTTGAGGTGAAGACCGAACGAGACTACGGCAAGCCAAGCCAGTGGACGAAGACTGGCAACATCGCCATAGAGTATGGCCGTGATGACAGCACGGACACCGGTATCCGCGTCACTGAGGCATCGCACTGGGTGCATATCCTCAGCCGTGAGATTGCTGGTCAGACCGTCTACTGCGGCGCCTACATTTGGTCGGTGCAGGACTTGGAGAACTTCATCTACGACAACTGGGAGAAGTACCGTCACGTCAAGGGTGGCGATGGCAACCGAACCAGCATGGTTCTGGTGCCTATCAAGGACCTCTGGCAGATTCACGGCTACGCAGCCCTAAAGGGCGAGCGTGCAGATGTGAAATCGGTTGACTCGACCGGTGATTGGCTCTAAATTTTATCTTGAAAACCGAACAGATGTTCGGAGAAGCAGACAGGAGTAATACAATGGCAAAGATTACAGGAACAACGTTTAAGGTCCTAGTCATCGCTGGCTGGGCATTCTGGGGCTGGTGCGCTGGCATTGGCTTTATCCACCTGATGGAAGGAGCGCTGTGCCGATGAAGCACCGACGAATCACTTGTAGGATGACCTGGAAGGGGTCTAGGAAGCCCCAGGAACCACGAAAGGGTCAAAAGGGTGCCAAGACACATACTTGGGTATTTGACGCCCCTAAACCCCGAAAGTCTGATATAGTTGATGATGCAACTATCGTAGACATCGTGGACTACAACAGCACGTACTGGGAAGACCTGGATAAGGAGCAGTTCAACCGCTGGTTGAAAGAACTCCGTAAGTGGGGCGACCTAGACGAGAAGGAGAAAGACTGTGAATGACGCTTTGATTATCGCACTGGCGATGTACAACGGTGCATTTGCCGGTATCAACATTGTCGCTGGCTTGCAGCAGGGGAAGGTGCTTGGCATCTTCTTCGGCCTGCTTGGCATGGCAACGAGCATTACGCTCTGGAAGATGGTGGGCTAATGGTATGCACAATTTGCACCCTGGAAATTACTGCAGAGCAGAAACTACACACATCGTATAACCGAGACGAGCAAGGAAGGAAGATTGGCACCGAACCTCTGTTGATGCATATGGCCTGCTATATCGCACGAGAAGTTGCCGCCTTTAAGGCACGACAGCCAGTAGTATCGGAGACGCCAAATGAGTGACCAGAAATACGTACTGATTAACACTGATAAGCATGGCGTATGCTGGAAATGCGAGACTGCTTTTGTTAGCGGTGATGAGGTTCGTCAGGTGACTATCCCAATGCCGGATTCTACCTGTGAGCATAAGACACTGATTCGCAACATCCATAAAGATTGCCTGGAGAAGTCCAATGGCTAAACCAGGTAAGCCGTCAGCACGTTCCGGACCGCAGAGCAAGTGGCCTCTTAACAAGGTCTGCCAGTTCTGCGGAAAGGTCGTGGCTGCCGCCAAGGACTATTCGAGCGTTCTTATCTTCACGTTCAATGGCTTTAAGAAGACCAAGGAACGCAAGACCGGACACAAGGGGTGCATCAAGTAATGGGAAAGATGAAGGACCTAGCCATTGACGAAGCCAATCGTCGCCGTGGACGGAACAACAATAACCGTGGCAAGGCGTATGAGCGAGCCGTCGCCAAGACTCTTGGTGGCATTCGTACCGGCATGTTCGGTGGCAAGGACGATGTTCAGCACGCCCTGCTTGCCGTCCAGGCAAAGAACGGGAAGGCCTATCCAGAACGGATAGACCGCTGGCTTCGCTGCATCCCAACCAAGGATGGACAGATTCAGGCGCTCGTTATCGGCGACGCACCCGGAGCGGGTAACCGTCGTCGAGAGATTATCGTCATGGACCTGACCGACTTCATCGCTACCTTCATTTCTGAGGAGGAGCAAGATGACACTGAATGAACTCCGCAACGAGTACTTCCATGAGATGCCGCTGCAGATTGTCTACTCCGAGAAGAACAACGATGCTGGTCAGCCACAGTGGACCGCTCAGTTTGAGCGCTGGCTCACGAACCCTGGCCATGTCATCAAGTTCAACGAGAAGGCCCCCTGCCGCCATGAGGGCCAAGACGCTGAGAAGTGTCACCTCTGTGGCACCTATGACGAGAACGGAAACGTCATTGCCTCTACCGGATACCGAGTTGAGGGTCGAGCGCAGTACGAGTTCCCAGTCAAGCGTGTCCTAGCCATCATGTCTCGCGGCAAGTATGGCAAGGTAGACTTCGGTGCGCTTCTACGCCACTGGTTTAACACCCAGTCGCTGGAATCGCTCTGCGTTAAGTTCGGCTATGCCACACAGCAGGATGCCCAAGAAGCCCTTGCCAAGGCGCTGGACAAGTTTAATAAATATTACCTGAGGGAACCAAAGAGAATAAAGTAGCGTTGTAGATGTGTTAGGCCTTGTAACAAAGGCTCTGGCATGGTATAATACGCACCTATGACCGGCTAAGGCACCTAGACGCCACCGGTGGAAGAGTAAGTCTATGTCCCCTCAGCCGCTGCATGTCTGCAGCCGTTTTCTTCCGAGCCGCTTTCTCCTGGCGGCTCGACCCCTGGCCCAGGGGGCGTCGTCCTCCGCTTCCTGGGCCGCCTACTTCTACATGAGCCGCGCCGACCATTGGACCTAAATGGTGCCACGTCGGGATGGTGTTATCACCCACGGCTCGTCAACCTATGAGGATTCAGCAACGGAGGACCTATGGCGCGAAAGAAGTCTCAAACACCAACCCTTGCTCTGGCCAAGTACATGCTAAATATGCAGCAGGTTATGCGCCTAGACCACTGGACCGTAGAACTCTCACAAGCGCCATCCTCCGAAGATGCGTGGGCTGATATCGCCCCACACTCGCAAGCCTTCCGGGCAACGCTCCGTATCTCCCCAGACTTCTGGACACAGACACCGGAGAAGAAGCGCCAGATTCTGGTTCACGAATTACTCCACCTCATCACCTGCCGGATGGACCAAGTGGTTGACACGGTAGAGGATAGCCTTGGTACTGCGGCCTTCGAGCCATGGTCCAAATGCTTTGACGATGAGCATGAACGAGCGGTAGACAAACTTGCCGAGATTATCTCTGAGCAGTTTGACCTGCCTAATTTCTGAGTGCGGCGACCTATTGTCGGCGTCGTATTTGCGTACCTATTCCGCGCTTAGGGTAGGAGCGAGTGGCTACTGCTGATTGCCACCGGCGACCAGGCTCCGTTAGGGACTCGTCTGACAGTGGCGAGATACTGCCTGGCTATATCTATGGAGGACTTATGCCATTCAACCGACCGTGCCTAACCTGTGGGCAACTACAGACAAACGGCAACCGCTGCGCCCCATGCTCCTCAAAGGAGGCCACGAAGTGGAAGGCAGCAGCCGGACCATCGCCCTATCGAGACCCCGAGTGGAGGAAACTCTCTGCTCGGATGAGGAAGAAGTATCCCTGGTGTTCCCTCTGTGGAACGACCAAGAACTTGACAGTAGACCACTTGATTCCACTAAAGGATGGTGGTGCATTGATTGTTCCTGAGCATCTGCTCCGAGTTCTTTGCTGGACTTGTCACGGGAAGATTACGAAACATTAATTCAATCTGAAGGTTCCCCAGCGCCGAGTACTAGACACATAGTGTCAGTTGG